>Ga0160423_10004519_pt1 | contig 11435 bp, 11 predicted proteins | sample CRUFie14St8metaG_FD_108191 | JGI IMG/M metagenome (GOLD analysis project Ga0160423, IMG submission 108191) | Marine microbial communities from the Costa Rica Dome - CRUD Field 142mm St8 metaG | ecosystem: Environmental > Aquatic > Marine > Oceanic > Photic zone | place: Costa Rica: the Eastern... | reverse complement strand
TGCATCTCATTGTAACTTTAGAGCATGGGTAGCATTACCAAATTGTAGCGTATATGGACAATGCGGAGGACATGCAGTGTTAGCAGCATGCTGTAATGCTCAACAGCCTCATGATAATTATAAACTTTTTATGGGGAACGTTGCTCAAGGTTATTGCGCTGGTACTGGTGTCACACAGTCACAAAATTGGGATATGAGTGGCTCTGGATCAGGTTTTGGGGTTTCATGTGGTGGTACCTGCCATTGTGGTTCTCGTGCTGGCTCTGGTAAAGCCAGAGTTACATTTAGATAGGAGTTATAGATGGCTAAGAATATAACAACATTTGCTCCTGGCATGGCAGGGTCAGTTCCAATTGGAAGAAATCTGTGGTACAATGAAATAGTTAGACCAATGCAAGGATGTACGCATCGATGTGGTCCACGTAATCCAGACTTAGGTAGTGCGAATCATGTGTGGAAATTCCCAACTAATACTGGATATAATGGAGCAGCACCAGAAGCTAAACCTATTTCTCAAGCAAAACTATGGATGGTTAATCCAGGATCTAACGGCGGCGGCGGAAACTGTTGTGGTTGGGGTCCACCGGGTCAAAGCGGATCAAAAGCTGTATTTGATTTAAATCTTACTGCAACGAATCCAGATGAACGATGTATAGTATTGTGTGTTCCAAATGGCGGTTGTTGTGTTGCAGATCTGGGTGGTCAGCAAAGTTGTAGATGGCGAGTTCTCAATCACGATCAAAGTAAATTTCTTTTTACCTTTACTACTGCTACTTGCGGATGTTGGATATGTGAATTTTATACCTCCGCGGTATGTAACTCATCATGTTATGTAGGCGGTAATGATCCAAATAATAAGGCTCGTTATTGGGATGCGTGTTGTACATGTTCTGGTTCAGACATATATTATTGCGCTCCTGAATCTAGTTGTCACGTTGCTGATAGACAATATCTCCAAGCTGACTCAGACGTAAACATGTTTAAAGGTCAAGTAGGATACGCAATGGGTGGTTGCAACCAAGAACAAGCCAGAAATAAAACAATGGTCTTTCCTATTAATCATTGGTGCACGACAAAAGCTCATTATGTTGGAGTTAAAGGTCTTGGCTATGATTGTAATAATAATGGTGGTACACTAATGTGTGGGTTTGCAAAAATATGGGGTGGAACTAATCAAAGTTACGGGCGAGGTGGAATATGTGAACAAGGTGTTCCTGGTATACCGGCTGTTGCCGGTGGTGGTAACTGTTATTGCGGCGGTTCTGGCGGTGCAGGTACTTATATGTTTTGGTATAAATAGTGCTAAGATTGGAAAGAATTTATGGCTAAAAATTTAAAAAATTTAATCAACTTAGCTCCTAGTAAAGCAGAGCCTATAACCGGTTCTATACATTGGTTTCATCAACAGCTTCATATAGATGGCCAGACTTGGGTATGTGGACGTCACGGAGATGTTGCAGATGGTGGTGGAGGTAGATCAGATTGGGTAGTTCCTGCAGGTGTTAGTACGGCAACTTTTCATCTTTGGGGAGCAGGTGGATCTGGAGCTGCTGCGGCTTGTTGTCAGCAAGGGCTAAATGGCGCATCCGGAGCATATGCTTATAAAACAGTTTCAGTAACTCCAGGTCAGAGATATGTCCTATGTACTGGATCAGCTTGTGCGCGAAGTTGTGTAGAACTGGATGCCAATACATTTTGGCAATGTGCTGAAGGTGGACCGCAAGGTAGTTTAGGAAGTGGTTATTGTCCTGTGGGATCAGGTGGAACTTGGGATACGACTACTGTTGCATGTTATGTTCAAGGCGGTTGTAGAGGAACTACAACTTATGTAAAAGGCCCAGGCTTAACAAATCTTTGTGCTGAAGGCGGAGCTCCAGGTATTGTGGGGCATTCAGTTATTACATCAGGTGATTGCGTTAGATGCCAAGCAGGACCTAATGGCGGATACGGCTCATGTAAGTGTTGTAACTCATATATTTGTGCCTGCGATATTTTAGATAGAGATCCGGACGATAGTGGTGGATCTAGATTTAGATCTGCTTGTTATTATGGCGCTGATGGTGGTGCTAGAGGACTTTTCGCAAAATTTAAACATAGTTGTTGTGGAAGGTTTAATCAGAGTCAATGTTATATGGCCGGTGCAATTAATTATTTAAGTTTTCCGGCTGGTCAATGGTGGTTAGGTAATACTGTTTCTACCGGATATGGTTTTTGGGCTGGGCTTAACTGGTCACATTGTACTGATAACGACTGGGGTGTAAATGCGCCTCATGGTTCAGCTAGACGGCAGATGCTTTCAGGTGGCGTTATAGCAAACAGTCAATTCGATAACGGTGGTCAAGCAATGGGTGTAGGCGGTATTACAGCTTGGACTTGTGGCGGACCTTGTTGTTGTGGTGGTGCAGGCGGTGCTGGTGGTGTCGTTATACAATACGAATAGGATAAAAAAGTATGGCTAAAAATATAACAACATTCGTAAAGAGCATCGGGGCTAATAAAGTAGCAACTGAGATGAAAAATCGTACTCAGTGCTATTGGGACTGGGTACCTAGAAACACATTTCATGATGATAGATCATGTGTTAATTATCATCACCAAGTATGGTTCTGCGTTCCGGCCGGTATATGTTGTGTGCGATTTGAAATATGGGGAGCTGGCGGAGCTGCTCATGGTGGATGTAATTGTATGTATTCACCTCCATCTGGATCAGGCGCATACGCTAGAAAAACAATTGCAGCTACTCCAGGTGAATGTTATAGAGTTAATGTTGGATGGCACTGGTGTTGTACATCTCCAAGTGGAGGTGATAATACTACTCATAGTAGTTATTGTACTAATAACCAACGACATTCCTGGATTACAGGAACAGGCTTAACTAATTTTTGTGCAGAACACGGCTGTTCTAATAGAACTTGTTGTTGTAATACTGCTGTATGGGCAACTAACTGTGCTAAATATCAAAATGATAGTGATAACGCTGGAGCTAGATTCTTTGGCGCAGATGAAGGTGTTAGAGGTAAAATCGGATTTTTAGAATTAATGGATTCTGCTGCTACTCCTACAGATTATTATCACTATAGACCATGGGTTCCTTTTCCTGGTGGATTGTGGAACAAATATGGTGGACATGTAGTTGCAGGCCATTTTCATCAAGGCAACCTAAACAGATGTTGTAATGCCGAACATTCTCAAGGACAAATGGGAAGGTTTTTTGGACACACTAGTAATAATACAATAGGTGAAGGAAGATGGGCCGGCTGGGGAACAATTGGCGGAGTTCATTGTGGTGGTAGTTCAGGCTGTGCTTCATATCAGAATGCTGGAAGAGCAAGAATCACTTATTCATGTGCCAACACGTTTGAGGACTAGGAGAAGTTATGGCAAAAAATCTTACAACATTTTTTCCGGGTGCACAAACAGCATCGAGTAGCCTTACTTATAAGGAACACAGATACTATGCTGATTGGGGTCAAGGTCTAGCAGGCTGTTCTGGGCCAGGAGAATATGGAAATGATCATCATTATTTAGATAGAGATGACACTCCGTGTACCGAAGATAATAATCGTCACGTGATGAGAAGAACTACGGGAAAACAATATGGTACTGAAGTATTTGCAATAACATCTTCAGGAGCTGCAGGTGGTGCTTGTTGTTGTCAACAAAGTAGTCCAGGAAAAAGTGGACTTACTTTTAAATTCAGTCCGCGGTGGAGTACTGATTGTAATGATAGCGACACTATGCGTATGTGTATTCCAATGACATCAGGTTGCTGTCATCCTAATTGTGTAGGCTGTTGTGGTTTACCGTTTCGATTTTGTGTAGGTGGTGGTACCGGGCCTATTACTGGAACCCATCCTATTACAAGTAAAGGCAATAGTGGCCAGCCTGGTAACTTTTGTCTTCAAGCATTAGGTGGTTGTGGAGCTGCATCTGTTTGTAACTATTATTATCAGCCTTGCTGTAATTACGGCGCGCTTACTAGTAGTGGCGGTTGGAGACATCCTTGCTGCTGTATATGGGACACTGGACTGGCTAGTTGTTATACTAATGACGGTCGTCAAGAACCTGGTTCAGATTGTGACCGAGGTTATGACTGTTGTGCTTGTATTTGGCGAATAGGTGGTAATTTTGAAGTAGGAACCTGTATTAACAGAGAAAATAGCGGAATGTGCGGTACCGCAATGATGTCTGGTTCTTCAATATCTAAATCACAAATATTTAGACAAGGTGTCCAAACTGTACATGCACATACCATTTGTGAAATGCAAATGGGAGGATGGCATCATAAATGTAATCGTGCTTGTTTATGGGGTAATAACCCTCAACAATCAGCTTATTGGATTGCGGGTATGGGGACGTCTACTGCGAGTACATGCGGAGGTCCATGCTGCTGCGGGGGCCCAGGAACAGGCGGCGTAGTAAGAGTAATCTATGACGACGGAAATCCAAATCCATGATCCAGAATAGGTAAGATAATATGGCAAAAAATTTAGTAACTTTTTTAGGTCAGTATAGTAATGTAACAGTTAATACTGACATGAAAGAAAACGCAACATGCGAAGTATTCTGGTCAATACAATCTGGAAATGGTGTGACTGGATTAGGTGCAGGTGCAGATGCATCTCATAATGCAGAGTTTGGTGGAACTGGTTCTCCTTTCGTTTTTAAATGGAATTGGATAGTTCCTGCAGGAGTTTCATCCGCTACATTTCATATTTGGGGTGGCGGAGGCCATGGAGCACCTGGATATTGTTGTATGACAGGAGTTAACGGCGGATCTGGTGCATACGCTTTTAAAACGGTTTCAGTAACACCTGGTACTTGTTATACTGCATGTTACGAAGGTTCTGATCGCTATAAATGTGCAAATGCTGACGCAACTAGCGGTGGTCTTACAAACCAAAGCGCGCCATATGTTATGCGTGGATGTAGAGGATTTAAAACTTATGTTACCGGTGCAGGTTTAACAAACTTCTGTGCTGAAGGCGGTAGTCCTGGAGCTACTCGATGCGGATATAGTTATGGACAGAATCCACATAGTGATACGCCAAATCAGTTTCCTGGAAGCAGATGCTGTCAATTGTGGAAAATATGTCACATAACAAAGCGTAGAACTATAGATAGTGACAACGATGTATTTGCTCCGGCTAAATATTATGGAGCAGACGGTGGATCAAAAGGTATATATTCATGTCATAGAACAAGTTGTTGTAATGCTGATGATATTGCTGCTAATAGATGTGGTGATAAACATATAACAGCTTTTCCTGGAGGACATACACCAAATAGATGGGCTCCTTTTGGAGATAACGAATTACCGTCAATACATGGTGGAGTAATACATGGAAAGCAATGTAATATTGTAGTTGATCCTCATGGGGGTTATATGACCAGCCAGATAAGTGCACACTTAGGTTACATATGTGCCGATCATAGAAGCGCTATGATAGGAATAGGCGGTCAAAGCGCACAAGTTTGTGGTGGAACTTGCTGTTGTGGAGCTCCAGGTGGTGCACCATTTTTAAGAATTGAATATAGCTAATAAGGAAACAAAATGTCAAAAGTAACAAAGACCTTCACTTTTAAGGTTCCTGATGACTATACGCTACAGGAGGCTGCAAATGATTCCTCAGTTAGCTTTACGTATCACGGACCGCACTATCTAAAAATAGAATTAGATAGAAATAATCGATACTCAGATACGCATGAAACAACATTAGAAGAATGGACTTTAGAAAATAAAGAAGAAAATAATGAAAATGCTGTATTGATAAATGCTGTAGCTCAACCATTAGAAGCTTCTATTTTTTGGGCTATGAAAGATTCTGATATTGCTGATTTACCGACTAAAACAAAGGCCGGCCCAGATGGTGTAGAATACAAATATCCATGGCCGTTACCTCCGCATAAAGCTTATCAAAGAGATGATATGGTTTGGAATCCAGACACACTACAATGGAATGCTCCATATCCGTGGCATAAGCAATGGATGACCTGGGAAGCAATTACAATTCAAGCAAATGCTGTTGAAGCAAGAGCACAAGCTTGGTTAGATGCTGACTCAGGAACTGATGCAGCTTTAACAACAGCATGGACTAAAATTAAAGACGAAGCAGCTGATAAAGTTAATGCTTGGTCAACTGCAGGATTTTTACCACATGAAGTTGTTTTTAGACATAGTCCTGAAGATTCAGATGGTCAAGTTCAAGCTAAATTAGCAAGCGAAGAACGAGAAGATAAAGATTCAGCATAATAAAATAGAGAGCCCGAAAGGGCTCTTTAAAATACGTATATATAAAACTACATGATGATTAATAATCATTCCTTTATAATTTATTCTTGTGAGGTGCTAAATGACAAGATCAACAGCGTTCTTCGTGAACGGCGGAGCAGGACGACATCTCTGCTCAATTCCAGCTTTCGAAAAATATGAAAAAGAAAATCCTGACGATGATTTTATTATCGTTTGTGAAGGTGGTATGGATATGTACAAAGGCCATCCATCGCTACATCGACGTGCTTTTGATAATTGGCACAAAAATCTTTTTCAAGATAAAATAAAAAACCGTAATTGTGTATCGACCGAACCTTATCGTGTTTGGGAATATTACAATCAAGAAGCTAGTTTAGCTGAAGCTTTTGATATTCAAATTAATAATAAAGGTTTAAGAGATTTACCAGATCCTACTTTATTTTTAGGGGTTGATGAACTAATCGGTGGTCAAGATATTATTGACGAGGTAAAAGAAAAAACGCAAAAACAAAAAGTAATTGTTTTTCAGCCATATGGTCGTGGTACTCAACCTATGGGAAATAAATCACAAGCACTTGTTGATATAGGTGGTAGATCTTTTTCTGATGCTGATGCTTTAAAAATTATAAAAAAGCTACAAAAGAAATATGCTATTGTACTTATGTCAGAATTTATTACTGATCACAGCAAATGGGGTTTAAGCGAGCCCGTTGCTCAACCAGAAAATTGTCCTCTTAGAATATGGGCAGCGGCTATTAAAGCAGCAGATGGATTTTTAGGATGTGATTCTGTAGGTCAACATTTTGCCTATACATTAAAAACTCCAGCAGTAACAGTTTTAGGTGCTACATTTCAAAAGAATGTAAGTTATCCTGATAACGATATTTTTCAAGTATTAGATCTTGGTCATGAAAGACGAAGATATGATCCTATTCGTATTTCTTTTGAGGAAGAAATTGGTAGATCACACCAAGGTATTATGATGCTAGCTGATGCTGCAGTTGATGAAATATGTAAAGAAGTAGATAGAATTGTTGCTAAAGGTGCTAAATAATGGAAAAAGATATTTGGATTGCAGGCATTGCACGCGGGCACAACGGCGGAGTATGCTTATTAAAAAATGGAGAGATTGTTTTTTCTGTTGAAGAAGAAAGACTTTCTCGTACTAAGTATGACGGCGGACCATATGCTGGTATAGTAAAGATTTTAGATCATACTAAAAAATTAGATTATCTTGTTATAGCTCATACACAATCATTAGATGATACTGCAGGAAAAGTAGATTTTTCCGGTGATGATGTATATACGGGCTTAGCAAGAAAACTAGGGCTCATTGACAATAATGCATCAAGATGGGGAGCTAAACATCCACAAGTAGTTGATATGTCTAATATGCATCATAAGTTACATGCTGCTGCGGCATTTTATAGATCACCTTTTGACGATGCAATAGCTTTAATTGCCGATGGAGCCGGTTCAGTAATGCCAATTCATGAACCAAATTCAGGAGTGAATTTAGCATTATGGGAATATGAATCTATTATTGAATGTTCATATCCATCTGTATTTAAAACTCTATATAAACATTTGGGTTGTAGGGATCCGCTAGTTGGTCAAAAGACAGTATTAGATGGTGAGTACTTTGGTGAAGAAGGTACTTACGAAGCAATGATTACAGATAGAGGTGGCATTACTAAAGCTTATGAAGCTGTTACCTGTTATTGCGGATGGCAACCAATTGAAGCTGGAAAAACTATGGGGTTATTTCCGTATGGAAATGAAAATCCTAACATGGAAAATCTTTATGATCAGAAAGCGCCAAACCCAGGATCTTTTGATCGTAATATGTTTATACCTAATGTTCCTAATGGAGCATTTGTAAATGAAGGAATGTATAAATTTTTTCAGGCTACTCAAGATGAATGGAATATAGCTCAAGGAGATTTTACTAAACTTCAACAAAGACGTGATATGGCATATGCTATTCAAACTCAGTCTCAAGCTGAAATGCTTAAATTAATTCGTAAAGCAGTAGAGATGTCTGGAAATAAAAATGTAGTTATTTCTGGAGGATATGGTCTAAACTGCGTTGCAAACTATTATTATCTTGAAGAACTAAAAGATGAAGGTATCAATCTTTATATTGAACCAATATCTAATGACGCTGGTACGGCAATGGGTGCGGCTCTAATGTATTGGCATGCTCGTACTGATGACGAAACAAATAGAAAATTAGATACATTATATCTTGGTCCAGATCATAATTATTCAAAAGAAGATATTGAATCGGCAGTAAATAATTTTAATGGTAACGTAACTATTAAAAATGCAAAAGATAAAGACATTGTTGATTTGATGACAGATAAAAATATTGTTACAATATATCAAGGTCGATCTGAAAATGGTCCTAGAGCTTTAGGAAATCGTTCTATCTTATTTGATCCGACATTTGAGGATGGAAAAGACTATGTGAACCTTGTTAAAAAACGTGAATATTTTAGACCATTTGCCGGATCTATCTTAGCAGAAGATGTGCATGATTGGTTTGATTTACGTGGTATGGATGAAACTCCGCATATGATGTATGCAGTAAATTGCCAACCAGGTATTGAAGAAAAAATTCCATCAATTATTCACGTTGATGGTACGTGTCGTATTCAAACTGTAACTGAAGAACAAAATCCTCTTTACTATCGTTTGATAAAAGAATTTAAAAAGAAAACAGGTGTTCCAATCGTATTTAATACTAGTTTTAATTTAGGTGGTGATCCGCTAGTTGAAACAATTGAAGATGCTTTACAAACATTAGCTAATTCTGATATTGAATACATGTATTTACCAGAACACGGAAAGTTAATAACGGTGTCAAACGATGATTAAATTTTTTAATCCTGAAAATAAATCATACGAAGCTTTAATTCAAAGTGTAGTATTACCAGAAAATCTTGCTAATTTTGAAAAATGGGTAGAAGAAAATCGCGATGAGGTTAAATCAGCTGAAGTAATTACAGATGATGAAAATGAACCTACTAAAAAAAGTATTCGCGATTCAGCAATAGCCTGGGTACAACATAATGAATTAACAGCAGGTTTTTATGATAATGTAACAAGAGTTGCATTAGATGTAAATAATCAAAAATTTAATTTTAATTTACAATATTTAGAAATTCTTCAATACGGAGAATATTCAGTAGACGGTCATTACGACTGGCATGCCGATGACGTTTTGAGAAGTAATAATAATGACGCTAGAAAACTATCTTTTTCATTACTCATCTCAGATGATGATGAATATGAAGGTGGAGAACTAGAGTTTTATGGTCCTGGTGGAGTATACAGTTTTAAACCTAAAAGGAATGAAGCTATATTTTTTCCATCGTTTAACTTGCACAGAGTAGCTCCTGTTACTAGTGGACTAAGAAAATCTGTGGTTGGTTGGATTCGTGGACCTGATTTTGTGTAGCACCTCAAAATCAACTGGCGGTCATTAATTTGACCGCCTTTTTTATGGAAGAGCTCTGGCAAATTCTAAAAGATTATCAAAAATTTTTGTTTTCTTTTTTAATGGTCTATTAGAATAACTATTAAATTTCTTTTCATCTTCAAAAAATTTACCAGTTTTTACGAGTATTGGTTTTAGTTTTGCTTTATCAGCCATCTTAACATCAACTAATCTATCTCCTACATAATATCCGCCTTTAATTGGAACTTGAAACTCATCACGCAATCTATAAAACATTCGTGGTTTTGGTTTAGACCATGGATCGTCTCTAGAATCTGATGCATTGTATAATAATCCGTCAATGCTTGGACATCCGGCTTCACCAAATAATTCAATCATATGTGCGTTCATTTCTTCAACTTCATCAATAGTTAATTTATTTTGTGATATTCCAGGTTGATCAAATATAATAGCTAGCTTATATCCTTTAGCCCTTATAGTAGCTACCGCCGATAAAGATCCCTCAATAGGAATAAACCTTTCTTTAGTTTTTATATTATCATGGCATTCAATTAGTACGCCATCTCTGTCTATTGCAATGAGTGGCTTACTATATTTTTCATTTAATTGTTTTCTGTTTAGTAGTTGATCGGGCGAACCTTGCTGTATTTCTTCAGCACTATTTTCACCCCACATATTATAGTTTGTCAATGTAATCCTCTACTTTAGTCCATTCAATATTAATATATTGAGAAAGCTTTTCAATATTAGCCTGTGTAAATTCTTGATAGTTTCCTTTTAAGTTTCCAGGCATTGGAATATTTTTTATAGGAACACCATATTTTTCTGCAAATGCTTCACCAATAGTTTGGAAACTTACTGCTGTTCCAGTTCCTACATTAAAAATACCTGACACATCGGCGTCTATCATTTGTTCATGTACTTTACATATATCGTCGACACAAATAAAATCTCTCAAATATTTTTCTGAATCTTCAAACAACATAATTGATTCATCTACTAAAGCCTGAGTTTTAAATTTATTAATAGGTGAAGCCTGATCACCTTTATGTGCCTCATGCTGACCGTAGACATTAAAGTACCTGAACCCTTGAATATTAATTGGTAAAGGCATTGATATAGATTCTAGTACAAATCGATCAATTAGATATTTAGACCATGCATATCCATTCATTGGTCGACAATCATCTGTTTCTCTGAATGTTTTACCATCTCCGTAAACAGAAGCTGAAGATGCGTATTGCAAATCGACATTATCTTCTAAACATTTTACAATTAAATCAGTAGTAAACTCATAATTCTTTTTCATGAGTTTTTCTGCGTTATACTCTGTAGTGCTGCTAATAGCTCCGCAGTGTATTACTAAGTCTAAGTCTCGTGGTAATAGAAATTCAGGTGTGTCACCCCATTCCCAACCTTGAACGTTATGGCCTTTAGACTTAAAGTAGAGCCATAAGTTCTTCCCGATAAACCCTCGGTGTCCGGTTATTAATATATTCATAAATTTCTTCCATAGCTTTATTAAAATCTTTAGGATTTATTACATAAGTTCCAGTTGTACTTACAGCTAGACCAGCCATTTTATTTGCTACTATTACAGCATCTTGTACTTCTAGGTTATTATATATCCCATATGCGAGTGCGGCAGTGAAGGTATCTCCCGCTCCAGTTACATCAAACACTTCTTGAGCAGTTGCTTCGTAGTGTTCAATAGAATCC
>Ga0160423_10004518_pt1 | contig 11435 bp, 18 predicted proteins | sample CRUFie14St8metaG_FD_108191 | JGI IMG/M metagenome (GOLD analysis project Ga0160423, IMG submission 108191) | Marine microbial communities from the Costa Rica Dome - CRUD Field 142mm St8 metaG | ecosystem: Environmental > Aquatic > Marine > Oceanic > Photic zone | place: Costa Rica: the Eastern... | reverse complement strand
TGCTTACGATAAATTAAATGAAACAACTGTTATTAATTGGGTAAAAAATTTATTAGGCACAAATGCAGTAAAAACAATAGAGACAAATTTAGAAAACTTAAACAAAACTGCTTATGGTAAACCCTTTTAAATGGCTCGACCAACTACTGAACAATTAAAAGATACTTTAAAAAAATTAATTGATAGACGAGATGAAGCTGTTAAAGTTAAAAAAGCTTGCAACAAAGAAATCATAGCTATTAATGCTATTTTACAAGACAGAGAAGCTATTAAGTCTGATGCTTAAAAGATATTAGACCTACTTAATTTGTCTTCCACCTTTGCACGATAAGCTTCATCCTTTGCATATCGAGGATCATTCATAGCTACTTCTAGTTGTGCTACGCTTTCAAACTTATCTGCCACTCCAGACATAGGACGACCAGATATAAGATTAGGTTCTTGACCTACGTTTGCAACATATCTGGAATGTAATCCAGCAACAGTTAGTTTAACTTGCTCAATGTTTTTAGAATTAATACCAGCTGAATAGGCAGCTTTCTCTGCATCTGTTAAGTTTGCAGTTGCCCACTCTTGCATATTAGTAAAGGTTTCTTCACCATAACTTTCACGAATAGCATAGACTTCTTTTTCTGTTACAGCTAACTCTTGCTTTAACCCTGCGAGATGTGAATTAACTAGATCTCTTGGCAAGCCAGCTTGCTCTAACTCTTTGTAATGCTCTTCAGTAATCTCTCCTTTCTCTTGCCAGTATTCATTCATTGATTTGTAATCAACATTACCTTGTTCAAGAATGTTACCTACTGCCTCTCCATATATCTCTTGGGCTGTACCCATTGGCTCTGGGGCTTCTTCTGCTTTAGCAGCTTTTAACTCATTGTATGCATTAAGCAAATCTTCTTGAGTTTCAAACTCTCCTCCTATTAACTCTTGTTCTTTAGGAAGGTTGCCTTCTTTCTCTAGTTCAGCTGCTGCCTGTTCTAGACTCTCAACTGCTGCTTCGTTTTGTTCGTCTACTGTGCCAGTAGGTTGTTGAGTAATAGTAATTTCGTCAGGCATTATCTCCTCCCATTCTTGTTGGTAAGTTCATCCACCATCTGGGGAGTAATAACTATCTCTCTTGGCTTGGCGTTAGGGTCAGGCTGCTGGGATTCCGTCTGGATTGAGGGTTGGAAGTTGGAGGTTTCCTCCTTCTTGATTGGGGTTGATTCCTCCTTCTTGGAATTGAGGGCCATATGGTGCTCCTTGTTTTGTGTAATTGTCAGCTAGCCTTGCAGCTGCTGGGCTTGATATCATCTTACCCATCATTTCCTGTTCTTGCATAGCCTTTTGACTGTTAGCTAAATCTTCTTGTTCTTTTTGTAATTGTTCTGGAGTCTTAACTAAGTTAGTTGTATCAATAGAACTACTTGCAGCTAACCTTCTTAATGCTTCTTCCATATTTATATATTGTGTCATAACCTCTGGGCCAAGAGATCCACTTACTGAACTAATAAACTCAAGTAATTTATTTCTATCATCTCCTCTACCTATAGCTTCCATACCAGTAATAGGTTTAGGATGTATTAAACTATCTCCTCCTTCACCTCTAGGAAAGTCAGGTATCTTTCTAGTTTTTTGCAGTATAAATATAAGTCTTTTAACTAGAGGTAGCTGTAGCTCTTGAGTTAATTGTGAGTACAATCCTCCAAGACTAGCTTCTAGTTCCTGACTAGAATATCTAATCTCTTCTGCTGTTACTCTTTCAGCTGGACGTTGTACTGCACTATTAAGTAAGAAGGCGAATGACAATCTGTTTTCTATTCTGTCGATAGTATTGTTAGCTAAAGATAAATCATTTAATTTACCTTGTGCTTGCAATACAGTTACATCATTAGCACTACCTTGAATGACTGCTCCATTTTCTGCATTAACTAATGTGCGTGGTCTTGTGCTTCCAGATGGAGATACCATAAACAATACCTTACTAAGCATTGCACTAGCTTCCAGTATGCTTTGATATAAATTTTCTAATGCAGTTAAGTCGCCATACCATTGCTCGATGTAAGAACGTCCGTAATGTTCTCCTTCGATTTGTGCCCAGCGAAGGGGGATGAAGGGAGAGCAATCAGCTGGAGACATACCATATGTATTAGGTACTGGCTTGCCTTTAACTTCTTGATACCACATGCACTTACCTTCTTTGTACTTAACGCATGTATATATCTTTAATGATTTTTCTTTATTGTTTTTGTCGTAACCTTTATCTTGCATATCTTTAGGCAAGAAGTCTGGAGGTAAAACATTAGGACTAACTTCTTCTTCAATTATTATTTCACTTACGTTACCCATAGGATCACGCTCGATAACGTAGTTCTCTAGATGTAATACTCTTATGCCTGTTGGATTTATATAAAGTAAAACATTACCAGCAATAATTAATTGCTTGAAAGCTTCATGCATGGACGCTCTGAAACTCATAGTCTCAAGCATGTTGCTTACTTGCTGCTCTACTTTTACTAATGCTGTATCTAATTCTGTCTTAGCTTCTGGCCCTTGTTGTGCCACTATCATTCCAAGACCATCTATCTCAAGCTTAAAGAAGCCTGTATTAATAGGGAATAAATTTATGCCAAGTTTATTTGCAATATTTAAAACTCCCCTTGCACCCATTGATTGGTGTGGAGTATCTACTTTACCTCTGTCTCCATATGTATCATCTGGATATTCAAAAGGTATAGTAACTTTTGCATTTGCTCTAGCCCTGTCGCTGTAAGGAGATCTATTAGATTTTCCTTTAGCATACTTAGATGCAACAGTAACGCCTTTCTTCTCATCCATCTGAGATTTGTAGTCGTTAGTTTTATCTACGCTACTTGTCAGGGTAACTTCATTGTCCATTTAGTTTAAGGGATTTGTAGTCCAGAGCCTTGTTTTAAATCTGTTCTTAAACGTCTACGTCCATAGCCTCTTCTCTTCTGTGCTGATCCCATTCCAAGACCTCCAGCTGGTATTTCTAATGCAGCTGCTACTGCGGTAGCTGCTTCAGTTGGTGGTGGTGCTGGTGCAGCTGTTGCAATTTTCTTTTGCTCTTCCTGTCTCTTGAGATTGTCTTGCCTTGTTTGTTCGTACTGTCTTTTTTGTTCTGCTATCTGCTCTCGTTGCACAGCAAGCATTTCGTCAGTACGATCTGGTGGTCTTCTGCTCCCTCCGCACATAGCTACCTCTTAAATAGTGTTCGTGTTTTGCTCATTGTAAACTGATTCGAGCATTTTTACCACGCTTCTCTGACCAGAATAGAACCAGATGTTTCTATCTTTCTCATCAATAGCTGGGCACTTCTCAGGATACAATTCATTTAAACGAATAATTAGTGCTTCATCAACTGGTGGAAAGTTATCGTCAATAGCCATATCTAGTGGTAAGTTATATACATAATACTTTATTTACTATGGCTAAGAAAGGATTGTATTACAACATAAATAAAAGAAAGAAAGCTGGCACTAGTAGAAGCAAAGCAAATAGTACTATTTCAGATAAAGATTATAAAAACATGAAGGCTGGTTTTCCTAAAAAGAAAAAGAATCCATTAGAAATAGATTAAGGTTTCCAAAGTTTTACTTTACCAGTATTCACATTGTAGTCACCACTTCTTAGTATCCTTGCCAGTCTTGCTGTAAGCAATGCTTCTTTGTATCCACCAGACTTCTTTTCATATTCTTTAACTACTATCTCCCACATCTCATTAAGTTGTTTTGCATCTCCTAATATTTTGTTAGCTGTTACTGCACCAACACCAGATATACCTTTGTAATTATCAGTTGTATCTCCTGTTAATGCCTGTGCCATCCAGTTTCTATCTGCTTGTCTTCTTGTTATAAGTTCCAAGTCTTCGCCAGCTAATAGTTTACAAGGTATAGTTCTCATATCTTTATCTGGACTAACAATAATAGGATCATCAAGCGTCTTGTCTGTAGCCAATAGTCCTAATACATCATCACCTTCTAACCCTTCATACCTTACACACTTATATCTATTAGACAATGCACTCATAACTGCTTTAAGTGCTAATGGTTTTCTACGACTCTTTCGATTAGCTTTGTACTCTTGATATAACTCATGTCTAAATGTTGGATAAGAAGTAAAGCACATAATAACTTCGCCCTCATCTTCTGATACTTGCTTGTATCCTTTGATGTATGTCTCGATAAGGTCTAACGCCCAGCTAGGTCTTGAGTACAATACATGCAAGTTGTCATCAAACCTGTCGTCATTCTCTACAGCGTAGCAACAATGGTAACAAAGCCAATCGGCATCAATTAATAAAGTCATTAGAAGTTTGTTAGTGAAGGGGTAAGGCGACCAGTAGATTCGTTGTATAGCAACTTGTCTGCTTTGCCCAAGCATCCATTATGTCTATTCTTTAATACCTTTAACTGCAACTCATTGCTACTGTCTTCCGACTGCTGCGATCTAATGCCACATATCACGAGGTCGCTTAACTGGGCTATGCTTTGGCTACCTCTTAATGCTGCTAAGTTTATATCTCCTCCCTCTTCAGCTGGCTTGCCATCTGTTCTACGCAAATGACTAACCATAACTAAACCAACACCTGTCTTCTCCACTACTTGTCTTAGCTTGGTACAACATACGTCTATTTGTTTTCTCTCATCTCCATCTGTCAGTCCAGACACTACAAGACTTAGATGATCTAAGAAGATAACATCGCACTCTTCACCAGTAGCCATGTATGTTATCTGATCTATTAATCTATCTGGATCTAAAGAACCAAAGTGTTGTAGTAATACAAATCTATTGTCGCTAAATAAATAATCAAAGGCTTGTCGTAACTCTTTCTCATCAACAGCCTTCTCGTCTATATGTAATGGTTTGTTTAAAGCTATGGATAGTATGCCTTGCATACTTCTCTTACTGCTTTCTTCGAGGCCAATCCATCCGACCTTAAGATTATGATTTAAAAAATGATATCCCATTTCCCTGCAAAGTAGGCTCTTGCCCACGCCTGTGCCAGCACAGATTGTAGTCAGCGACTGCTTTCTATATCCTTGTACCATCTTGTTTAATTCTGGAAAAGGATAGCTACATATCTGTGAGTTATCTTCCTTAACTAAATCTTCCCATAAATCGTAGGCAGAGAATATGTTGTCGGGTCTGATAGGACTTGCTTTGAAGAGGAGATCTCTAAGTAACTCTTGCTCCCCTGCGATGAGCATTTCATTAGCATCCTTTCTTGGTAGGTTAGCGATAGCTGCCTTACCAGTAGGTAAGATCTTTGCAACCTTTTGGGCAGCATCCAAGCCAGCTGAGTCGTTGTCAAAACAAATAACAATACGAACAAACTGAGATAACCATTTTAAATTTGCAGCTACATACTTGGTAGCAGACTGAGCACCTGATGGCAAACTTACGACTGGGAAATAGTTACCAGTATTAGAACGAGTGGCTTGGGCTACGCTCATGCAATCAATCTCGCCTTCTGTAATTGTTACAAAAGAACTACCAGTATTAAATTGTCTCCATAGTTCCTGACCCCATAGCTTTATATCTGACAAGTCTCCCTTCCATATAAATCTTTTATCTTTAAATCTAATATGTTGTGCTGCTATTAATCCACGTTGATCTCGATAGGTTGCAACTTGACAATCACTACCACTAAATTGCGAAACACCATAGTTAAAAAACTTACATGTCTCTTCTGTTATTTTACGCTTGGGTAGCTCGCAAGGAATTGCGGTTAGTGGACTCCATTCTTTTTTCATTGGTACGAAAGTGGGTTTGTCTAAAATTTTTTTAGGTTGAAATTGCCAGCCACATCCAAAGCAATGCTTATGTCCGTCATCGTAAACAGCTACGTTATCTTTGCTGTTACATTCTGGGCAGGGTTCTTTGCTTATGTACTTACTTGGCATTTTCCCAATAGGCTATTAACCTTTCAAGTTCTTTAATTCTTTTCTTGGCTTGTAAAATTTTTTCTTTAATGTTCATACCATTCTTTTGGGATAGTTTTGTTACACCAAAGAAAGCCATGACGTTCAGCCCATTGCCAATACGTCAGGCTTCTTTTAGCTTTACTAAGTTTGTTGTTTGCGTTTTGAAAACAGAACCGCAAGCTTAGTGTGGGATGTTGCGTCTTGACTGCAATATATTTTTTTCTCTCTTCTTTAAGTAGCGTTCCTTTGAGTTCAACCACACAGTTAGGAAGGATGATGTCAGGAGTGTAGCTACTGCTGATGATGTAATCATAGCTGACAGTTTCATAGGTAAATGGTACTTTCTTTTTAATCAAGTCAGAGGCTACTTGTGCCTCAAACTTTGATCTAAAATGTACTACCCCCAAAGGAGTTTTCAACATTTGAGGGTGTGAGGTCTTGCGTTTCACTCTTGTTTTGGAACTTGAACCCTGATAGGTCTGTCGTTTTTTCATACGGAACAAATTTCATAATGACTATGGCTTCTGGTTGGACTGTTAATCCAACACCATAGGTCGGATGGTTATACCCTTGCACTCTTAACTTGGCTTGTACTGTTGTACCTCTACCTAAACCTATGTACTTTTCTTTTTCTTCTGGTGGTATAGGAGTACCATACTTATCTAAAAGAATAGGGGGTGTATTCTTAAATCTATTAGCACCCTGCCCTGCTTCGACAGGCTTTTTAGTTTTAATTTCCATTACTGGCTTACCTTCAAACTCGGTAAAGCCATACCTAGAATGCTCACCCATTTTAAAAGTTTGTTGTGGGAATGCAGTCTTTAATTGTACTTTCCATGCTTCAAGTCCTTTCTCGAACTCGTCAAATACTCTTGTTGTTTCTTCATTCTCTGGATCTAACAGTAATGTTACGCTCCACTCTGGTGCTTTATTAAATGCATCATCTGGTTTTACTAGATGACTCCATGCAACTCCACACTCTGGTGTGAAGATATAAAAAGGGTTTGCTTTAACTTGATTCATGTTATGAAGTAGGTTGATGAACGTGTAAGTAAAACATCCAAGTCTCCAAGAGTAGGCTCTGGAGGTAGGTTGTTTATTTGGTTGTCTGTTAATTGTGCTTTTAATTCTGCCTTTAGTTTTGATAGACAATCAACTGAATACATATCAGCAAATGTCTGTCTAACTGAGTCACGCAGTTCACTCATCTCAGACGGAGTAGTAACGAAACAATCGTGGATACCACAGATATTTTCGACTCCACTTATTGAAGCATGAATTGTAGAAAATGCCATATGAGATGAATCAAAACTATGTAATATATTTGCTGAGATAGCGTGTCCCATCTTCTTTGTATTAAGTTCTGGCGTATCCTCGTTTGTTCTTATATCTAAATAAACATCCGATAGATATTTTAATTGGATTCGTATTTTCTTTGGATCATAATACTTCTGTTCGACATATAAACCAGATGGACTTGTCCATGATACTGGCTTGTTGTCTTTGCCTAACTCCCTGCCTACTGCCCTAAACCATTTCATTGCAATAACTGCTGGTTTAATAGACCTAGCTGCTTCTTGATACAGCAAACTAGCCATGAAACTTACAGTTGTCATAGCTCCCTTGCCTCTTGTCCAATTATTTCTACCTAAACTTGCACCTCTTTCGACAGCCCAGCTGTAAGCATGATGATAGAAGGCACTATTTGTAGCCGAGTATGGTGCTGTCATTACACAAGGTTTAGTCAGCGACCTATCTACGTTTAACATTAACCACTTCTTAGCTCTAGGGTCGTCACTTTCCACCAGTCTTTTGTTTATTTCAGTAGCTACTTCGCTGTATATATCTTGTGGTCTATCAGAGTTAATAAGGTTAACCTTTTCACCCATCACTTTGTCACGAAGCAAACCTGAGAAGTGCTGAATAGAACTGCAAGTGCAATCAAGGTGGCAGGGAAGCTGACATAAATAGCTACTTGGTTCTTGTTGATAAAGATAGATTGCCCTGCAAAAAGCAAGAAAACTCCAAGCCTTATCTGCTCGCATCCATAGTTCTGGTGCTGACCAACAATCTCTTCCAATAGAATTAATCTCCTTTAAATTATTATTAACCCAATCTATTTTTGTTTGGAAGTCTTGTTTGATACCAAACATATTTGCACCATGTATCTTTAGCCAATTCAAATCCTCTTCTGTTTTAATTAACTTGCCATTAGTAAATTGCAATAGCGATCTTGATACATCATTGCCCTGCACGTTTAAGAAGGGAACTCTATCATATACTCTGCCTCGAAAATCTAATTGCTTTGGGAAGTATAGGTTAGGTTCGTCTTTGTATTTTTGTGCCATCCATATTGTCTTAGCTATACCTATGCGACTGCCTTTCGTGTAGTTGTTCTTATCTATAATTCTCTTGCAATCTATTCTCCACTTAATAACTTGTGGGTCATCCTCCTCCAAATGCTTTGGATATGGTGGTACTGCATACCCATCTCTTGGTAGCAAGCAACCTATCTCTAAGTTGTTGTCGTATGCATATAATATCTGTTCTAAAATATATTTATTTACCTGTAAACTTACGTTGCCTTGTATGTTTGCAACCTTTAAGAACGCTGTATCTGTCTGTATTCTTGAAGCTATTTCTTTATTGTTACTTTTAAATAAATTAAATTTTATATTCTCATTGTAGTATCCACCATCGTATGGATTAGTCCATCGTTTAGGTTTTATTAGTAAAGGTAGGAAGTTTGGTGTCTGTATTTTAAGGTCAGTATCTATTTTCTTTACCCACTCCATGCATTTATCAGTAGCTCTCACCATTCTTCTTGCAGTTTTATAACTCTTATCTAAAAAAATTTGTATTAATCCTGTATATTTTTGTATTAACTCGACCATAAATAAACCACTTGCCATCCGTTGTCTTGCATTCCATTGCTCGGTGTTAGTCATTGTATTTATTAAATAGATTCGATACCTCTTCTTGTGTCTACCTCTTTTGTATTTTCGTAGCTCACTATCGGTAGCCCTATCGAGCATTGTTTCAATCCATATCCTTTCGATAACATTAGCTGCCACCTGATGGAGGCTCGGTGTACTCGATAGCGTATCTACTACTGTCCTTATAGATGCAGCTGCTACCTGTTGGGGTGGCAAGTCAAGTAAAGGAGTAAGCATAGCGTAGTTAGTACCAGCTTTCCCTTGCTCTATCTTTCTTCTGATAGCTCGCAAGTGACTAACAATAATGTCCACATTAAAAGAGCATAGAGCCTCGCCATAAATGGTGAGAGACTCCATGCTCGCTAGTTGTTTTCGATTGTGTTGTGATCTTATTCTATTCTGACCCATGTTTAGCATCAGGTCTTCATTAGCTAATTGATCTTCAAGGCTTCGCATTACTCCAAAACTCTAGGTTTTTTGTGTAATTACCTTCAAGCCATTCAGTAATGATACGTTTAGATAGCTCGGCTCTAGTAATGCCCATGTTTTCAGCCAAATGATCTAGCTTATTGCACACTTGAGGCGGTAGAAAAGCTTGTAACTTTTTACTTTCTTCCATTAAAGAACCTCCTTGCTGTTTCCCATACTAATTTTACTGTCTTATACATAGCTACTCTATGTTCAACATCAGTAAACGCTTGCTTAAGTAGTTCATTCATAGCTCTATCACTAGCCTCATCTTCTGTCTCTATCTTCTCTGGATTATCAGGAAGCATAGTCCAGTAGATAGCATTTGATGGGTGGTAGTCGTATGGATAACTAATCCATTGTCCGTTAGGTGTGTACTCATCACCTTTAGTAAAGTAAAGAACTAGCCCAGCATTATTAGCGTGGGCTTTGTTTGGTTTTTTAGTTGCTATTTTGTACAGTTGATGATCCATTTTGATTTAGTAGTAGGTTGTATTCTGGATTGAATCCTATAAGGATTGTTAAAGGAGACATAATAAAAAGCAAGAATATAAATTGATATCTTAACTTCACGATGCCTCCAGTTTTTGATTAACTTTGTACAGTTTTACCTCATAAATTTCTTTATAAGGTATCTTGCTTCGCATAAAGCTAGTCAATGCCTCGTATAAATTAACTCCTTTTTGTATGTAGCCCTCGACATTACCTGTCGAGAGACTACTAAAGATAATTTCATACGACTTTAATTGTTTATCAACTATCTGCATGAGTTAACCATCTCCACTATTGGGATTAAGTCTTCAATTATATGCTTAATTAATAAATTTCTAGCTTTAACTGAATCATCTGGTAACACTATCGCCATGTCTGTATTACCTGAGAGATTATTAACAACCCCCAAGATGTAAGTTAGACGTTGCACTTGCGTATGCCATAAAGGATTTTCTTTTAATAACTTAAGGAGTTCGATGTCATTAGCACCGATCTCCCTTAGATAATCGCTGTCCGTATATCCTTCTGGAGTCTCGAACATATATCTGTCGTTGATAATGCCATACTCCAAATGGATACGTTTGAACTGTTCATCTAATCCCATTTAATTGCCTCCTTTTTTGCGGTAAACCATAGCGTAGCTGCAAGACTCAGCTAGTTCTGGATTAAGTACGTTTTCACAGAAAGTAGAAAAGTCTGGGTGTAACCAGCTTTCTAATTCTTGTGTGCTGTTGGTGTAACAACTAACCTTTAAGTCGTTACCTCTTCGAACAAAGTCGAGGTCTATTGCCTCGACAAGTTCTTCATAATCACAGTCGATAGTAAAAACTACCCTGTATTTATATTGATGTTTGACTTGATCCGTATGAATTGGATAGTCGCATAGTGACATAGCCATTAGTTAAGTTCCTCCTGATTTTGTTTTACTAGCTTTGGATCATTGCCAAAAAATTGTGACATAAGATCGTTGCTTATTTTTTCTTGAATACTTGGAGGGCAATCCGTCCATGTATCGCTTTGAACTATCCAGCCATGATCTAATATGGCTGGAATATTGTCCTTGTCTTCGATGTAATGCAGTTTAATCATGTGACCACCTGTAAAGATTCAATTAATTTAAAAGGTTTGCACCCTTTGTACTGGTTGTAATAGTCATTTTTATAAGAGTCGGACTCTTTATCTATTACATCTGGATCTCTTAGCTGGTATCCATCCCATGCCCATCTTTCGCTGTCTTCAATATCAAATATATGGACTGTCATTATCTGCCAGCCCAATAATTTGTTATCTCTTTTAGCTTTTCTTACTGCTTTTGTTGCGTGGATTATGTTCGGATCATGGCCTGATGACCACGCTATGGATGTTCCACTATTCCATGCAGCAATAGCCAAGATTCTTCTTGGCTGCTGCTCGTATTTGATTTGTTTTTTACCCATTAGTCCATGCTCCTGATGTAGCTATCTGTTTCTGTTCTATCGTGTAGTGCTACCGCTCCATAAAATGTATGGCCTGTTAGCTCTTCAATCTTTTCATTGAATCTGCTATCACAAGCAGCAACATAAGAACCGCCCATCATTGACCATGCTCCAGCATCTAACAGTTCTTGAGG
>Ga0160423_10004517_pt1 | contig 11435 bp, 10 predicted proteins | sample CRUFie14St8metaG_FD_108191 | JGI IMG/M metagenome (GOLD analysis project Ga0160423, IMG submission 108191) | Marine microbial communities from the Costa Rica Dome - CRUD Field 142mm St8 metaG | ecosystem: Environmental > Aquatic > Marine > Oceanic > Photic zone | place: Costa Rica: the Eastern... | reverse complement strand
TTTGTTCGCGGAGTGATACCTGCACGAAACGCCTGAATCTCTAAATCTGTGAATAAATTACTTCTACTTGCCATGCATCTATTTATACACGTTTTTTGCGTGTATATGGTTTAAGTGGCTTTGTAGACTTTGGCATGATGCCCATCTTTTCAAGAGTATGCTCAGTCCATATCTGAAAACCATAACCACGATCTTTTGCATATCGTTGTGCAGCTTTCCATTTGTTCTGATTCTTTACATAAGTCAGACCTTCGTTAATATATCTCTTCGTCTTCCTGCCCGGGTACACGGGAGGTATGGTCTGATTTGATGGTTTAATCTCTACTAGAATTGTCTGACCTGATTTAAATGTAATCTTGAGGTCCATGAAGTACCGATGATACTTCTTATCTACTTCATATAGGTATGGTATGACAGTCTCTTCACTAGACCATGACTTCACATCTGTATTCTCATCACACCATTTAAAACAATATTTCTCCCACATCGATCTAAATACGATGTTAGTGAAGTCACCTCTATACTTCTTGGGATTTTTAGGTTTGAATTTTCCAGAGTACGCCATAAAAATTGTTATAAATAGTGTAAATGTTTATTTATAGGTAACGATATGTCATTAAAGCAAACACACACAAAAGGTGCTCAGTATTGGTATCAATTCCCACCAAATATAGCAGAAGGCAGTAGTGACACACAATATCGTGCTTCACTACATTTCAGGCCGATGCGAGTTGACGGTGCTACAGTCAGTAGTTTTACAGGTGGCAAAGGTTTTGAAGATATAATTGACGCGGGATTTGAAAGCATAAAAGAAATATTCGGATCAAAGCCTAGCGCTGAAGAACAAACTATAATAGATGGAATGAATCAAGCCGATGGCGTAAAAATAAAGGGTTTAGAACCTATTATGCGTACAGGTAAAACAGATGAGTTTGGAGAATTACAAGACAGACACGTATCATTATATTTACCTATGAATGTGCAACAAATGGAAAATGTTTCTGTAGGGCCAGAGAATTTAGGTCCTATCGGTGGAGCAGTACAAGCTGCAATTGCCGGTGGAGGAAGCAGTATCGCTAGTGTTCTTACATCTGCAGTAGGTGCAGGTATTAGCGGTATTGGTGATGTAATGAAAGGTAACGTTAGCGGGGAGTTTGGATCACTTGTTGCCAATAGACTTGTCAGTAAATTAAATACATCTGCTGGTCTTGGTGTAAGTAATGCAACTCGTATATCCGTAAGTCCTAATACAAGAGCAATGTTCAAGCAAGTGAATATTCGTGAATGGAGTTTTTCATTTCAAATGATTCCTACAAGTGAAGAAGAATCTATACTCATAGAAAACATTATCGACTTCTTTAGAATGGAACAATTGCCTGTTGAGTTAGGAGCTGGTGGAGTTTCAATGGCATATAGATTCCCTAATCTCATGACTATTGATGCAAGTTATACCACAGAAGAAGGTGAAGTCATACCGATTATTACAAGGTTTTTACCATCTTATCTGCAATCAGTAGACGTTACATATAATACTACAGCAATGTCATTCTATGAGAATGGTAAATATCACGATGCAACTATGTCTTTGAAGTTTATCGAATATAGACCACTGAATAAGCATGACATTATACATGAAAGAGAATATCTCAATAAAACTTCAGAACTAGCACCTAATGATATAATGAGGAACATATAATGCCACATTTTCAAAATTTTCCTAAAGTATTATATAAATTTGGTAACGAATTAGATTCAGTTATTATACAAAAGCTAGGTACATATGTTGATATTATAGACCAAGTAAAAGATGACATTACAATATATTCTGATTATTCTGTGTTAGATGGCGATAGACCTGATATTCTTTCATACAGATTATATGGAGATATACGGTACTATTGGCTTTTTTATTATGTCAATGATCATATACGAGAACAAGGTTGGCCTCTGTCAACTCAAGAGGTATTTGAACAAATGGAAAAATACTATCCTCATCAGTTTATTCGTACATATGTAAATTGGTTTAAAAGCGATTTTAAAATAGGTAATAGAGCAACAGGTAAATCTAGTGGTGCATTTGGAGACATTGCGCAAACATATCCAGATACAGGTCAAATTATTGTTAATGTAAAGAATGATAAAGAATTTCAGAAATCAGAAGTTGTAGAAGCAGGGTTTGGTTTCTTTAATCCAGACACAATAGAGATTCAAAAGACAGGACCACAATATAATGCAGTACATCATTATGAAGATGCTACTGGACGATGGGTAGATATAAATCCATTGACTGAGCCTGGTTCAAATTATATTCCAGTAACATTTTCTGAAAGATTTATAGCAGAAAACGAAAAGCGTCGAAGAATTAAAATCATAAAGCCAGATGTTGTAGGACAAATATATTCAGAATTTAATAAACAATTGAGCTAGCATGTCACAAGTTTCCGCAGAAAGTGAATTTCAATATCAGAGTGCTATATTAACTTTACCTGAAAAAGGTATAGAAGTTGATATAAGCCAGACTATAATGGAATTAATATTATACGAATCAGTTAATGTTCCGTATATTACAGGTACTATGATATGTGCTGATACAGAGTATGCGTTTGAATCATTTAGATTCGACGGTACAGAAAGACTTGAGCTAAATCTTGTGGCTCAAGAATATAATTATTCACTTACTAAGAAGTTTATTATTACACGCACTATTGGCAAAACTAAAATGGATGAAGGTAGTTTTGCATACAACTTTTATATTACAGAAGAAACGTTCTTATTAGACATACTCAAAAAGGTTTCTCGTGCATATACCGGTAAGCCTAACGAAATAATTAAAAATGTATTGTCATCAGAGTTTAATAAAGATTTAGATTTAAGAGGAAAAGAATCTAATCAGTCTGCATTCACATATGTTTCACCATACATATCTCCATTGTCAATTATAGAAACAATTAGACGTAGAGCATCAGATAGAAACGGATACCCATTCTTTGTTTATGCTACAATCAAAGAAGATAGCATACGAATGAAAAGCCTATCTGATATGATAGAAACAGATCCTATCAATTCAATACCTTTTACATATAGTGCTGCACAAAACTATAATCCTGATAGAGTGAAACAACTTACTAATATAGAATATTATCAAGAGCTAGGTTGTAACGACACTGCAGAAATGTTAATGAAGGGTGCAGTACAGAATCAATATAATGTTTTAAATCTAAGTACAAATAAAAGAAACAGTAATAATAGATTTAATATTACTCAAGTCTTAGATGCAAAAGAGCATTCCATATACAATAAAGATTTAAAAATACAAGATAAGACTCTTGAAGAGTACGATCCTAATATCGTGTATCGTATTGTGAATCATACTACAATTGATGAATTAGGTTATCATGATGAGCAAGATATAGAAATGCACATGAATAAAATGAAAGCTAACTCATTAATAGCCGCTCTAGAAAAGAAAAAGATGAATATTATCTTGCCAGGTATTTTAAACTTTCATGAAGATACAGTATTTGTAGGTGAGCAGATCATGGTTAATTTGCCACGTGGCGGTAGAAACGAAGTAGATAAAGTTGCTAGTGGTCCTTACATAGTACTAGAAGTAAAGCATAAATTTTCTGAAAATAAATATAGCCAGGCTATGACATGTAGTAAACTAACTAACTCAATGGATAAAACTATTGCTGTTGGTCCGAGTGGATATCAAAACTAATGAATAAATTTTATGGAGATACATTACGATGGTTCATCGGCGTTGTAGAAAGCACCAACGATCCTCTACATGTTGGCAGGTGCCGTGTAAGAATATATGGTGTGCATAACGATAATGTAGATCATGTACCAGAATCTGCATTGCCATGGGCATCTTGTCTTGTACCTACAACAGAAGATGGTGTAAGTGGATTAGGCCGTAGTCCTGGACTCAAGCCAGGTGCAATGGTATTCGGATTCTTCATGGACGGTGCATTGTCTCAGCAACCTGTCATTATGGGATCGATTCCACGCATTGAAATCAATGATGATATTATAGATGATACATCAGTATTATCAGCAAGTGGTATACCAGAAGAAGATAAGAATCTAGATATTCCGCCAAGAGGTACAACAGGTACTAGTACGACAATCATTGGTAACAATAATAATGAAAGAGCATTTAACTTTTTAGTTGGTAATGGATATTCTAAAATACAAGCCGCAGCAATATGTGGTAACTTTATTGTAGAATCAGGTATGGATCCGACTATAGAATCACAAGTACCAGGTGAAGCATCATTTGGTATTGCTCAATGGAACCCTGCAGCTGGTAGATTGCAAAGACTGCAAGCATATGCAGATGATAGAAATTTAGATTATAAGACTCTTAAAACACAATTACAATTCTTTCATTATGAATTTACTACCGAAGGTAATTATTATGGCTATAATAAATTTAAAGCCATGACTAATATTATAGAGGCAACCACTCACATATGCAATAAGTATGAGAAACCAGGTACTCCACACCTTGATAGACGTATCGCAGCAGCACGAAGAACATTGGAGATTTATGGATGAGCGTAGATATTCGAGACATAAACCTCACACTTTTAACAGCATTCAAGAACTCTAACTTTATAATAGTTGGAGAGAAAGCTTTACAAGCAGCTAATACTACAAAGCTACAGTCCGAGTCTCTACTAGAGAGTGATCAGACTATTAGCGGTATTAAGAGTATTTCTAATATCAACGTTGCTCCATCTATTGCACAGCTAGATACAGTATTACCAGCAACGAGTGTCAATGATTCTGATGATTCAGATATTAATCTTATTACAGGTACACGATCTAATGCAGGTCGATTGAATACTGTAATCGGATCAGGATCTCCACAAGCCGTAGGCCAATCGCTTGCCACAGTAACAAATCAAAATGCATTTACATATAGAAATGAACTGAAGTCAATTGCTGTAGATGATGCAAAAGAGTCTGTCATGGATATCGATAACATCTTAACAAACGGTGTAGATCAGCAGGTCGGTTTATCTACTTCGATATCGACATATAATAATTCATTCAATTCAATTGTTGGTACACCATCAAATTCAGTATTAGCAAATTGTTTACTGAATATACAAGTTGGTATTTTTCCTATTATAGATGAAGTATCTCCTGGCATATCTGCTACAAATAGAAATACTGCTATTACATTACTTCTTGCAAATAGAAAGAGAGAGGCTATAGAACTCTTAGAAAAGAACTCTAATAAATTTAATGCTACACAGATTGAACAAAAGATTGATCAGGTACCGATTAGTCAAAAAGAAATAATCAATGAAGCAGATAATAAAGCTATAGGAACTAAATCTACTCAAGACTATGAAATAGCTTCAGGCGAAGCAAATTGGTCAGCAGAAAAAACACCAGTAATTGGCGGTGCATATGAATTTACATTTGTAGGATCGAAGGAAGAACTCATAACAGAGTTTAGAGAATCACCTCGTGACATTACAGAATTTGTAACTCATTGGACTGGCACATTTACAAATCAAAATACAACTGCAAGAGATGTACATTCATGGCATATCGATAGAGGTTTTAGTGGATGTGGTTATCATTATATTATTTTAAGAGATGGTAAGTTACAAAGAGGACGACCACTCAATATTAGAGGTGCACATTCAAAAGCATACGGTCATAATAAGTATTCGATAGGTATTGCATTTGCAGGTGGATTTAACTGTCCTACGGGTACACCTAATCCAGAGAGATTTTTATCTTCAGATAGTTTCAACATTGCACAATTAAGTACATATGCAATGTTCGTAGAATCGTTCTATACGGTATGGCCGGGCGGTCAAGCGTGGGGACATAATGATACAACAGATCAAGGTAAGATAGATCCTGGCTTTGATGTACAACAATATGTGTATAATAAATTTAATAAAGAAAATATATACACAAATGGTAAGAAATCCGGATCGGCATTATCATCAGCACAATTAGAAGCTGCGAGAGCGAGAGTGACATGAGTACAGAAAACGACGATTATGTAGACCGCATATTAAGACTCGGTAAGGGTAGAACAGAAACTCAAGCTAAAAGTGATACAGCTTTTAATGATCCATCTGGACAGTTCCCCCGTAAGAAGAACCATAATCAATCTTCTATTAACAAAGCTGCAAGAGGTGGCGGCGGTGATCAGTTATCTGTCGGTGGTTCTGTAGAGAACATAGATCTAGAAGTAGAACCTGCAGCATCGACACAATATGGAATGGCTGATGTTCGAGAGACAGCATCAGGTCATGTAGTAGAATATAATGACACACCAGGTGGTGAGAGAATACTTATCAAACATAAGACAGGTTCAGGTGTAGAACTAAGACCTGATGGTACTGTACTTGTTGTATCTACGAAGAATAAAGTAGAAGTATGTCATGGTAGTAATGAAGTTATTGTAGAAGGTGAAGCTAACCTATCTTACAAAGGTAATTTAACTCTTAATGTAACAGGTGATTTTAATGTTAATTGTAGAGACTATAATGTCCATGCTAGGGGCAGTAAAACCGAGCAGATCGACAATAATTCGTCGACGTCTATATTTGGAAATTATGGTAATTCGGTTTCAGGTAATTTTATACAGAGTATTGCAGGCAATACTACGAACCTTACTTTGGGTACGCAAACTCTTGTCACAAAGGGGAATTTGGTAGTAGCAACAGAAGGGTCACAAGAAATAGTATCAGGTGGTCCTACTATTATGACATCAGAAGAACAAATTAATTTATCTTCTCCTGATATTAATATTGCAGCAACAGATATATCTGTATTTGGTAATAGAGGTACAATTGGTGGAGGCAATACAGTACATTATGCCAAGACATTTCATGGTAATTTAAATGGTACAGCAAAGAGAGCAGCCGCGTTAGGATCTGTATCTGGACAATTTGGAGGTCTATCAATATTCTCATCTAATAATGATTTGCTCAAAGAAATAGGTGGTTCATTTACCACAGAAGCACAAGCAGAAGCTGCAATAGAAGCTACAGCTACTGCTAATCCAACTGAAGGTATGACTGAATCTTATCTAACTGTATCAGATCGTGGTATACGTAAGGTTAAAATTGATATAGATGACTATCTAAAAAATCAACTTCTTGTACGCAAATATAATACGTCCGAAGTTAGATCTAAAATGAGAGAACAGACAAACAGAGATTTTAGTGAGTTTACTGCATATCAAGTAGCATCAGGTGTATTGAATGCAAACTATGCACAAGCTCAACCAAAAGAGTTTGGCAGAATATCAGTTACTAGTCAGGCACAATCTCAACGTGGCGTGAATCCATTAGGTCAAGTCGGTGGTACATCACTCGTACAAAAATTTAAAACAGGTAAACGTAAAGTCAAATGGAATATTATACCTGAACTTAAATTTAAAAACAACATACTCGGCACTATCAATACAAATACTCTTATTAATCATGATACATCAATCGGTAGATTTATTGGTGTAGATGATCATGGTAAGTTTGATTCATTAAGTAATACAAACAAAATACAATTAGCTAAGAATTATTTCGTTATGTCTGAGATGATGAAGGTTGTTTCGAATAGTAATCATACACCTACAGAGTTTGAGACATATTCATTAGATGTTGTAGAAGGCTACTATGCACCAGAGACATATGGTATCGGTCCGCCTGGCAAGCTACAAGAAGAAAAGCTTACAGCAAATAGTATTCTAGATCTACGTAATAAAGGCAGAGCATTAGTATTTGAATTAAGAGATCAGAAAGGTAATATCGATCTTGAAGCAACATTTGATTTAGCTATTGCATGGTCAGAAGTAGGTTATTTTGATAAGCTTACATTAGATTATGATTCGTATGATCCATTCGGTGATCTTAATGCACAGTTAATTTTAGAGATACCGAACATAACTTCTTTCACTGATATACGATTCAAGCGAAATGTACAAACGCTATTCAATAATAACGTGCAATCTAATGATGCATTAGTCGAAATAAAGTTATAAATAGATGAAAAAGGTTTAAGATGGCAAGACAACTATCGATAGAAGACGGAAACTTAGCTAGCTCGATACTTACATCGAGAGAGAAAAAGTATTCTGATATAGACTTGTTATTTGATAAGAAGCCTAGTGGAGATATTTACAAAAAACAAGAAGCGGCTGCAGTCAAGCAATCCGTAAAAAATATAGTTTCTACAAATAGATATGAAAAACCATTTAATATGGGTTTTGGTTCTAATATAACAGGTATGTTATTTGAATTATCCCAGTCACAGATGGATAGATCTATAATGCAAGATATTAGGTCGTCACTTCATAGATATGAACCTAGAGCAAAGATAATGGATATTAATGTTTTTAATAATCCAGACGCTAATAGTCTACAAGTTAGGCTAACATTTAGAGTTTTAACTACCGGAGAAATTATTGATTTAGAAACTAGTATATCGAGGTTAAGATAAATGGTAACTACAATTAGATCGACTGATTTAGATTTTACAACAATTAAGAATAATCTAAAGCTATCGTTAAAAAATAATACAGAGTTTGCGGACTATAACTATGAAGGTTCTGGTCTTTCTAATCTACTTGATGTATTAGCATATAATACACATTACAATGCGTTGATTGCAAATATGGCATTAAATGAGTCTTATTTGACTACGGCTCAATTAAGATCATCGGTTGTATCACTTGCAGAAGCCATCGGTTATATGCCTGCTTCTAAGACGGCACCATCAGCAACAGTCAATCTATCAGTAAATACCGGCAATCTTGCAGGCCGGCCATCTGTTCTTTCTATACCTCGCGGAACAAAGTTTACAACAACTGTTGATGATGTAGCATACACTTTCGAAACTATTGGTACAGTGACAGCTACAGATGATGGTAATGGTTTATATGTTTTTAAAGATAACTTAGATAGAGAAGCCATTACAATTAAAGAAGGTACAAATATTACTAAGACCTTTCTTGTCAGTGAAAATTCACCAGACTCAGTGTATGTGATTCCAGATAAAGATATGGATACAACTACAGCATTTGTAAGTGTATTTGCTGATCTTACTACGACAGCATACGCAACTTATACAGATTTAAAAGATGCTGATAGTATTGATGATCAATCTAAAGTATACATTTTAAGAGAAACACCTAACGGTTTCTTTGAATTATCTTTTGGTGATGGAAATACATTAGGTAAAGCTCCAGAGTCAGGAAATAAAATTGTAGTAGAATATCTTTCTACTAGTGGTCCTGATGCAAACGGAGCAGATACATTTACACCAACTGCTCAAGTCAATGTGCCTACTGGTGCTGGTAATAATGCATTTAATTTAACTACAACTACAGTTACGAAGGCTGTTTCAGGCGCTCTTGTAGAAACAGTTGAATCTATACGTAAGAATGCACCATTTTCATATGCGTCACAAAACCGTATGGTTACAGCGGTTGATTATGCAGCATTAATTAAAAGAAATTTTGGCTATCTCATAAAAGATATTCAAGCATATGGCGGCGAAGATGCTGTACGTAAAGAATACGGAGTTGTGTTCATATCGATTGTATTTAAAGATGATGTAACTCAAGCTACAGCAGATAAAGCAAAGGGTGATATTACCGCACTGGCAAGACAGCTACAAGTTATTACATTTGATATTAAGTTCCAAGATCCTGATATTACATATCTAGAAGCCGCAGTACGTTTTCAGTTTAATCCTAAGTTTACTTCTTCTTCTGTTCAAGAGATTCAGAATAGAGTTGATGATGTTGTTACTAATTACTTTACAAACAATACAGGATTATTTGACCAATCGTTTAGACGTTCTAATATGTTAGCATTAGTAGATGATGTCGATCCATCAGTCTTATCATCACGAGCTGATTTAAAAATACAAAAACGATATACTCCATTATTAGGAAGTAATGAATCAGCGGTCCTAAGATACGCATCACCTATTGCTGAACCTAATGATGAAAGACCGGTTGTTAAATCATCTGCGTTTTTTTCTAACGGTGTAAAAGTTACAATACAAAATAAACTAGATAGTTATAAACTACAGCTGATATCTATTGATGATAGTACAGTGTTTGTAGATAACGTAGGCGAATTTGCTCCATCTACAGGTGTTCTATCATTAACGGGTTTAATTGTTGATAGTATTATAGGTGGTAATTCATTTATTAAAATATCTGCTGATGCCGCAAATCCATCATCAGCTTCACCAGGTCAAAATCAAATTGTAGTATTTGATGATGATCTATCATTTGTTCAAGCAGAAATAACGGCAACTAACTAATGTCATTAGATAAAACATTACGAGATATTAATCGACGGCCGTTATCGGTCCAGGATAAGAAGCAAGTAAAAGGTATTTTACCTGAATATTTTCAGACTGAATACCCTAAGTTTGCATCGTTTCTTGAAGCATATTATGATTATCAAGATAGTGATTTATCACCGACAAGGCTAATAGATGAATTATTTTTGAATCGTGATATTACACAGGTCGACATAGACTTGTTATCTTTTATTGAAGACGAATTACTTTTAGGCCAGCAATACTTCGAAGGATTTGTGAATAAGCGTGAGGCTGCAGATTATTCAAGTACATTATATAAGTCTAAAGGTACAAAGTACAGTATTGAACAATTCTTCAGAGTTTTCTTTAATACATTTGTTGATGTAAAATATACAAAAGAAAATGTTTTTATAGTTGGTAATGTACACGATATTGAAAAAGAAAAAGCAAATCAAAATGCAGGTATTACACCCTATGCACCTGAGATCACTGTATCAGCATCAAGGATTGGTCATGAATCTCAGAGATATATAACAAATGATAAGCTATATCAAAAGTATGCTTTGCTTATTAAAACTACTCTACCGATACAAACATGGATAGATGAATATAAATTATTTGTTCATCCGGCAGGTATGTATGTCGGCGGTGAGGTTCAGATTATAAGTATTGCAGAACCAGACTATTTGATTATGCCACCCGGTATACCAGATTCAGATGGTCCACGGTATGTAGATCAAGCTGATGTGGCAGTGGTAGCATTCAATGCAACAAATCATATTGTACAGGATTTAGGCTCTCGTCAAGAGCCATTTACTCTAAATCCTTTTCAACTAGGTCAATTCCCACCTAACATGACCCTTGCTGCTTTTGATTTAAACTTTAATAACTTGGCAAACGTTCAGAACCCAGGATCAAATACATTCGATGATGATAGTACACCAGCTGATCCTTCATATCCAAAAATGTCAAGTGATAGTAAAGTACTAATGAATTTTAGTAACGACTTCTTCTAAAAACTATTATAAATAGTGATAACTTTTAAAGAGAGATAACATGGCTAGACAAACAATTAATACTGGCGCTACCGCAAACGACGGTACAGGTGACTCATT
>Ga0160423_10004516_pt1 | contig 11436 bp, 11 predicted proteins | sample CRUFie14St8metaG_FD_108191 | JGI IMG/M metagenome (GOLD analysis project Ga0160423, IMG submission 108191) | Marine microbial communities from the Costa Rica Dome - CRUD Field 142mm St8 metaG | ecosystem: Environmental > Aquatic > Marine > Oceanic > Photic zone | place: Costa Rica: the Eastern... | reverse complement strand
TGAGAATTCTGTTCCAGCGATAGGATGAGTAGCTAGAAAATTTTGACGATTAGGATGGTCTTTTACTATTTGGCAAATACTTTTTTTTGTGGAACCAAAATCTATAACTAAGCTGTGATTATTCACGGATTTTAAAACAATAGGCAGAATATTAAGTATGGATTTAACTGGGACTGAGATTACAATAATATCTGGATTATTTATTTTTGAAACTGTAGATATTTCATCGATAAACTTTAACCCAAGAGCTTTCTGAAGGTGAATTTCCGATTTGTCTATTCCAATTATTTTAGATTTTGGAAATAACTTTCTTATATCAATGGCAAAGCTACCACCAATAAGACCAACACCAATCACATAAATTTTCATTTTCATAATCTTGAAATTGCTTTTTTAATATTGGTTTCCGAATTGCAGAGTGAAATCCTTACATATCCTTCACCATTTGATCCAAAAATACAGCCAGGTGCAATAAAAACACCTTTTTCGTTTAAAAGACTATCCACATAATCTTTGGAGGTTTTATTACTTCTAATTTTAGCCCAAACAAACATTCCAGATGAAGATCTTGAAAAATCACAATTTAATTTATGAGCTAATTCCCATACTAATTTTCTTCTTTTTGAATATTCAAAGTTCAAATTTTTAAACCAATCCTTTGATTGACTTAATGCTGAAATAGCACCCATTTGTAAAGGAAAAAACATTCCTGAGTCAATATTACTTTTAACCTTTAAAATATTTGAAATAAATTCTGATTTTCCTACTGCAAAACCTAATCGCCAACCAGCCATATTAAAACTTTTACTTAAAGAATTTAACTCGACACAAACATCTCTTGCTCCATTAATATTCATAATACTTATTGGATTATCATTTAAAATGAAGCTGTAAGGATTATCATTTACAATTAAAATATTATTAGACTTAGCAAAATTTATAATATCAGAGAAAAACTCATGGGATGCTACTGCACCTGTTGGCATATGAGGATAATTAATCCACATTATCTTGACACTAGATAAATCAAGCTTAGTTAATTGCTCCAAGTCAGGTAACCAGTTATTTTTTTCATTTAAATCATAATATATAATTTCATTTCCAATCAACTTTGTTATTGATGAATATGTTGGATATCCAGGATTTGGTATTAAGACTTTATCGTCTTTAGATAGAAAAGACATTGAAATATGAAAAATTCCCTCCTTACTTCCTATGAGTGGCAAAATTTCAGATTCATAATTTAAATCACAATTAAAATGTGACTTATAAAAATTTGATATTTCCTTTCTAAATTTTTCAACTCCAATATAACTTTGATATTTATGCGCTCCTGCTACATTTATCGAATCTTTTAATTTTTTTATTACAGGAGTTGGAGGAGATAAATCCGGGCTACCGATTCCAAGATTGATAATATCTTCTCCAGAGTCTATTAAAGACTTTACCTCTCTGAGCTTGGAGGAAAAATAGTACTCACTTAATCCTTCTATTCTTTTTGAAAATTCAATCATCTTTAGAGTTTTTGTATTCACCTAATACTTTAAAATCTTTAGCCATAATTTCTATTATAGATTTAGCCTTAAGATAATCTTCTAATTCTTCAAAAGTGACATCAACAAAAAATGAGTATCTCCAAGGAGTTTGAATTTTAGGCATTGATTGAATCTTAGTTAGATTTAACTTACAATCACTTAAAACATTTAAAATAGCCGCTAAGCTTCCTCTTTTATGATCTAATTCAAATTTTACTGATGCTTTATTAAAATTAAGGTTTTTAGTTTGACCTTTTTTTTGAAGAATAACAAATCTTGTTTGATTCTTTTTTATAGTTTGAATATTATCGTTTATAATATCTAGCCTATAAATTTTTGAGGCTAAATCACTCGCAATTGCACCTAAACCCTTTATTTTATTTTCAGCAATTTTCTTTGCCACATTAGCCGTATCCTTATCCTCGATTAGAACAATATCAGCGTTATCTTTAAAAAAATCTCTACATTGAAGAAGAGCCATGGGATGAGACTGAACTTCTTTTATATCTTCAATTGATTGACCTTTTAAGGCCATCAAATTATGAGTTATCTGAAGATAGTATTCACCTACAATATTTACTCCATATTCGTCAATCAATGCATAATTAGGAATAATAGATCCAGCAGTAGAATTTTCTATTGCCATTATAGCATAATCTATTTTATCATCATATAAATTTGAAATTAATTCTTCAAAAGAAAGATATTCGTTCAAATAAATATCTTCTCCAAAATAATTATTTGCAACTATATGATGAAATGATCCCTCTATTCCTTGTATTCCAATATTTTTTTTCATAAAAAAAAAGTCTCGAAATTTCGAGACCGTAAATAATTTTAATTAATTCTATTACAACAGTCTCTATTTCCTTTTAAAATAAAAGAAGTAGTGGAAGTTAAAGTTGTAGTTAAAAAACTGCATGTTTGAATATTAATTGTTCTAATGTAAATAATATTTATTAAAAAAAAGAAAAATTAACTAAAGAATATAATCAGTAGACACAAAATTAGAATTATCAGAACTTAACAAGTCCTTAATTATCTTGTTATTTTCATTATTATCTTTTGAGGCAACAAACGTACGAATTGAAAATGATCTCAGTGCATCATGAACACTTAATGTGCTAAAAGCGGAATCTTTTCTTCCCGTAAAAGGATAAATGTCCGGACCTCTTTGACATGAACTATTGATGTTTACCCTACATACTAAATTTACAAGAGTATCGATTAGGGGTCCTAATTTCTTTGATTCCTTTCCAAAAACACTTACCTGTTGTCCATAATTTGATTCTGCCATATCATCAAGTGGTTCATTGATATCTTTAAATGAAATAATCGGAATCACTGGTCCAAACTGTTCTTCTTTGTAGACACTCATGTCTTTAGAAACGGGATATAAAATAGCAGGATAAACATAATTTTCACATTGAGTACCTCCTTTAGAATTAAGTATCTTAGCACCTTTCTGTTTTGCATCAGTAATTAGTGATTGTATATATTCGGGTTTATTTGGTTCTGGCAGCGGAGTTAACTTAACATTTTCCTCCCAAGGATTTCCATATTTTAGCTCGTCAACTGCTTTTGAAAATCTTTTGAGAAATTCATCTCTAATATCATCATGAACATAAATTATTTTCAATGCTGTACATCTTTGTCCGTTATAGGACAAAGATCCATTTAGGCACTCCTGTATTGTTAAGTCTAAGTCAGCATCTGGTAAAATAATAGCTGGATTTTTAGCCTCAAGACCTAAAACTAATCTTAATCTATTTTTCTTTGGATGAGATTCTTGCAAAGAATTTGCAGAAGAACTATGTCCAATTAGTGCCAAAACATTTACTTTACCAGACTCCATTATTGGAGTTGCTAAAATTCTACCTCTTCCAAATAAAATATTTACTACACCTGGAGGGAAATGTCTTTTAAAAGCTTCCATCAATGGAGAAATTAATAATACTCCATGTTTAGCTGGCTTAAAAATTACTGTATTACCCATAATTAAAGCTGGGATTAGAAGGCAAAACGTCTCATTCAAAGGGTAATTATATGGGCCTAAACAAAGAACGACTCCTAGTGGTCCCCTTCGAATATGTGCATTAATGCCGCTATTTTTTTGAAATTTAGCAGAATCTCTATCAATTTTCTTGTAAGCTTCAATTGTATCATAAATATAATCAACAGTTCTATCAAATTCTTTTTGAGAATCAGTATAGTTTTTTCCAATTTCCCACATTAACAACTTCACAACTATGTCTCTTTTTTGTTTCATTTCTTCAACAAAGTTTTCCATAGCAGTAATTCGATCGATAACCTTCATTGTTGGCCATAATCCTTTTCCCTTGTCAAATGCTAAACAAGCCGAGTCTAGGGCATCCATTGCTTCTTCCTTTCTAAGATTTGGGATTTCTCCTAAATGGGTTGGTTTATATTCTTTTGTTGATGATATAGTTGAGTAAACCGGGGAAAAATCACCATTCCATTTTATCAAATTTCCATTAACCAAATAGTTGGTTTGCTTAATTTTTTCTTTAATTTTAAATTGTTCGGGAATTGGACTAAAACTTTTATACATAACTAAAAATAACTTAATAATCAATTATTATTCCAAACAGTGAATGCTAAACAAAATAATTTATTATCTATTTCTAAATGAAAAAAAAAATTGACAGAAATTATAAATTTTTAGAATCTCAAATAGACGATTTAATTTACAATTTTAAAAAAGATGGCGTTTTAATTAAAGATTCTAGAAATAAATTAAAAAAATTTAATTGTGGGGGTATCAATATTGTCGTTAAATCATTTAAAACACCAAATACTTTTAATAAAATAATATATAGATTTTTCAGAAAAGGAAAAGCTCAAAGATCATTTGAAAATGCACAAAAATTAATCATTAGGGGAATAAAAACTCCAAGACCAATTGCATTCTATGAAGAAAAAACATGTCTGTTTTTAAAAAGCAGTTTTTATGTTTGTGAATACATTAATCATGATTTTACAATTCGCGAACCACTTAAAAATTTTGAACTAAATAAAAACCAAAAGATAATAAAATTTTTTGTAAAGTTCACGTTCTTTTTACATGAAAATAATGTCAACTTTCTTGATCATTCACCCGGAAATACACTGATTAAATTAAAGAATAATAAAATTGAATTTTATTTGGTAGATGTTAATAGATTAAAATTCATAAAGATGAAGAAATATAATCGATTAGCAAATTTTTCAAGAATCAGCAAAAATAAAAACATAATAAAATTAATCGCTAAAGAATATTCTAATTTATATAAATTAAATTATGAATATACCTATAAGACTATCTGGAAAAATATATTGAATTTTAGACTGTGGTTTAATCTTAAGAAAGGAATTAAGAATCATTTTTTCTCAAAATCCATAAATAAACATACCTCATGAAAACAGAGTAAAATCTTAGGAAAGAAATAATCAAACCGATAACTCCATCCAAAAATCCAAGTTGAAGTATGTAGTGCTTAAAAAAAGCCCAATTTGGCTTAATAATAAAATGAAAAAACGTAATTGAATTTGTAAACTTATCATAATCTTTTGCCTGTAATAATGCATATCGGTTTAGCTTATTAATGTGGGCATTCATTTTTGTGTAAGTATTATGTATGATTTTATGCTTAAGCTTTTCAAGCTTTCCGTTTACTAAAAGTTTTGCATGTACATATTTGTCTTCATATCTGCATAAATCTTTTTTAAATAACCTTATAACTCCGTCATTTTGCCAACCAGAATAATTTACCTTTTCACCCATGAAATAATTTTCTCTGCCGATCCAATAAGCAGCTGTATCGTTTTTTGAAAGCTTTAGAATTTCAATTATTTCATCTTTGAGTTCCTTCGAAACCCTTTCATCAGCATCTATTAATAGTATCCAATCATATTTTGCCTGTGGAATTGCCCAATTTTTTTGTGAGGCTGAATATTTATATTTTCGTCTTATAACTTTAACCGGTAATTTATTAGCTTCCTCAAATGTACCATCATTACTAAAGCTGTCAACAACTAGGATTTCATCAGCAAATTTAACCGAATTAATTACATCCTTAATATTATGGATTTCATTTCCAACAGGTATAATCACAGAAAGTTTTTGCATTATGAGATATTATTAAACCCAAACTTCAAATATATTTTAAATTTTCTGTATGGGGAAAGGTTTCTATAATTTGGTATTCCAAATTTTTTTATATAAATATTAATTGAATCTATCATTCTTTCAGCTGATTGGCCATCATTGTAGGGGTGATAATTTTGGTAAACAATTTTCCTTTTAGACTTAAACGGATCATTATCTAAATTATTATCAATTAAATCTTCAAGTTGTTTTATGTTAGAAAAATTGTCCCAAACAATATTTTTTGATATACTATTAAATGAAATAACTGGTTTATCCATCAATAAAGATTCATAAATTGTAGATGATGTATCACTAATCATCAGATCAGAAACATAAATACTATCCAAGACACATTGCTTTTTAATCAAATTTATATTTTCAATTTTATTTTCAATTTGTTTACAAAATTTTATGTATTTGGGATGCATAAGAGGATGAAACTTAATTAAAAATAAAATGTTTTTTTTTGATCTAGCAATTCTAATTATTTCCGGAATAATTGACTCAGCTGAGGTTAAGCTTGGAGAAAATGTTGGAGCATATAATACTATATGTTGAACATCGTATTTTTTTAGAATTTTATATTTTTCTTCAGTTAATTTTTTTTTATTCTTAAACATTTTGTCAAACTTTGGCCAACCAGTTTGCATAACTTCAAAATTACCATGTAATTTTTTTAACCTATTAAACTCTGATGTAAAATATGGACCTTGTGTTAAATAAAGATCAAAATAATCTCTTACTCTAAAATGACCTTTTTTTTCTCCAGCAAAACCATGAAAAACTTGGGTTTTCACACCTCTAAGGTAATGAGGAACATCATTTCCTGGTACTAAAATAACATCACTTCTAAATAAAATCAGATCAGAAATTTTTGAGGTATATTTCTCATTAGGGAAAGGAAAAAAATGTTGAATTTTTTTATCAACATACCATACCCAATTGTAATTTTTTTTTTTAAAAATCTTTATAAATGGGCTTAAAATTCCAAACGAATATGTATTAGTGCAAAACAGAATGTACTTCATTATAAACTAAACTAATTTATTGGCGCTTTTTAAATCTTCTAAAAAATCAATTTCCATACAATAATATCTAGAAATATCTAAGGTTTTTAGTTTCAAATTATCTTTAGTAATAGCTAGCTCTAATCCTTTCTCGAAATAATCATTATTATCACATTCTTCAAGTCTATAAACTAATTCTTTTATATCATTAAGATTTATATAATTAATTCCCACTGCTTCTCCCAAACCATTATTCAAGGATTTTGAAAGTTTATTTACAAAACCATTTTTCACAGTATATTTTACCTCTTCTTCGGCAACCCTATTAGTATTAACAGAGATAAAACTAAAACCGTCTTCAATTTTTTTTTCTATCATATCTAAAATTCGCAAATCAAAAATAACATCTCCATTTAACCATAAAATATCCGAATCAATATTTTTTTTTAATGCCATTAATAAACTTTTTGATGTGTTTGTTGAATCAAAAAATGGGTTATAAATATATGATAATGAGGGAAAAGATTCCATAATTAAATTTTTTTTATAACCAACTACTATATTAATATCATCTTTGTTAAATTTGGAACTTAGATTTTCAATCATCATTTGCATGATGCTTTTTCCGTTTTTTAATGTTGTAAGTGGTTTCGGCAAGGTATTACCTAATCTAGAACCTATTCCCGCTGCAAGTATTATAATTTTCATTAAAAAAAGAATGTTTTAATAATTTATCAAATGTAAATAAATAATTTGCAGCAACATTTATTTAAATCCAATTTTTGTAGCTTTATAGGCTTTGAGAAAGAAATGAATAAATTAAAAAAACTTTTATTAAATTATAATAATTTAGATTATAATTTTAGTTCAAAAAATAGTTTTACTGTCCAGTTAAATAAATCTTCCAATTTTAAAGAAATATTTAGTTTAATTGAAGAGATTAATATAATAGAGAATTTTTCCAGTGTAAAAATTAATCAGTCCTCAAATATTTCTGTAGAATTTAAATTTTGTAATGATGATAGAAAGTATAATAAAATGTATACAACAGGTTGTTTTGATATATTTCATTATGGACACTTAAATATTATTAAAAGGACTAAAGAAATGTGTAATTATTTAATTGTCGGCGTTTCTACTGATGAACTTATATTTAAAGAAAAAGGAAAATATCCATTAATACCTTTTGATGAAAGAATAAAAGTAATTGAATCTATAAAATATGTTGATTTGGTAATTCCTCAAATTGATAAAAACAAACAAAAAATTGTTGACAAATTTCTTATAGATGCTATTTCAGTTGGTAGTGATTGGAAAGGAAGATATCCCAAAACTAGCTGTCCTATTGAATATTTTCGGTATACAAAAAATATTAGTAGCAGTGTGTTAAAGAAAAAAATAAAATAAACAATTACTGCCTCAAAGCTAAATCGTCATTCTCAGGATCCCATGATTTTACCTGTTTTTTCCAATCACCATATCTGTATTTTAGATAACCCTCAGTGAATTCAGGTATTGAATAATTGTGTCCCTGAAAACTTACTTTTGAAAATGACTTATAAAATTTTTCAGGAACACTTTTTGTTTTTTCAGCAATTTTCCAGTAGAATTTTTTTTTATCGGGGTATTTAACAAAAATTTCAAAACATACATTTCCTTTTAACAGACCAAAAAATTTTTTTTCTCTAATTTTAATTATTCTAATTTGACCTTCTTTGAAAGGATGAGAATTTTTTTTAAAATATCTTATTCTAAATCGATAATTATACTTTTTTAATAAATAAAATAATTTTTTGAATTTGAAAACCTCTGAATTTGAAACTGAAATATCTAAATCATTGTCCCAAGGCAGTAATCTATTTTCTCTAAATATCCCTAGAAGTGTACCTCCTTCTAACCAGTAATTTATATTGCATTCTTCACAAATCATAACAATTTGTTTTAACATTTTTTCTGCAATTTTTTTATTATTACCCTTTAATTTTATTTTGTATGCCATATTAATTATGTCTTGTTTTAATCCATTTATTTGCTCTCATTCTAATTTCAGGCATTCTAGAAATATCATTATTTCCTCCACATATTATACAAGCAACGTTTTTGCCTTCAATTTTGTGTTTATAATATGATAAAGCTGCAGTTGACATAGCTCCAGCAGGTTCTGCTTTTATGTTTTCAGTTTCCAATAATTCGATTATAGAGTTACATATTTCATTTTCATCGAGAATTACAATATCATCTAAAAACTCTTTACAGTAATTAAAACTAATATTACCAACTTTTTTAACAGCAATTCCATCAACAAATCTGTCAATCTTTTCGAGAGTAACAAGTTTATTTTTCTTCAAGGACTCATACATTGATGGCGCACCTAATGGCTCGATACCAATTATTTTTGTTTCAGGACTTAATTGTTTAAAGATGTTAATAGCGCCTGAAATTAACCCTCCACCCCCAATTGGTATAAAAAGATAATCGACATAATCATTGATTTGATTAATTATTTCTAAAAATAATGTAGCTTGTCCTGCAATCACTTTTTTGTCGTCAAAAGGATGAATAAAAGTCTTATTATAGTTATCACACTCCTCTATAGCTTTTTCATAAGCTTGAGAGAAGTTTTCCCCATACAAAACAACCTCAACATTAGTTTTACCAAATTTTTTTACTTGTTCAATTTTTTGATTTGGAGTTGTTCTAGGCATAAATACTTTTCCCTTATAACCAAGTGTACTACAGCTTACAGCAAAACCTTGAGCGTGATTACCGGCACTAGCACAAACAATACCATTTTTAACTTGATATTTATTTAATGATGAAATTTTATTAAATGCACCCCTTATTTTAAATGACCTCACTTTTTGTAAGTCTTCTCTTTTAAAAAATATATTAGAATTATATTTTTGAGAGTAACTTTCGATTTTCTGAAAAGGAGATTCAACCACCACTCTCTGCAGTATTTTACTAGCTTTTTTTATTTCATTTAATTCGATAAAATTACTCACTAAAATAAATTTTTCATGGCTGTCATAGATTTTCTAAGTTCTAGGCCAATCTGTTCAATAGGATGATTATTTATTTCAAAATTAATTTTTTTAAGTAATTCTTTATCAATTTCCTTATTAATATTAGGCTCTATACCTATAGAGGATAAACTTAATTTGCTAACATAATTTTTTAATAGAGGTTTTGCTTCATTTGCAAATAAGTAACATCCATATTCAGCTGTATCAGAAATTATACTATTCATTTCATATAATTTCTTTCTTGCGACTAAATTTGCAATTAAAGGTAATTCATGTAAAGATTCATAATATGCAGATTCGTCAATGATACCAGCTTCAACCATTGTTTCAAAAGCTAATTCAACTCCTGATTTTATAAATGCTATCATAGCGATTCCTTTTTCAAAATATTCATGATTAGAAATATCCTTTTTAGATGAAGGTGTTTTTTCAAATGCTGTCTCCCCAGTCTCCTTCCTCCAATTAAGAAGTTTTTTATCGTCGTTATTCCAATCTTCCATCATACCTTCTGAAAACTCTCCAGACATTATATCATCCATATGCTTTTTAAATAGAGGCGTCATAATCTCTTTAAGTTCCCCTGCAATTCTGTTTGCTTCGATTTTAGAACTGTCAGAAATTGAATTCATCATTTTAGAAATACCTCCGTGCTTTAATGACTCAGTAATTACCTCCCAACCATTTTGAATTTGTTTTGCAGCATATGTTTTTTCTGTACCCTCGTTAACCATTTTTTCAAATAATAGTAATGATGCCGTCTGAAGTACTCCACATAAAATAGTCTGCTCTCCCATTAAATCACTTTTTACTTCTGCAACGAAAGATGATTCTAGAACACCAGCCCTGTGTGAACCAAGTGAATACGCATATGCCTTTGCTAAATCTAACCCTTGGTTATTCGGATCATTTGCCGGGTGTACTGCGATTAATGTTGGCACACCAAAACCTCTTTTAAACTCTTCTCTAACTTCTGTTCCTGGACATTTTGGGGCTACCATAATTACCGTTATGTCTTCTCTAATTTTAATTCCTTCTTCCACTATATTAAAACCATGTGAATATGAAAGAATTGAATTTTGCTTCATCAGAGGCATAATAGTATTAACTACGTCACTATGATTCTTATCTGGGGTCAAATTAATTACCATATCAGCGTTAGGAATTAACTCATCAAAAGATCCTAATTTAAAATTATTACTACTAGCGTTTATAAATGACTTTCTTTTTGATGAAATTGCACTATCTCTTAAGGCATATGAAATATTTAAACCTGAATCTCGCATATTTAAACCCTGGTTCAGGCCTTGTGCACCACAACCAACAATAACAATATTTTTTCCTTTTAAAATATTATTTTCATTTTGAAACTCATCAATATTCATAAATCTACACTTAGACAACTGTGATTTTTTCTCTGATTCGTTAAGTGAATTGAAATAATTACTCATATCGTATTATTTTTTTTTAAAATCTGTTAGTATTTCTGAAATCATTAACGGAGCTTTTGTTACTGCAATTCTCGCAGATCTAACATATTGTAAGATCCCGTATTTATTTAACTTTTCATAAAGGTCATCTAGCTCGTGTGTTCTGCCTGATTTTTCAATTACAAAAAATTCAGGGTTAACCGTTACTATAATTGCATTACTTTCTTTAATTATATTTTGAATTTTTCTGTCATCAAATAACAGCGATGATTTTATTTTAAACAAACATGA
>Ga0160423_10004515_pt1 | contig 11438 bp, 23 predicted proteins | sample CRUFie14St8metaG_FD_108191 | JGI IMG/M metagenome (GOLD analysis project Ga0160423, IMG submission 108191) | Marine microbial communities from the Costa Rica Dome - CRUD Field 142mm St8 metaG | ecosystem: Environmental > Aquatic > Marine > Oceanic > Photic zone | place: Costa Rica: the Eastern... | reverse complement strand
ACTTGTCCAACCTGAAGGACTAGTTTTGGCACGTGAAGGCACGAGTGTTCGAAATTTATCTAATACCAGAGTCATAGTATTAGTATAACATCTTTGTCAGTAATGTCAACCTATCTTACTAAGATTTTGTCCAAAGATCCTGTGTTATCTTTAGTTGGTTCGTGTTTGATTCTAAACCAATTATGTTTACCAGTTTGGTTTTTAAACAAATTGGTTTGTGTTGATGTTACATCAAATGTTTGTAAATCATACCAACTGTCTGCATTTGGAGACCCGCCGTCTGCCAAACTGCCTTGTATTACTACTTGTCCTTCATAGTTTTTAAAATAAAACTGTAGGGTGTGCAAACTATTTGGACTTTGCATATTTGGTTTAAGGTCAACAATGCTGCTGTAATGATATTCATCATACACTTGATTGGAAGTATTGGTTTGGTTAAAGTTTGGTCTTGGATTATTAAACTGTGGTGTGTCGCTTGGTAATGTTGCTACACTATCCCAGTCAATATCTTTCTTAAACTTATAAACTTCAATGGTGTTATAAGGAGTACCTAGCACGTCACCCATAATTTCTAAGTTACCCATTGCACCGTAGTGTGGATCGAAGTACAGTGGAGTTCTAGAAGTAACTTTATAGTCGGTGGAGTCGACTGTTTGTCTTACTTCTTTAACAATGCTGTAATTATAAAATCCTGGTTCTAGTTCTTGTAGTTCATCTGTTGTTAGTACAACATACACTCTACCACGTGTTAAATCGTCTACTGAGCAGTCTTTACTAAGCACTAAATCACTATTTTCTTTGTTTATAATATTAAACACGATTGTAGATCCTGTAATATTATATTTCTTTTCATCGCTGTTTCTTACCTGTAGATCAATTCTATTATCGACACTACGATAAGCCATCAGCCCTCTATTGTATACCATACGTTTTCTCTCCACTTTCCAAGTACCGTCAACGCCATTATCATAGACGTTGAGTAAATTTGGATATAAATATATTGAATGACTTTGCATATGTATATTTATCGAAAAGAGAACAATGAGAATAACTGACAACTTACAAGAGAACTTTCCGTTCATAAGCGTTCTAAAACACGCCGAAAAAGAGTACGTCGGGATCATAATCAACCAAGATAATAATGTTACATCATTCTACGACTACGAGCAATTAAAATCCAAGAAAGATCAGGAAAAATTTATTGAGCTGGGCGAAGCATGGTGGTGGGAAAGCAATAGACAGATTCCTATTAATATTTTCTTATCAAGTGAGATCCAGCGTTTCAAGTACGCAATTAGAAACTTCACAAGTAAAGACGTACAGGTCATATTAGGGCCTGTGACTAGTCTTAATGCTATCATTACAAAGAGGATTAAGCGTAAATCTATTACGCTAGTTAGAAAACCTTCTAGTTAAAGCAAGGGTAACATGGCCACATACATTGTGAACATGGTTATTGCCGCGAGTAGAACTTCTGCAACTCTGTCACAGAGTTCGCCTGTACAACGAGCTCTCAACTCATTGATAAATCTTACCACCATTATCTCCTGAAAAAATTAGGGCATAAAAAATTATTTTTTTATGCGTTTTGTATTCTATACGTGCTATTTATAAAAGATTATAAAAAATACTTATTTTATGAATAATTGAACCATCCGGTAGCAATCCACTTCTCAGATGTTTCAGATACAATTCCTTTGTGTGTATGTGTAAAGTCGCTTGGCCAAATAACTGACAAGCCTTTCTTTGCTTCACACTCAAAGTTTTGATACTTCCATGCTGTACCGCCGTCTGGTACATCATTAAGATATGTCATGTAAACTAACTGACGTGCTTCGTCGCCTCTATCTCTTTCGAAGTGCCAAACTTTAAATCCGCCTCCGACTGGATAGTGTTGAATTAAATTATGATCTTCTGTCTTAAGAAACAAATGTTGTAAATTATACTTTTCAATATATTGGTCATAACCCATTTGTAATTGTTGAAAGTATCTTTGTATTCTTGGATCAGTACTGCTGTTGTAAAAAATTACATCTGTAGATTCTTTTACGTTATGATCTACAATACCTCCTGCAACCCCTTCAGATTTGTATTCATCTTTTTCGGCATGATATGCGATTAGATCATCACAAACATTTTCTCCTATCTGAAATGTATGAATAAAGTTTTCCATTAATGATTCCTTTTCCCGTCAAACACACAAACAAAATATAAACCGTAATCGCCTGTGTTGTGTACTCTATGAAATACACCATCTTCAATTAATACAACATCACCTTCTTGTACAGTAATAGTGTCGTCATCTAGTTGCATTTTACCTTTACCTTTAATAAAGAAGTATACTTCTTCTTGCCCTTTATGCAAGTGTCCGCTTGTGCTTTTGTTTGCTTCTAAGAACGTACTACTTAAAATTAAGTTCTTTAGTGTCGTATTGTCCTTTACAATATAACGATCGTCCTGTTTTGCAATTACACCGCCTATGTCATCTATACTTACTCTCATTACATCCTCCAAGGTAAAATAGTCATTCCCATTAAATTAAAAACTAATTCTATCAAACCTATTGCAACTACAGCACGAACAATATTAAACAGTACCCATTTCCATCCTGTTAGTGACGCTTCTTTTTTGTCTAGCCATTTTCTAAATCTAGAGTTTTCAGCTTTCTCTTGCATGCCTGTTTTGTCTGAAATCTTTTGAGCGGCTTCTGCGGCCCACCAATTTGGTGTTAGCCAATCTTTTACCATACTAGCATACTTGTGAAAAATTCTATACTGTTCTTGGTATACCCATAAAAAATAAAGGATACCAACAATTAACGAAGCCATCATAATTATATCTACAATGTAGTAACAACTATCGCCAAAGCAAGTTTCGTGTGCAAAACCAAATTGCCACATCAGCAACCAAGGTAACGCCAATCCAAACCATGCTATTACGTGTTTCATTTTTTGTCTCCCTCTGCCTTTATTATTTGATTTAATACAGTTGTCCATGGATTGAAATTAATATCCTTTGCAGCACAACCTGATAACAGTATTAATATAATCAAATATCTCATTCTTTTACTTCTGACAGCAAATTCATTTGCACTTTAACTGCAACTGCATATGCAGTAGCATGTGATTTCTTAAAGAAGTATGCGCCATCTGTTGGCTTTTCCCACACTTCTTGCATAATAGTATTCCAACTTTCATCTACTAAATGGCGTTTAGCAGGTCTTATAATGGCAAGCACGGCTGCTAGTTGCTCTACACTAGTCGGTTTTAATTTGCGTAATATATCGCCATGTCCGTTAACATGAAACAATAAATCTGTAAATTCATCATGCTGTAATAGATCCCATAAAGGTTCTTTATCTATTAGTTCTTGCAAGTGTGCTTCGTCACGTACATCTTGATACATGCTTACGTTAAGAAAATCTAATTTAAAATAACCTTTTTCTTCTGCTTCTTTGTGCGGAACACTACACAAGTTTAGTTCTGCATTTACAGGAACTTCATGCATGTACACACCAGTATTATGTTTTACTAGTTTTCCATCATCAACACGACTTGCTCTAATATGCTTAAAATGCTTTAGAGCTTTTTTTCTATCTACAAAATCTATATCTATATCTGGCATTACTTTGGTTCTTCGTTATTCATCTTTACTAACATATATATCGGTAATGCGTAGCATGATAGTAAAAACAAGATTGCTAGTGTCATTTTATCCTTTTCCATTGCTTGTAGAGTTCAAGTGTTCCACTAGCAACATATTCTTGTCCTGTTTCCATATCAACAATTTTCCACTTCTCAGGACACTTTGTTATTATACTAAGATTAGCAACTCTGTCAAGTTGCGGTACTTCTTTTCCACTTAAAAGTTTTCTTTTCTTTGTCAAGATATATTACCTTCTTTGATTACTTCTTTTACTAATTCAACATCTGCTGGAAGTTTCTTAAACCTAATCATCCAATACTTAGGATCAAGTACTGGACCTATAATGCCTAATTGTTCATCTGACATATTTTGCATCATATCCTTTGCAGCCTTTGAATTAAGTAAAATCCAAGGACTTATTTTTCCTTCTTTAATATCATGTGTTGCTCTATTTAAGTTACAGTAACTAAAGTAATGATTCCATTCAGCATTGTTGTTATCAGCCCAATCCATCATTGTTTTAATACTACGCTGTATTGCACCATCAGCTGGTTCTATTTTTAATAACTCTTTTATGTATGTGTCGTACAATTCATCTCTGCACCAATGATCTAATTTGATGCCGCTCTTAACTACAAACTCTAAAAATCTTTCTGGGTATATAGGATTTGTGTTTACCATAAAACTACCAAACTTAACAAATGCGTTATAGTAAGGACTACCAACAAAGTCATCAAACGTTTTAGGTTTTGAACTTGGTTGATTAAACTCATAAAACTTTTTAAATGTTAGTAGGCCATACTGCACATGCTTTTCATTCTTTGCTAAGTGCCTTCTTTTAGGCTCGCACACATGCACAAACAAAGTTTTCTCCTTTGCAAATGCTTTGCCGCAGTAATCACATTTATAATTTAATTGCATCGATCTGTTTCTTATCCCAACCAAGACCTCTACAGTGATCTTTAATTTCTTTGTTATCTGTTAGTACTGCCATTGTAGAAATGTCTTCGCTTTTCATATTTGGAAATAGCGTTTTCAAAAACTCTTCTTTTTTGTTTTTCTCTCTTTTGAGTCCTAACCATTCGTGTCTATGAATATGCTTTTCTTCGTGACCGCAACTACATGCTAGTTGCCATAGTAATTTATTATGCTTGTTTAACAGCAGGAAAAGGTTCTTATTAAAGCGTTCATTGCCTAGTAGTACATAATGCTCCTTTAGTTCTCTAGACCCTTGTACGTTGCTTATATAGCGATTAAGAGTGAAGAATACAACACTTTTACGTTGCTCATCTGTAAGCTCTGCCCACAAGTGTTTTGCATTCATATCTACAGATGCAAGTATTTCATTTAATTTTAATTTTGACATCTTCGTCCTTAGTTAACAATATCTGGAGTAACCGCATCTATCGTATTTACTACTGTCTTACCTGCATATATAGCAGTACTTGCTGTAACGTCCAAAACTGCTACAGTTGTACTACACGCAGGAAGTAATAGAATAATGGCTACAAATAAAAGTCTAATCATAACTATATTGTACTATCTTTAGCAAATAAATGCAAGTATTTTTTATGTTAACCTAGCCATTATGAAGTAATTTTTAACAGGAATATGCTTGCCAAGTTGTTTTGAATATTTGTTAAATTCTCTGTATTCTTCTTTAATTATTTCATAGCCCAAATCCAAATGCTTCTGTTTCCACCAATCGGGCTCTTGCTGTATTAAGTGTGCATTGCGTCCATCTGGTAGTATAAGTTTGGCAGGCGCACAACTAATTAAGTGATATATGCAATCGCTGTGTTCTTTTATTTCTTCTAATGTTGCGTCAAGATGTTCAGGCTCAATGTGTTCTAGTACATCAGTTGAAAATATCAAATCAACCTTTTTCAACGGTACATTAAATTTTGGATTAGCAGGATCGTAACCTGAAACATCTATAGTAGGGTAGTTGTGTTTTAGAACATCAATTAATTGTCCTTTACCACAACCAAAGTCAATCATAGATCTAATTGCTTGTTTGGATATGAATCTTTTTAAGTGTTCTGGTATCTTAGAACGCTTTCCAAACTTTGTTCCGCTATGAATAAGCGAAAGCATTTCCTGATAATCACTTGATATCATTTACTGTACTCGCCACGATCATTTGCGATTTCTCTACACAATGTTTGAATATCCTGTATAAGGAAATTGACTTGGTGTTCATCACGTGCTTCTTTGGGTGTGTCATATTTTAACTTCCTTAGTTCTTCGGACTTCCTGTAAATGACGTCCACCTTGTCACACATGTCGCTAATTTTATGTAACATTTTAGACTCCTTTGCTGGTTAGTTTTCATAATCCTATATCGCTAGTATAAATTTGTTCTACTAACGGTTTCCATGCAGACGACTGATTAATGTGTTCTATCATTGTACTGTCATCTGAATACTGTAAGTCTGCATTTGCCAGTATAGGCAAATTTTCTAAATGCGCTGGAACTAGTTCTTGTGGATTGTAAAAGAAGCAGTTAGTACCACTTGAATCAAATCCAAAGTACGAGTAGTTAAAATGTTCAAAGAATAATTTCCACTTCTGTAAACTACAGCCTGATGTGGTTAATTTTCCTTTCCTAATTATTTTCCATGGCATACTAGGTACGTATGGAAAACTTGCAACAGCGTCAGGACCGAACTGATCTGTGAACTCTACACAGACTGTTTTGGGTCTAAAACCGCCGTTTAAAAATAATTCGTGTGCAACAGCATAGTCGAAACTATCTATATCTAAACTAAAAAAGTCGCAATTGTATGGAACGTCTTTAGTAAACTCTTGTGCATTGTGTGGATAAACTTTAGATACTACGTGCTTAAATTTATCTGTAAAACGTTCTTGTCCTTTAGGATCTTCTTTAGCATCAACACCTACACCACTCCAACCTTTTTCATATTGTAAGTAGTTGGTCATATTTGTTCCGCCATCGCCCCAACCAATTTCTAAAAATGTTTTGTCTGGCTTAATAATAGAGTTGGTCATCATTTCAATGATGCCATCCTCACCATGTTGTGAATGAACTTGCTTTTCGTAATGTAATTTATACATTAAAATACTCCATTGGCTGTGTAGCGTTTTCAACTCCTTTTTCAAAAAGCCCGTCTATCTGTAATACAGTGTTGTCGTCTTTCCTATGTTCAGTAATGCATTTGTGTAAACCAAATCCTATACTGTTCATTACTTCTATCATTTCTAAACCTGTAGGAGCACCTTCGTTGTAAGGTTTGACTGCAAGTTCTAGTATAACATACTTTGCTTTATCTAATATTGTTCTGCCACCTTCTATAACATCTTTTTCTGCACCTTGTACATCAATCTTAACTAAATGAAAGTGTCTGCCTGATAGTACTTCGTCTAATCTTCTTACAGGTACTTGCATAGATAATAAATCTTTTTGATCTATCTCTGGATAAAAACTAGCACCTTTGCCTGCAGGCTTTCTTTCAGAATAATAAAAATCTAGTACATCATCTTGTTTGCCAAGTGCAACAATTTCGTACTCATCAAGTTGTCCGTTGGCTTGTTGTTTGCTTAGTTTGCTTTTGCAAAAAGGATTTGCTTCAATCGAATAGATAAATGCGTTGCCGAATAACGCTCTCATCTCCCTTGCAAATTGTCCTTGGTTTGCTCCTATATCTAAAATATGTGGAACTACTCCCTTTGGCCAACTTACTACATATGGAAGGTCTTCGACAATAGGGTGTTGCATTAATGTTCTCCGAACTGAATACCAAAGAAAAAGCCTAATGCTATTGACAATGGTATAATAATTAATAAGTCCATAAGCCAATGTAAAGCAATAGCAAGAGATATAATCTCTTTCCAATGTATTTTACATACATCAGCCCAATGCTTTACTTTACTAAGCATTAATTCTCTCTCATCCCATTAAACACGGTCTTTTTTACTTTAGAGTTGTCCTCCGTAACAACGTCTAACAAGTTAAATGGTAATTCAAGTTTTTTAATTAATGATGCAAGAGCTTTTGTATCCTTAGGTAAGCACATACCACCGTAACCTCTTAGCTCTGGATAAACGTCTAAGTACATATCGATTGCTTTTCCTGTTTTAATATATGCGTTCTTAATTGTATTGTAATCACAATCTAACTTCTCACATATTTCGTACATTACGTTAGCGAATGTTACTCTTACAGCAGCATATACGTTATTATAGTATTTAAGTACTTCTGCTTCGTTAGGTGTTAGATGCTCGATGTTTTGTGGTAAATCGCCGTGTGCTGCAACAACTTTTCTATGCACCCAGATGTCATGTGTACCTACTGCAAGTAGTTTATGATTATTTAAAAAGTCATCTAATGCGCAACGTTCACGTAAAAATTCTGGTACAAATGCAATTGTTAAATTTTTATGTTTATCAATCATGCTTTGTGTAAAGCCAGGCACTGCTGTACTTCTAATAGCAATAATACCTTTGTAATTAATTTGTGCAAGTTCATCTATTACGCTTTCAATAATAGTTGTGTCACAATCTCCGTTTTCTTTGCTTGGTGTTGGCACACAAACAAAAGTAATTTCTGTATTAAAGATATCTGTAATTTGTGTATCAAGTGTAATATCGTGTCCGATGATTTCATGACCTATATGTTCAAATCCTGCTTTATTTGCAGACCCTACTGTACCAAGTCCAATGATTCCTAGTTTCATAATAGTGACTCCACTGTTAGTTTTAATCCTTCCCTGAGTGGTGTATACTCAAAGGGTTCGGTAATTGATAAAAGTTTCTTTGTATCAGGACAACGGCGTTTTGCACTTCCTTTTAGTCCTGGTAATATTTCTAGTTTAGTTGGGTCTACACCCATAATGTCCATAATGCATTTTGCTACATCTGATATTTGACTTTCTTCTTCTCTACCTACGTTTACAATCTCGTTGCTTGTATTCTTAACAAGATCGTGTGTTAATTTTACTGCATCGTCGATATAACAAAAACTGCGTGTGTCGTCGCCCTTAATATAGTATTCACCTTTTGCTACTCGCTCTACGAACTCGCTGATAAAATGATCTTTTTGTCTCGGTCCGTACACATTGAAGTATCTAATAATAAGATATTCAAGTCCTGCATTTGCTACTAAGTTTTCACCCAGTGCTTTAGGTATACTATAACTCCAACGTGGATTTATAATGTCCTCAAAATGTATAGGAACATTTTCATCTGTTGGTACTCCATATATACCTTTATCTATTGCACCGTTGAATATTTCACAAGTACTTGTGAATACAAATTTTGTGTCTGTGTTTTGATATTTTTTAATTAAATTAAATGTTGGTAGTGTATTATTAAATGCAACTTCTGTAGGAGTTTCGTAAAATAAACGTGTTCCGTTAGTTGCTGCCATATGCACTACTACATCACCTTGTGGCATTTGATCTACTATTTCTGTCCTACAAAGGTCTTGTTCATTTACAAGATCATATGCTGTTACGTCATGTGAATCTTTAACATAGTCATAGTAATGACTACCTATAAAACCTTTATGTCCAGTTAGTATAATCTTCATCTTTTAATTACGCCACTATTCCAATTTCTTGCACAGTCGTCAGCGTATGCTTTGCTATGTCCGACAATAGGTCTGCTTTCAACAAGTTGACCATTTTCGTACATATCAACAACGTAATGATTTTCTTCTCTTACGTTAGCACTTCTGTTACTAACCATGTCCTGAATGAACTCTTTTTCTTTCTTATTCTTGAGTCCATTAAGTCCTTTTGTTGCCAATTTACTCACCTCTTTCCTTTCTTCATACGTTTTAATGCACGAGCTAACTGCTCGTCTCTCTTCAACTTACGATCTCCCTTGTAGTGTATGATATGATGTTCAAGGGCAGCATTGAAATGATTTTTACCAAGTTCTGGAAAGCGTATACGTGCAATATCGTAATTGTGTATTTTACCTTCCGCTTCTAGTCTTTCTCTTGCTGCATCAAAAGCATGACAATCTAGTTGTCCGCTTAGATCGTAAATTGTATCGTTGGTATAGTATTCTTTCCACACGTCAAAAAATTCTGTAGCGTGTTTGTTTTTCAAGTCAAATGCAAGGAAGCCTGTTTCAGTATAGTGAGGTCTTCCTAAGTAACTTGTAAACATACCTTCAGGTAAAAAACCTAAAAGATATTCTTCAGTAATACTATTGTAAATCTCAGCATCGCTATCAATCCAATACAGTGTATCTACATCACAGTTGTTAGCACAATGCCAAATACAATAACTCTTGTGGCTAAATCTTACAGCGTCATAGATAAACTTACCTGGTACCTTGTGTGCATTACGTTGCTTAAATTCTGTAAGCTCTGGCACAGATGGTTCTAACTTTCTAATAACAAAGTTAGATGGTACATAACCAATGTCGATGTTGTCTACATAAATGTAAACGGTGATGTTAGGGTCAATAAAACGCTTTGCACTTTCTACAAAGTGTTTGCCGTATTCGTGGTAACCTTTGTCACTGAATGTTGATACGATACCAAGTTTTCTCATTAGGTTTTAGTTCCAACAGTTCTACGCACAATATCGTCGTGTGCAAACTCAGCCCAATATAGCTCAAATGCTACACCGTCTTCAAGTCCTTCGAACTGATGAATCTTGCCAGGTTTAACTTGTGTAAAGTCTCCTGCTTCAAGGATAGTTTCGTCAACTAGTCCTTTTTGTTCTCCGTCCTGCCAAACACGTACAATCATTTTACCTGACTCTACAAAGAAACCATTCCACTTAAATTGATGTTCGTGTTCAGAACATTTGAATCCTTTTTTATACTCAATGCGGTGAAACTCTAGCACACCATTTGCATGTACTAGTTCTGTCTTACCCCAGATCTTTCCTGCTTTAATACCCATTATAAACTCCTGATATTATTATATACTAACTTAATTATCATAGTAAGTTAGCCAATTCCACCTGTTCTGATTGTCTACTAATTTCTTTTACAAAGTAAACACAAGGTGGATTTTCCTGATCATGTAATGGCACTGATAATAGTTGTCCGTTTTTCATTTTAGGAAAATACCATCGAACATCTTGATAGATGTTTACTATTTCTACTGGCTGGAAGTCAGCTCTATAACCTTTAATTGGATTCATACAAAATGCTTCGAAGCCTCTTTCATTAATACTTGTTAATGGTAGTACTTCTGGATCTGTTGCACAATCGCTGTCTCCGATCAGCATACACCAATCTAAAGGCATTTGTATTTCGTATCCTCCAATGTTCATTAAAATTGCTGGACTGTTGAAACTTTCTAAAAATATTAAAGGCATAAAGAAGAAGTCTGGGCAGCTTGGATCGCTGTTGTCAAGTACACTGAATCTTGCGTCCTCTTCTACTTCTTCTGGCAGTTCATTTAGATTGAACGCCTTATTGTCTAATGTTAAAATTCTACTCATTTAGTTTTCCTTATGTTCACATATTATAACATGTTTAGTACTGCAAGTCAAGCACTTAACGTTTCTTTCTCTCGTCTTCAAGTTTGTCCAATCTCGATTGTAGTTTTTCTATAATCTTATGATTGACTTTTTCAGCTTCGCATACTTTTATACTTTCTTTTAGACTTTCAATTTTTTGATCTATGTCGTTTACCATTTGTCTAAATTTACACCTCTAGTATTAAAAGTTCCTTTTGCTCTATTTTCTCTGTAATCAAAAGGAACGCTTACGCTAAACGGATCGGATATTCCAGTTCCTACCCATTTAAAAGTATTGTATACAGTACTTGGATTCACGTGGTCGTAATATCTTATTACCCATGT
>Ga0160423_10004514_pt1 | contig 11439 bp, 7 predicted proteins | sample CRUFie14St8metaG_FD_108191 | JGI IMG/M metagenome (GOLD analysis project Ga0160423, IMG submission 108191) | Marine microbial communities from the Costa Rica Dome - CRUD Field 142mm St8 metaG | ecosystem: Environmental > Aquatic > Marine > Oceanic > Photic zone | place: Costa Rica: the Eastern... | reverse complement strand
GAGCCTCGCCATCATGCCTCGTCTCGCTTCGTTGTTGTTCTGGCGTCAGTGGGCGCTCCTCCACTCCTCCTAGTGGATAGCTTCCTCACAGAACCCCCCGGCTCCTGCCTGGATCTTGCCCAACTTTCCCCGAACTTTCCCGGGGAAAAAGTGTTGGAGTCGAGTCCCCCGCACAGAAGTCGCAGAGTTGCGGCCAGAAGCGAGAGGATGGCGACCGTACCAAACGACGCGAACCATGGTAAGTCCCTCGATACCCTCGAGAGGTTCCTTCCCTACCCGTTTATATCCGTTTCTCGGCCGTCGTCTAACCTATCGAAACCCGATCGACCTTTCCGTCCAACAAAGGCTGTCCTGGCACCCAGGACGAGCAAGCCGGCAAGGCCGACGCGTGCGCGGGCTGCCCGAACCAGCAGATCTGCGCATCTGCGCCGAAAGGACCCGATCCTGGTGAGTTCTTGCGCCCTCTCGAGGACGCGGTCGGCTTGAGCGCTTGACTAACGACGGATATCCTCCTTGGTGTCTGTCACCCTCCTCCCGTCTCCTCTCCTAGACGTCGAGTTCATCAGGGCAAAGCTGAGCAATGTGAAGCACAAGATCCTGGTCCTGTCGGGCAAGGGCGGCGTGGGCAAAAGCACCTTCTCGTCGCAGCTCTCCCTCTCCCTCGCCAGGTCAGACGCCAGCGAGGTCGGCCTGCTCGACATCGATATCTGCGGACCCTCTGTGCCCAAGATGATGGGCCTGGAGGGGGAGGAGGTCCACCAGAGCAACAACGGGTGGTCGCCCGTGTACGTCCAGGACAACCTCGGGGTCATGTCAATCGGCTTCATGCTCCCCAACCCGGACGACGCGGTGGTGTGGAGGGGCCCTAGGAAAAACGCGCTCATCAAGCAGTTCCTGCGGGACGTTGACTGGGGGGAACTCGACTATCTGATCGTGGACTCGCCCCCCGGGACCTCAGACGAGCACATCTCGCTCGCGCAGTACCTGAGCCTGTCGGACGTGGACGGGGCCATCATCGTGACCACGCCGCAGGAGGTTTCCATCATCGACGTCAAGAAGGAGATAAACTTTTGCAAGAAAGTTGGGATCAGGGTGATCGGGGTGGTTGAGAACATGAGCTACCTTGCGATGCCCCTCACGGAGATGAGAATCCAAGACCCCAGCGACCCGGGGAGGGATCTAACAGAAAAGTTCTCCGAGTTCCTGAGGAGTGAGAATCTTGAAAATTGCGTGGCTTGCGCTCAAGTCTTTCCTCCTACAAAGGGAGGTGCGGAGAAGATGGCGCAGGACATGCAGGTCCCCTTCCTCGGAAAGATACCGTTGGACACCAAAGTGGCCATGGCGGCGGAAAACGGGGAGTCAATTCTTGAAAAGGGGCCTGGTGCTGCGTACAACGCTTACAAAGAAATCGTGACGGTGGTGGCCAAGAGCTTAGGCGAAGAAGCACAATTTGACTGAACGACCCCAATTCACTATCATATCTTGTGGATCCATTCCCATACCGCGGGAGGCGTTTTCATGGGCGTCCAGCGAGACATTGGGGCCGCCACGACGCTGGTTTCTACCAGGGGCATTCCTCCAAACATGTCAACAAACTTGGTCACGCACTCGCTCCGTTTCTGATGAGGGGGAGGGAGTTTGTCGAGTCAGCCCGCTTCCAGGTGTGGAGCGGCGCGGCGGATTAGGGCTTACGTCGTAGTGGTTCGCCCCCGTGCTAATTCCACCCTTGAAGTCGATCACCCCGGAGTCCGAGTACGACCCCTGAACCCAAACTGGGGGCAGCCCCGTGAGGTTTGAAACCATAAACTGCATGGCGATGTCCTCGCAATTTCTGAGGCGAGGAGGAGAACAGAGAGACACAGAGGGAGAGCCACACTCAGGTCAGGATCCCGCGAAACGGAGAAATAAGAATCCCCCCTTTGTGGCACGACTTACTTGTTCTTGTGCACGTGGTCCCACACGCTCCTCGGCAGGTTTTCTGTGTACTCCCGGAAGTACTTGTGGTGGCTGAAGGCCGCCTTGGTGAGCACTATGCTGTAGGACCCCCCCCACCACACGTGCCACCACTGCTTGTAGTTGTACTTGCACTCGCCGCGGCTCTTGGAGTGGATCCTCGGGTTGTACCCCACTAGCGTGTCCCTCGCAGTCCTCCACGTCTGGAAGCCAAAGTACAGCGAGGAGCAGTCCACCAGGATGTCGTCGTCGACGTTGAAGATGCCCTCGGTCCGCACGTTCTCCAGGGGCAGAAACCTGTTGTTGATGGAGTTCTTTTCATGGACGTCGAAGATCACCGGCAGGGTCGATAGGCTGGCCAGATCCCGCGGCGGGGTTAGGCTCTCCGACCACACGATCCGGATGGCGTCGACCGCGGGACAACGCGAGTAGTGCCTTATGGACTTGACGAGGCGCTCCTGCCTCTTGAAAGTGTTCACCACGATCGTGAACTTCTCCTGGGAGGCCACCGTTCGGCTCGGGGTCGCTTTGCAGTACGACGGGTCGACGTCGGATATCCGCCACACGAAGGAGGACACCAAGAACAGCGCCAACACGAGCAGAACGCCTAGGTACCTCGGCGTCCTCCACGTGTTTCTGACCCTCCAACACTCCACCAGCCGAGACTTCAGCTTCAGCTTCCACAACCTCAGCGCCCTGCCCGTCATCGCGACGCTCTTCTCCTTGTCTTTCTCAGACCTCACCACCTGCTCGATGTCCGCCATTGCCGGCACCTCGCAGGTTCGCTCACAGGAATATTTGATCGCTCGACGACAGCCGGGCCCTTCCCGCGCACCAGGATCGAGGATCGGAGGATCGAGTGGAGCGTCGGCGAAGAGGGGGCGCAGACGCACAGGGTAGGGCCGCAGGTGCCTGGATCATGGGTCAGCTTGACCCCCTGTTCGAGGCCCTGGGGCCGCACCTCAAGGAGGGCGTCCTTTCGGGCTGGGTGGACGAGGAGAGGAGCCGCGGAGGGGTGGGTGGGGAGGAGCAAGTGAAGGTCGGCTGTTACGTTCGGTTTCTGCTCACGGACCTAAGGCACTCGGTGAGGCCCGACGTGGCGGGCAGGCAGAGCGTCCGCACGCTGAAGCGCGGCGTTCTCTCCGGCACGAGAATCATTCAGGTCGACGAGGCCTTCAACTGCGCGGCCCCGGCGAAGCACCGGTTTGACCCGATCTCCAATGCGGACAGCACCCGGTGCCTGAAGATGAAGTGCACGGATGGACAGGAGGACTTCGTGGCCCTCGAGTACCGGCACATTCCGAGCCTGCGCACGGACCTGCCCGCGGGGACGAAGCTGCTCGTGAAGGACGCCCCGGTCCGCGGGGGCGCACTGCTCCTGTCCCCGGGTTGCGTGCACGTGATGGGGGGCGAGGTCAGGCCCCTCGAGGAGGCGAACCAGAGGAAAGTCCAGGAGTGGAACGAGGTGACGAGCGGCCAGCTGGGGATTAAGAGCGAGCAGGGCGTGGACACGATCGAGAAGCTGCTGGACCGTGCCACGCGGGCGGCGCTGGGCATCCAGCCGGGGTCGTCCGGGCCAACGCCGGCGTCGTGCCCCCCCTCGGACGCACAAGCGGCGAGCCCGGCGGCGAGGGATGGGATCCCCGTCGTCGTAGTGGGTGAGGCGGCGCAGGAGACCGGGGGATCGGGCGGGTTGCCTCGAGCGGGCTTCGGGGGAGCCACCCAAAGCCCTCTATCGGACCGCAGGCTTTCGTCCACGTGTCCAGAGACGGTCCAGGCGGTTCCAACGGGGAGCCCGTTGACCTCTTCGAGGAACACGCCGAGCTTTACGCCGCAGGAGAGGGTCTCGGGGGTGCCCTCCGAGGCAGCCCAGCACATGGAGAGTCTGAGTGACCCAAGGGGGGTGTCCCCGCTGGCGAGCTGGAGGAGTCAGGGGCTGAGCGCGAGCATCTGCACGCCCGGACTGGAGTCCAGCCCGGAGGCCTCCTTTCGGCTCCCCGCGTACGCCCAGGAGGCCGCGGATGAGATGGCCGAGAGGTGTACGGACGACGTGGAGATCAGGGAGAGTGCGGACGTGTCGCCCCGTAATCGCTCGAGATTCATCGCTTCGCAGGCAGAAGCCGACAGCAGTGATGCCAAGGACTTCGACGTGGACCTCGTCAGCGACACGGAGGTGAGCCTCCTCGCGGACCACGGGGAGGAGGAGGCGTCGCCGACGGCGGGATCGAACAGGCGCGGGGACGCCCACGAGTTCAGCTGCCTGGCGGACCTCGGGGAAAACCTGAGGACGGGCGGGGGCCCGGTCTCCGTGCTGGCCACCATCAGCAGCCTCGTGAGCTTCAGCCCGAGCGGGGGTCTGAGGGTGAGCGTGGAGGACGGGTCGGACGTCCGCGAGGTGGTGATCAGCGACGGGGTCTTCCAAGAGCTTTTCAAGGTGAGGCCGCGGGAGCTGAGCAGGCTGAGCGGCAGGGAAAAGCAAGACTTGCAGAAGGAGTTGGACAAGCACATGAGGTCGTGGGAGGGGCTGATCAGGGTGGAGGAAGGGATGGGTGGGGCGCTCACGGTCGTGGGAATGGAGTCCGGGGTCACCCGGGAGCACATGAGGGCCGTTATGCAGCAGTGGATGATGGCCGATGTTGTGTAAGAAATTTCTCTGTTTCGCTGGAAAAATATCAATCGCGAGATCGGAGAGGAGGTTTGCCAAGTTTCAAACCAAAAAAACAGAACAAGATCCCCACATCCCATTACACGCGATTTCTACTCTCGTCGCGGCGGCAACCGGGAGCAAAGGCGCGCGCGCCCAGGTTGCGAGTGCCAGAGCGACTGCCTCTCGACGGCAGCAGACAGGTGGGACGCGCAACAGGAAGACAGGCGGTGAGTTGGAGTCCGTGGGCGCGTGAGGACCGACGCGAAACCCTGGTGTGGGTAGAGCCGACTGGCGCTTGCCGCGCTCTGAGCCGCGCAAGAAAGCTCGATCACTGCTTTTCCCCATCGCACACCTCCAGATCTCACTGGGGTCCCTCCGCTGCTTTGTTTGTCTGACCCTTTCTTCCTCGCTCTTTCCTGTGGGAACCAGGAGCAGAACGTCAAGATGCAGATGCCGGGCGCCCCCGTGATGGTGCTCCAGGTGAGTTCTTGCGCCCGCTTCAGCCCGGCCACCCACCACCGCCTGGTCGTCCTCCCTTCTCGCCGGAGCCTGACGGTTCCCTCCCGCTCCGCCTCTCTATCCTCAGCAAAACACCCAGCGAGAGCAGGGCAGGAAGGCCCAGCTGGGTAACGTGACCGCGGCAAAGGCGATCGCGGATATCGTGAGGACGACCTTGGGTCCCCGAAGCATGCTTAAGATGCTTCTGGACGCGAACGGTAGCATCGTGCTCACGAACGACGGGAACGCCATTTTGCGCGAGATCGACGTGACCCATCCAGCCGCCAAGAGCATGATCGAGCTCAGCAGAACCCAGGACGAGGAGGTCGGGGACGGAACCACCTCTGTCATCATCATCGCCGGAGAGCTCCTTTACGCCGCTGTGCCCTTCTTGGAGAAGCAGTACCACCCCACGGTCATCGTGAGGGGTTACATCAAGGCCCTGGAGGACGCGGTTAAGGCCGTCGACGACCTCTCCTTCCCTATCGAGATCAAGAACCGGGATCAGATGCTCAGGCTCGTGCAGAGCTGCATCGGCACCAAGTTCACCCACAGGTTTGGCACCCTCATCTCTGAGCTCGCTCTGGACGCGGTGCTCACCGTGGCCAAGGACCTCGGGGATGGCAAGATGGAGGTTGACATCAAGAAGTACGCCAAGATCGAGAAGCTCCCCGGAGGTTCGCTCGAGGACTGCACCGTGCTCAAGGGAGTGATGTTCAGCAAGGATGTTGTGCTGCCGGGCCGCATGAAGAGGAAGATCGAGAAGCCTAGAATCCTGCTCATGGACTGCCCCATGGAGTACAAGAAGGGAGAGAACCAGACCAACGTGGAGATTACCAAAGAGGAGGACTGGGCCGCGCTCCTGAAGGCCGAGGAGGAGTGGATCGAGCAGATGTGCCAGAACATTATCAAGTTCAAGCCAGACCTAGTGGTGACGGAGAAGGGCCTGAGCGACCTCGCCGCGGTTTACCTGGCCAGGGCCGGGGTGACTGCCATCCGCCGCCTCAGGAAGACGGACAACAACCGGATCGCGAGGGCCTCCGGTGCTACCATCGTCCACAGGGCTGCCGAAATCAAGGAGAGCGACATTGGCACGGGAGCGGGGCTCTTCGAAGTGAAGAAGGTTGGAGACGAATACTTCACCTTTATCGTGGACTGCGAGGACCCAAAGGCCTGCTCTGTGGTCCTCCGTGGCGCCAGCAAGGACGTCCTCAACGAGGTCGAGAGGAACCTCCACGACGCCATGGGGGTGGCCAGGAACGTCGTCCAGGATCCAAGGCTCGTACCAGGTGGTGGAGCTGTCGAGATGGCCGTCGCAAAGGCACTCAATGACAAGGCTAGTGCGATCGAGGGCACGGAGTCCCTGCCCTACCTCGCGGTCGGGGAGGCCCTGGAGGTCATTCCAAGGACGCTGGCCCAGAACTGCGGAGCGAACATCATCAGAACCCTGACAAAGTTGCGTGCCCAGCATGCCGACGGCAATGACACCTTTGGCATTGATGGCAACTTGGGCACTGTCGTAGACATGAAGGTTCTGGGGGTGTGGGAGCCTTACGCTGTCAAGGTCCAAACGTTCAAGACCGCGATTGAGAGTGCCACCTTGCTGCTGAGAATCGATGACATTGTGAGCGGAATTCAAAAGAGGGCTGGCGCAGGACCAGCTGCCCCAAGAGGACCCCAGGTGGAGGGTACCGGTGATGATGTTGATAGCGAACGCCAACTCGCCGAGTAGGTGTGTGTCAAAGACGACTCTCTCTCTGTACAAGCGTAAACATTTACCAAAAAAACATTTACCCAAACTCTTTCATTCCTTGTCAGGTCCCTTCTCCGCCTCCTTAGGGTCTTCAGCTCCGACTGCCTCCTTGGCCGGCGCCTTCTCCCCAGCGGACCCCCCCTTTGGAGCCCTTTTGGCCTTTGCGGGCATGGCGGCCCTGGCCTCCTCGTCCCACTTCCTCCACTGGCTGAAGTGGTACAGCCCATCGTTGAGGCCCCTGACCCACGTCAAGACATCCTCGTTAAACTCCGCGCTCTCCACGATGTTCTTGTCGATCATTGCCCTCTTGAACGCGTTGATCTCGCTCAGGAATCTGTCCCTGGAGAGCTCCCCATGCAGGTGACCGTGCTTCTTGTTGTACGAGTTGAACACGCACTCCTCGAGGTACAGTGGGAACTCGGGAGCGAGCGGGACGTTGAACTTCTTCCTGGAGTTCAGGGCGATCTGAAGGCACTCCTCCGGCGCAACGTTGCGGCTGATCGCCAGGGCCATTCCGATCATCTTCCTGATCTGGTGGTATAGGAAGCTCTGCCCGAGGACCTCACACTTGACGTAGGTTTCCCCGTTCAGCTCAAAGGTCTCCAGCCTCCAACGAATGATGAACCTTTTTGCTTGCGGCTCGCTCCATTCCTTTCCCTTGGTGTAGCTGTGAAAATTGTGGGTCCCCTGAAACTGCTGCAAAATCGCGGAGAAGCGCGACACGAGCTCATCCTTGGATGCCCTCTCCGACTCTCCGGCCGCAGCCCCAGACGGAGCGCTGCCCGCCGAGGCTTTCTGCCGCTTGTTCCCTTCCACAGAATGGGAGGGGTCCAGGGCCCACAGGGGCAAGACGTAGCCGTACCTCCTCCTGTCGCACATCTTGCGGGAGCAGAACCCACCCGTGACCCTGACGAAGCCGAAAGCCCGGATATCCTCAGGGAGATGCTCGTTGATTCGGTCCAGGACTCCCTCGGGCTCGAGAACCATCTTGAGCGACACTACGTTGCACGCGGCACTAACACCCTTGTCAGTCCTGGCGGCCCGCATCCACGACACCTTCGTCATGTCTCCGAAGTTGTCGTCGGAAATGCCCCCCGCCTTGTTCAAGGCCTTTTCCAGAACGTCCTCGATGGTGTGCGCCCCGGGGTTGCGTTGCATGCCCTGGTAGGCCTTCCCGTAGTACCCCACATAAAGCGCGACCTTCCGCTTCTTCAGCTTATTGATCTTCTGGCCTTGTTGGTTCTCGTCGTACTCTCTCCCCTCCACCAAGGTCTGTACCGCCTTAGTCTTCGGTTTGGGCTCTTCCGTCTTCCCTTCGGGCTCCTCCGCCTTGGTGACGACGGGCTCTTCCGCCTTGGGCTTTGGCTCCTCTTCCGGGAGCGCCCCAGTGTCGCTGCTCGCCTTCGGCGTCGTCATCCTTCTCAGCAAGAAGACACCGGCGAACACCTTCCTTCCTCGATCCTCCCCGTCTGTCCTACAGACGATCCGCCTTCACACACAGCACCTTGTTCCAGGGCACAGCCGCCGGCTCTCCCCGCAACTCTGCCTCTGGTCTTTGCGCAAGTCTGCAGAAAGGGGATCGATATCGCCAGCATGGCGGCCTCCTCGGGGAGCGGAGGGGGTGGTGGGCACCAGGGAACCAAGTGCTTCAGGGACTTTAATGAAATCAGCCGGGAGACGGCCGAGGTGCTGTCGAGGGGTGGGTTCGAGCGCGCGTCCCCCGTCCAGGAGGCCACCATCCCGCTGCTTCTTAGCCACAAGGACGTCAGCGTCGAGGCCTGCACCGGGAGTGGGAAGACCTTCGCCTTCCTCGTTCCGGTCGTCGAGATATTGAGGAAGCTGAGGGCGGACGGAGCCGATTCTGGCAGCGCCGGCGGGAGGACCAACAAGATCGTTGCCCTGGTCGTCTCCCCGACCAGAGAGCTGGCGAGCCAAATCTACAAGGTGGCCCAGCCCCTCGTCGAGAGCGTTCCGGGCGCCTGCGCCGAGCTCGTCGTCGGCGGGTCCAGCAACGCGGAGGAGGACTACTCGAGGATAGCATCGACTGGGGCGGAGGTGCTCATCGGGACCCCGGGTCGGCTGTACGACCTGATCTGCGTCTCGGGCAAGGTGAACGTGAGGGGCCTCGAAATCCTCGTGCTGGACGAGGCGGACCGGATCTTGGACGAGGGCTTCAAGAAGCAGATCGGAAGCCTTCTGGGCAGCCTGCCCAAGCAGAGGAGGACGGGCCTCTTCTCCGCGACGCAGACCGAGGAGGTGAAGCAGCTGGCCAGGGCTGGCCTCCGCAATCCCTTCCGGGTCGTTGTGAGGCAGCAGTTCCTCGGGGGCCAGGGCAGCGCGCCCCCCGTCGGCGGCAATCAGGTTAAGATCCCCTGCGCTGAGGTCCGGGTGCCGTCGCAGCTTACCCTGCAGTACCTCGTCTGCAGCCCAAGGGAGAAGCTGGAGTACCTCGTTCAGTACCTGAGGGACTGCCCTGGCGAGAAGGGGATCGTGTACCTTTTGACCTGCGCGTGCGTGGAGTTCTGCGCAAAGGCTCTGAAGGGCTGTGGCCTCCTTGACGGCCACGACATCTGGCCGCTCCACGGCAGGATGAAGCAGAGCGCAAGGAACGCGGCGCTCCAGTCCTTTGAGGGGGCCAAGAGCGGGGTCCTGCTCTGCACGGATGTCGCGGCCAGGGGGCTGGACATCCCGTCGGTCCAGTGGATCATCCAGCTGGACCCGCCACAGGACCCCTCCTTCTTCATCCACCGCGTGGGCAGGACGGCCAGGATGGGAAACGCGGGCAGGGCCCTGCTGTTTCTGAACGCCAACGAGGAGACTTACGTCACCTTTTTGCAGAAGAGGAAGGTTCCGGTCACGGACCGGGCAGAGCTCAAGCGTTGTGACGAGGACCTCTCGGCCCTGGTGCGCAAGATGAACGAGACGGACAGGGACATGCTCGACAAGTCCGTCCGCGCCTTCGTCACCTACATCAGGGCCTACACGGAGCACCAGTGCCAGTACATCTTCCGGCTTACCGAGCTGGACGTGGGGAGCCTGGGCGACCACTTTGCGTTGCTGCGCCTGCCCAAGATGAAGGAGTTCAAGAGGGTGCCGAGCGCGCTGCGGGACGGGTTCACGGGCTCCACGGTCGACCCATCCTCGGTCCCGTACCTGGACAAGAACAGGGAGAGGCAGAGGAAGGAAAAGCAGAGGAGGGAGGCTGAGGCAAGGGCAAAGGTGCAGGCGGAGGCGTCTTCGTCGGCCAGGGCGGGGCAGGGCCAGGGCGAGCGGCGGCTGCCCGCGGCAAGGAGGCGCAAGGTCGACGCGCTGCAGGACGACCTCGAGCTGGAGGAGGACTACAGACTGTTCTCCATGTTGAGGAGGGGGAAGATCACGGAAGAGGAGTATGACGAGAGGACGATGGAGAGCGCCAAGACGATCCAGAAGGAGATGGACAAGAAGAGGGTGAAGAAGAAGAAGAGGAAGAGAAAATAAATTAAAGTAAAATATGGCGTTTGGGTGGCCGTTGAAGCCACCACTCAACCCTACACGATCGCCACCTGTCGGGTATCTTGCGCATTGATCTGCCTGATTTTGGTCTTCATTGCCATGGAAACGGCCAACGGCAAAAAAAAAATAACGCATGCTGCGGGGAGGGAAGCAGACCGTGTTTTCCTCAACGAGCAAGAGAGCGAGAGAGCGAGCTACGGATCAAGGATGACAGAGAACAAGTGGCTGCCGTATTACAAGCCGCTGGCGGACCCCAAGCTGCGGCTCTTCGCCTTCCACTGGGCGGGCGGGTCCGCGTCGTCGTACAACGGCGTGGCGTGGCAAGCTCTTCCCGACGGCGTCGAGCTTCTCGCAGTCCAGCTTCCGGGGAGGGAGAAGAGAGACGGAGAGACGACCCCGAAGACGGCCCAGGCGGCCGCGAAGCAGGCCGTGGGGGGGCTGAAGAGGTTTTTCGCGGCGGGAAGCGTCCCGACGGCGATCTTCGCCCACTCGATGGTAGGCCCGCACCCGCACTCGCGCACACAATACACCCACCCCCGCCCACCACTCTGTACAAGCCGATCTCCCTCCCCAGGCATAGCTGACACCCCGGCCGGTCCCGTCGCAGGGCACGTGGGTTGCGTTCGAGTTCGTGCGTGAGCTCCGAAGGCAGAAGCTCGTGGCGCCCAAGCTGATGGTCGTCTCCAATCTGGCGGCCCCCCAGACTGAGGAGTCCTCCCGCCCCTGGAGGCGGAACGCCGCGCTCACCGAGAACCAGTTCAAGGACGAGTGCAGGGCCTGGGGCGTGAACGAGATCGTGATGAAGCCCAACTTCTGGAAGAACTACCACCTGCCCTTCAGGAGGGACTTCACCATTTTCGATGAGTACGTTTACGAGGACGGGGAGCCCCTGGAGACTGCGGTGGTCGCGTTCCTGAGCGGAGGCGACCCCAGGATTACCAAGGACCTGATGATGCCGTGGGCGTCGCAGACCAAGTACGCCAGGTCCTTCGAGGTCGTGGACTTCCAGGGGGACCATTTTTACGTGCAGGACAGGAAGCTGGTCACCGCCGTGGTGAGCAAGCTGGCGGAGTACCTGAAGAAGACCAGGGATGGG
>Ga0160423_10004512_pt1 | contig 11443 bp, 12 predicted proteins | sample CRUFie14St8metaG_FD_108191 | JGI IMG/M metagenome (GOLD analysis project Ga0160423, IMG submission 108191) | Marine microbial communities from the Costa Rica Dome - CRUD Field 142mm St8 metaG | ecosystem: Environmental > Aquatic > Marine > Oceanic > Photic zone | place: Costa Rica: the Eastern... | reverse complement strand
GATTAACAGTTTCTGCTTCTTTCTTTACCGGCCTATTTGCTTCTTTCTCCGCATTTTGTAAAGCCTTTCGTGCTTCTTCTAATTTTTTTCTTACTATATCGCTCATTAGCCTACTCTCCTTTCCGTTCTTCTATCTACATTATTATTAGCCGCTTGTGCTGGTAGTCCTGTATTTCTTTGTGGAGGACCAACACTCATTGACGGTTTATTTCTTGTCATTGCTTCTTCTGCAATTTGACCTAATTGTGAAGCATCTACATTTGTACCTGCATAGGGGTCAGTTTCTAAAGGTTTATCTTCACCGCCCTCTTCTTGTACATCTATATCTACTTCTTGTTTAGGTGGGAATTTTTTATACACAAAGTTTCCTTCTTCATCCATGTCCACTTCAAATCCTAAGTTTTTAATTTGAGTAGCCATGTTAATTTCAATTTCTCTCCTTCTCAATCTAGCAATATTATCTTCTTCTTCACTTCTTAGTAATTCTATTTTCCAATCTGTGATACCAAATTGCTTCATTAAAAATGGGAACATGTATTTATTATACACATTTTGAGCCATTTCAACTGCCCTATTTGTAACAAGAATTTGCATACCTTCATTATTAAGACCACCTGAAGCACCTGAATCAGCCATAAATATTTTACTTACTCCATAAAATGCACTGATTCTATCACGCAAATCTTCTTTAACGGCTATGTAATCCATTTCCTTTAGCGTGTTCATAAATGGAACCCATTCAACTGAGCCTTTTGAAGCACCTTCAGTTTCAATACCCATAATAGGAATGTAATGCGGGTCTTTTTCTAACTTCTCCTTTACACCTTTCCAATATTTAACCAATGACTCCATGTTATTTGTCTGTACCGCTAATAGTCCTCTTGGAGTACGGGCCTTTGTATAACTTGTACTAACATATGATTCCATAGCAGTTAGTGTATAAATATTATTCCATAGCGTAATAACAGGAGGATGACCGTATAATCTAGTAGGACTGTATTTACTCAAGTGTACTACTTCACCTACAATAAAATATTGGTCTTTACCATTTACTCTATTTACAAACTCAATAGGATGAAGACAACTACCACATTCTGAACATTTATCAAATACATCATCACTAACATTTTCTCTATGTGTAATGCAGGTGTATCTTGAAAATCCTCTATCACCATGTTCATCAGTTTCTATATACATAGTAGTAGGGTCGCCTCGATAGATTTCATTTACTTTACTAAGTACAATTTTACCCGCCTCATCTAAGTAATAATCTTTTACCATAATTAAATAACCATCGTCTATAATATTAAAATCAGTTTCGATTTCTTTTAAAACATCTATGAACATTTGGTGTGCATCATTTACATAGCCATCAAAAAATGACTCAGCGTAGTTTTTCTGCTTAAATGAAGGTTTGCGTAAATCGGTAGAATCACAATTCATACATTGGTCTACTTGCTTATGATGTTCATAGCCACAATTATTACACTTTAATTCAAATGCCTTTTTCCATCTAAATCCTCTTCTAAATATTTCTGTCTTTAGTTGTACCAAACAAGACCTTACAATAGTGGAATTTTTTGCAGTATCATATAAAACACGGCCAGCCATATGCTGAGGGTATCTTCTCTCCTGTATTCCTAAATTGTAAATCTCCTTTTCAACAGGAACAGGTGTTCTTCGTCTTACTAAATTTCTAACTCTATCTCTTATTCCCATATTAATCCTCCTTTACTATTGAATCTAATTCATCCATGTATGACATTTTACAATTTATTCTATACTTTGCTATGTCCTCTTCATTAATTCCGTACTTGTCAAACTCCCACTTATTTCTAGCATCCTTCCAATTTTCGTACTTTATTAACTTGAATATCTCCCCAACTCTATCTTTAGCCCACGCTTCCCGTTTATAATTCTTTTTAATTCTAATGGCTTCTAAAAGTAATTTTCCCTGTTCTTGCTTCATCCGAAGGTGGGGTATGCACTTGTCTAATAGTTTAACTATATCATCTTGTTTATAAAAATTTAGTCTGTGTTGACTTCTATTATTTTCTCCAACCTTTTGGTCTAAGTGTAGGCGACCAATTTTTAATTCTTTTTCTAACTCTTGGAAAAATGCCTTACCCCTTTTACCTGTTGCTACCATTCCTATTCTCGGTGAATGAGAAGAGTCCATAGTAATATAGCCATCAGAATCAATAAATCCAGCAATATATGAATAAAGGTCCTTTTTAATATTGTCACTTAGTAGGTAATATTCCCCATCTACATTTGTAATATCAAGTTTCTTTAACATTTTAGAAATTGTTTGGGGTGTAGTAGAATCGTGATATGTTTTAGGCAATATAGCATGGAGTCTATTACTTGTAATTCCCGGTTCCGCACATACAGATTTAATTATTATATCATTTAGATTGTCTTGCTTAGACTTTCTAATTGATTGATGAGAAATGTCCTTCAAAATATTTCTAATTTCTTTCTTAGAATTTTTAACAATTGAAGTATAGTTACAGTAATCTTCACCATATTCCATTCCCGCTTTCATTACATCTGCTTCCCACATATTTTTTAGATGATTTACAATACTCTTTCTAGTATCGCCATCTTTAATATATTCTAACTTGCGTAGCATTTTAACATCGGGAGTTAGCATTTTGAGAGGCTTTTGATATGGTGCAATCCAATAAATAGATTTAACACAATTATCTAAGTAAATTGTATAAGCATTAATTAAATGGTCTACAGTTTTACTAATTTTATCTCTAGCATCGCCTTTTAATTGTCTTCGCATAACTCTAAGTTCCTTTGTAAGTTCGGGAATAGTTTTGTCGTCAATAATTGGTTCTATTGGTAATCCTGTAATCATAGACCTTGCTTCAGTAAGATTTACAGAATATACTTTAGAAATATCTTTAATAATTTCGGTTTCATCCCCTGTCTGATAGCCAAGCCAATCCTGTAATTTTATTGAATCTGCCAATTCCTTTTTCTTTTTTTCCGCCTCTTCTTTAGCCGCTTCAAGTTCAGTTAATTTTTGCCTCAAGGTTTCTATATTGATTTCTTCTTCCTTAAAAATTAATTCCATATATTCCACCTCCCATATTTGGCGTTGATGAAACTAAAGCCTTGCCCCATAGCCCATCTTCATCTACATCAATAAAGGCATCGTTAAAAGACTTTGTGGCGTGATTTGCTAATGCTAATGCAATAACACAGTCATCATGTGCGCCTAAACCTTCAATTTTACCTGCCGAACTAATACCAAATGCTTCAAGTTCTTGTATAATTGCATTACTTACACCTTTAGCCGCATCATCAGCATATGGGAATATAATCTTATCATTCTCTAGATTCATCTGTAGATTAAGAATTATTTCTTCTTTCTTTTTTCTACTCATTGTAAAATCCCTCACAGGAAAATCTGAAATGTCACGCAACTCCATACTAAATGATTTAGCAAAGGTGTTGGTTTCAATCATAACTACTTCGGGTTTAAATCTTTCGCATAAATCGCTAATTCTTAATATGTGATTTCTAAAATCTACATTCTTTTCTCTAACCATGTGAACTATCTTTTTATTCATATCTTCGTCTACTTCTATAACAATCATAACTGTATAGTCACCGTCTGCTGATAGAGAAGGGTCGTAACCAATATAATATTTCATATTTTCTTTACCTCTCCATAGTAGTTTTTCCGTTCTATCTTTAGACTTATCAATATGTTCTTTTGAAAATAACATCGTGTTAGATGAAATTGGTATGCACAAATATTCACGGGTAAATTTAGAAGAACCTATTTCTTTTCTTCTTCTTTCTAAAGAATCTATATCCCATCTGTCAGGCCAAAGTGCTTCTCCATGTTGGTTAATTGCTGGATAACGATTAACACTGTATTGACTATTTTCTTCTAATTCAGCAAATATATCTGTATATGTAAATGGTGTGCCTACCATTCTTAGAGAAGCCGAATGGTGAAGTGTAGGAATCATGTCACCCCAAAACCAATCTGTAACTCTTTGTATTGCGGCTATTGTAAATTCTTTCATAGGGTCGTCAATGATAATTTCTTGAGGGTGCAGACCACGAATCTGAGAACCTACTGAACGCTCAAGTATTTCGTTACCATTTGTTAATCTCATAGAACCTACTGCCCATCCCGACTTAGGTTTATATTTTCTCAATGCTGGAATATTTGTGAACATACGGTCTATATCTTTCATGTGAACCATTGTCTGCTTTTGGTTAGAAGATATGTATAACATTTGATATGGCGGTTCTTGAAATATTAATTGATATACGGCCCATGCGTGAAAAAATACAGACTTACCGTGGTCCCTTGAACATATAATTACAGTTCTTTGTGTTGAATTTACAAGGTCTAACCACTGTTGATGAAAGTCTGCTAAATTATATCCTAACACATTTTCAAAAAAATAAGGAAAATTACCTTTAGACATTTTCATGTCCATTTCAGTTAGTAAGTCCATTACCTAAACATCCCCTTAACTTTGTATATTACTTCCTCGCTAACTCCGAAAGATTTAGATATTGTATTAAAAGAGTTAGTAGATTCTACTATGCCCTCTATATCTTTAGCAAATATATCAATCCTATCTTCCTTCTTAATCATACTACTTACAAAGTCAATATCATCCACATCTTCTAATAACAAATAACCCATGTATATTTGCTCCCCTTTTGCTACACGCAAAGTATCAAGGGCAGAAATATAAGCCTTAGATATAGACATATTTTCTATTTCATCCGGTTGTTGTAGTCGCCTGTTACTTCTTAGTTCATTCTTTAGGCGACCTAGTTCACGGTGAAATTTTTCCTTCTTAGCATAGTCCATGAAATCTTTGTCATCTATAATTTCATATATTGAATTTAATCCTCTTTGTGGAGTAACATTACGGAATGCAGTTAGTGGTTTTCTATTAAATTCTATTTCTTCCATTTGCCTATCTGTCAAATTGTTTCTATCAGCAATTTCATACAATTCTCTACCTAACAAATCTTCGTATATTTTAGTAGTTTTTTGTTTTGCCTTTCTACCCTTACCTTCACTAAAACTAAATTGTATATTTACAAGAGAGTCTAATGCCTTTTCAAATATTTTAATAACATCTGCACTTATACCTAACCTGCTACCCTTTTTAAGTTGTCTCGACCACATCTTAATATTTACTAAATCTTCTTCGTCAATATCTACACTACCGTATCTTCTTAGGCGTGACTTTACTCTTGATGCGGGGGTTTTCCTTTTCTTATCAATAATAGATTTAAATGATTTATATTCAGAAGATTTAGTAAATTCGGGAGAATCTTTGTCGTAAAAATAAACAGGATTCATGCTTGTAAAATAATAATCCTCAATTGCTTCTAAAATCTGTTCATAATCATTTTCCATCTGTGCTTCTAATCCGGGAATAGAAGGTAAATCTCCACCTACAATTGCCGCACCTGTTTCTCTCTTACCATATTGAGTCCATTCATTATAGATATAATTACTTTCAGTTCTTAGTTTTACTAAAGTAGCGAGAGCCTTAAAAAATGCCTTAGCATCTTTATTTATCTGTGAAACAAATTCTCCATAATTATTAAATGTTTTTACATTTTTTCTTGCCGTAAGTACTAACTGTTCTATATTTCTAGTTTCTTCACTTGTAGAACCTGTTTGCTCATCAAAGTTTATTCTAGTAAAATCACCTTCAAGTCTATTTACTTCTGTGCCTAAATCATAATACTCATATACAAAATCTATATTTCCATAAATATTATCTATAATATTAATATTATCTGTGTCGTCAATAATACTAAATGCGTATTGTTCTAATGATACAATATCATCTTGTATTTCTTCTACAAAGTTTTCCATATCATCAATAAGATTATTTAATGCCTCACCAAATTCCATATTTGATATTTCATTCATAATCTTTTCCTTTACCTTTTCCATAGATTCAGCACTCATTAGTAAATCTTCTTTACTGTAAATTGAAAATGCAGTTAGTGGGTCTATCGTTTTTTGTACTTGTCGTATTTCAGTTCCTAATTCAAGTACATCATCTACTGCGGCATCTAATGTACCATCTTCAATTTCCACTTGTGGGGCATCTAATTCCCTACCTTCTGCATCTCTAGTTCTTTCAGTAGCCTTCAAGTCCTTAGTTCTTTTACCAAACATTTCTTGATATTCTTGCATATCTTCTGTACTAAGTTTAGCAAACTCAGTAACGAATACATTTGCTAATTCAAGAGCAGATACATCATCTTCTGCTTGTGATTTTATTCCCGGTCTTGATATTACAGTTATATAATTAGGCAAACGAACATCATTAAATGCCTCTCTTGTTTCATTAGTAACATTTTCTAGACTACCTGATGTAATTAAATTTGAACCGAGAACTATATTATTCAGAATTGAAGATAAGTCCGACCATTTTTCTCTATAAACTTCTGCCCAATACTTGTAAATTTCTTTTCTATTATCGGGCGATTCAATATCATACTTTCTAACGAAACTTCTAATAGAATTTATTGCTACATTACTTGGGGCTTTTGGTTGCTCAGAAAATTCAGGACCTAATATCTCGTCTATTATAACTTCCATTCCTCTAATAAAATTATTGTCATTGATATATTTGCGGTAATCTTCATACATGTCTACAAAGTCCGAATCTGCATCCTTATCGAAATCTTCTGAATAACTTAATCCGGTAGCCGCTGCTGGTTGTAAGGTAGTTCCAAATAGAGTATTTGCTTCATCTAATTTATTATTATAATTAGCACGAGTTATTTTAGGACTAGTTTGAGAAAATATTATACTTTGATTTAGAGAAATAGAACCTTCCATACTTAGTAGGACTAATATCTTTAATCCTTCTTCTCTAATTTGTCCATCGAACTTATTAATTAACCTTCTCGGAGATTGATTATTTATAGCCTTGAGTAATTCATCTTGCTTTTCTGCCGTTAAATCTTCAAAACTCATTCTCCTTCCTCCTTGTAATCCATCCATTTATTATCTATTAGCCACTCATCAACATGCTTGCGGCCCTTTCTAGGTATTCTATTAGATTTGGACCTTAAATTAATCGGGTCTAACATGTTAAAACATCTGTTTAATTCAGATACAACTGCGGTTTGTATTTCTATTACCGCATCATCTAAAGCATCGTCAATTTGTTTAGCCTTAGCAAGAAATTTTTTCATATCTTCTTCTGTAATACTTCTTGCCCTACCTCTAAGATTAAGGTCATCGTCTAAATTTAGTATCGAATCTGCATCGGATAACAAGTCAATTAATTTAGTAGCCCCATCTCTAAGATTTAATTTTTTCATTAGCACTACAATATTTTTAATTCCATTAGCCGCACCTGCAATTGTATCTTCTGTAATAGATTCGTATGACTCACCTATTTCATAAATAGGTTCTTCATCTAGTAAAGTACTGTACAATATTGTACGGCCACTAAGACTTGTGATAGAATTTACTTCATTCCTAATATCTTTATTAAAAAGTCTGATATTAAAATCGGATAAACTGCCGCCTATCTGTCTATCCCTAAGATACCTTTCAAAACCTTTTTGAGCATCTGAACCTTCAGTTCTAATTAACCTTAATCCTTCTCTCATATTTCTAGTCTTAAATTCATCTCTTGTTTCATTAGGGTCTTTATCTACCCAAGAACCGTCATTAGCATAATCTTGCATTAAGCCCTGTTCCATAGCAAGACCCACACCTCTTTTAGTTTGTGAACCGGGTTTTAACTGTGTCATTTGTGTAACAGTTTGAATTAAATCATTTGATTTATTTGCCTTGAGAACAGGAACAAGCATTCTGTAAGGCTTCGCAGTTCCTAATTCTAAATTATTAAGCAGATAGGATTCACCAGCAATATTTTTACATATGGCTAAAACATCACGGATATTTTGCTCAGTGCTTCTTTTCATATGTCTAATTAGTCTTGCTTCACTGTAAAGTTCGTAACCTATAAAGTCAAGTTCCGGTGCTTCTTCTAGCAAAAATGGTTTTAACAAATTGCCAGATTCTGTAATTAACTCATCATGGCTAGTTTTGTATTGATTAAACCTTTGAGTAAATTGCTCTTTATTTTCATTAATATTACTAATTAGAATATCTAAGTCCTGTTCAAGAGATTTTTTTCTACCCAAATTACTATGAACATATCTTACTGTATTTACAAATGCCAATGGATTTCCGTTCAAAAATTGGTCGTATGTATTTTGTGCATTTTCAGCCGCCCAAGTTTTTAACCCACCTTTAATAGGAATTTTATCTCCTATCTTTTTGTCAGTGTCATAAAGCAGGTTATTTAAATTATCATGTATGCCCGTATTTTCCTGAAGCAGGGCATCTAAAAAGTCTATTAATTCATCAATATATTGCTCGGCCTTTTCCTTATTACGGTTTCCACCACCCCTACGAAATAATATTTCGTAAAGATTTCCAGCCTTATTTTTTAGATTTCTAACAATGTCTATTAATTGATTATGTGTAGAGGGGGTTAATTCCGCATCTTCTAAGTCACCTAATTTAACTCCCCTTCTTGTAACAGTGCTACGAAGGGCATCTTGCCAATTAGTAACTCTCATTTATATTCCCTCACAATAGGGAATTAATCATTAGGGCTACCGCTACAAGAGAAGGTAGGGCAATTAGAATTGCCTTCTTATATTTCTTAATTAGTGCGAGGACTTTCTTTTCCTGTGCTTCGCTAATAACTCCTAAATCTTCGAGTACTTCGGTAGCATCTTCTAGTACATCTGCTACATCTTCAATTTTTTCTTCTGTTTTCTTTGTCATTTTAATTCACCTTAATATCCACTATTTCTTAAATGATTTGCACCGTATTGCGTGTTTCCTAAAAATCTAGCAACTGCATCTGCCGCCTCTTTCATTTCAGGGGTAAGCCTACCCATTTTTTGTCTTAATTTAGCCGCATTTTTTAATTCATAAACTGCAAAATGAATTATATAATCTAAATCATAGTCATTTGTTTCTATTTGTCGCTTATGACGCATTCTAGGGTCTTGATGAATTAAATCAACTAATCTATCTAAAGCCTCAGTAAATTGTTTTCTTGCAGTTTCATTCATTTTTAGTATATTTTTCCAACTCATTTCTTAGCCCCCTTGACCGGCTCTAATGTTGCTAACTTTAACTCTTCCTTATTAGGGTTTCGTTCCATATCAACTCTATGGTCGTTGTCTTGTTGCTCTAATTTCATTCTATGTGCATGTTCTTTAGTATCTTCATTACGCAAATGTTCTAATTGTACAGGCATATCCGCAACTTCATTTGCCTGTTCTGCTTCCCATGTTCTTAATAAAGTGTTAAAAGCAGGTGCGGCTACACCACCAATAATTGCTATTAGGGCAATAAATCCGTCTAGATTTGTAAGTACAACTTCGGGCTTCATAATACCTGTATATACTACTGCACCACAAGCAAGCAACCAAAGATAAATTGCTGGTAATACTGTCTTTGATACTAACCTATCGTTAAAACTTTTTCTTTCATTCATTGTTTAACCCCCGTAATTAAATCTTTTTTCTGTTCTTTTTCTGCCTTGTCTAATTCTTTTGACTTCGCATCAAACCACGAATCTAAAAATGTACATCTAGTCATCCTTCTTTTCCCTCAATTCTTTCAAGTCCTTTTCATCTATTTTATCTTTTGGTTCAGCCAATTCAGCAATCTTCTTTTGTTTGGCTGAAAGTTTTTCTATATCGGGTTCATGCGTATAAAGGTCGCCATGTTGATGTTCAAATAACTTACCTCTTTCTTTCATATTAGAAACAGTTTCTTTAATCTTCTTTTTACTAGCAATATCCTTTAAATTTTTCATACCTAATGCACCGCCCTCAGACTCTATCTCATCAAGTATTTCTTCTTCAATATCCTTTTTTAATAAATCAAACCAACTCATGCTAATTTCTCCGCAACATCTTGTCGTATCTCTGCCCATACTTCGGGGTATCTATCTATTAAAACTTTCTGTATAACTTCTATCTGCTGGACAACAATAGTTTCTTCCCGCTTGTGTACTAATTGACCCTTAAACTCTAACAAGTATTTAAGTGATTCCCTAATTTCTCTTGATAACTTAACTAATGAATTAATTGTATCTACATCCAAATCCTCATTTTCTAATATAAATTCTTGTACTTTATTTTGCAACATGCCTACATTTCTAGTTAACATATCTACTTCATTAACTTCAGTTCTAGAAATTTCAATAGCCGCACTTTGTTGTACAATAGGTTTCAAATGCTTACGCATGTGTAGGTTAATAGAATCTAAACTTGTTTCTAAATAATCTGCCATCTCACTTGGACTCATTTGTCCATCTACAATAGATGATTCTAAGTCTTGTCTATTTGGTGCTACACACATCTTACAGTTATGATTTGAATTGTCGTGAAAATCTCCTAAATGATTCTGCATATGTTTTCTAGTTGTGCCCATAATCCATCCATGTTCTCTATCTAAATCTTTAGGGTCAATCCTACCTTCAAGTATCTCGACTTCATAGTTATCTCTATCTTCATGTTGACACAAAGGGCAACTTTTTCTAACTTTCCTCGCCATCTTCATTCACCTCGACTATGTATTTTAGAGGAATACCCCCTTCTCTAACATATGTTATTGCCTTAATTCTAATATCCTTATGTCTATAAGGCTTCTTTAATGTGGTTCCTCTAATTCCCACCACGCCAATTTCATCATCTAAAACTCCCAATTGTTTAGCCCTTCTTTTAGCAAATGCTAGTGCTTCCTCATAACTTTCTGTTGTATAAGTAATTTTATCTTTATTACGCAAAGCAGATGGCACATGTATTCTACTTCTTCTTTTTGGTGAGCCACCTCTAATTCCCTGTTGTAAAACTCTTTCTAAATCTAGAGTACCGTGATATTCTGTAATGGGGCCTAAATCTTCTTCAGGTTCTTCCTCTTCAATTTCAGGTTCTTCTTCAAATTTTAATATATCAGACCAACTCATGTAATTCCACCTCTTCAGATTTTAACATTAAACCCGGCTTAACTTCTTCCGAAGATGTACCGGGTTTTTGGAATGTGTCAACTTCATCGCCCATAACTTCACGAATAAGTCTAAGTAAAAATGTATTGCTTGAAGGCCAAGATACTTTAATTTCCTTAATTTTTTCGTAGCCGGGAATTTCATCAAGTCTAACATTCTTTCTACCCTCATCTGTCTGCAAAGTAATTGTAGCAATGTTGCCAATAGTTTCTATTTCCTTTCTACTACTAATCCTAATTGGGGTAGTAGATGCCAAATTATTTAGTCTGCCTGACATTGGTTTTCTTGACTTACCTCTTTGGTATATCGAAGGATTTTCTACTAAACTATACACATAATCTTTAATAGAAGATAAGTCTGAAAGACCG
>Ga0160423_10004510_pt1 | contig 11443 bp, 6 predicted proteins | sample CRUFie14St8metaG_FD_108191 | JGI IMG/M metagenome (GOLD analysis project Ga0160423, IMG submission 108191) | Marine microbial communities from the Costa Rica Dome - CRUD Field 142mm St8 metaG | ecosystem: Environmental > Aquatic > Marine > Oceanic > Photic zone | place: Costa Rica: the Eastern... | reverse complement strand
AAGGATGCTAGATTTGTTGATGCAACAGAAGGTCAAAATACTTCTCAAGAAGATGGTATGGCAGATGTTGTAGATGCAAATGATTTTTTAAGTTCGAGGTTCTAAAATGGCTAGAGTTGCTGTTCAACTGACTGACTTCACAGCAGGTGAGTTTTCACCTAGACTAGATGGTCGTAATGATTTAGCTAAATATTCTTCAGCTTGTAAAAGATTAGAAAATTTTGTCGTGTTTCCACATGGCTCAGTTGTAAGAAGACCGGGAACATCATTTATAGCAGAGGTTGCTGACAGCGATAACAAAACAAGATTGATACCTTTTGAATTTTCAACAACACAAACTTATATGCTTGAGTTTTCAAATTTAAAAATGAGAGTGTATAAAGATAAAGGTGCTGTACTTGAAGGAGATAAAACTATAACTGGAATCACACAAGCTAATCCTGCTGTCGTAACAGCTAGTTCACATGGTTATTCTAATGGTGATGAAGTATCAATTAGTAGCGTTTCTGGCATGACTGAAGTTAATGGGAAAAGATTTTTAGTTGCAAATAAAACTACCAATACATTTGAACTACAAGACAAAGATGGTGTTAATATAAACAGTACATCATTTACCGCTTATGCTTCAGGCGGTGTATCAAATAAAGTTTTCGAAATAACAACACCATATACGACTGCACAGCTTTTTGATTTAAAATTTGCTCAAAGTGCTGATGTTATGTACATTACACATCCTGAACATGAAGTAGAAAAATTATCACGTACTGGTCATACATCTTGGACTTTGACTGATGTTGATTTTACAAAAGGACCAATGCAGGATCTTAATACTACAGATACAACATTAAATCCTGGTCAAGCAGGAGTAGGTACAGGTGTAGCTTTAGTTGCCTCTGCTGTTACGGGTATCAATGGAGGTTCTGGTTTTCAATCCACTGATGTTGGCAGATTTGTTTTTTTAAATTCAGGTTATGCAAAAATAACTGCTGTTGCAGATACAACAAATGCAACAATTACAATTATTACAGCTTTAGATAGTGCAAATGCTACAGCAAATTGGAGACTAGGTGCTTTTTCAGATACTACGGGTCATCCTTCTTGCGTAACTTTCTTTGAACAAAGATTGGTATTTGCAGGAACTTCAGAGCAACCTCAAACAATATTTTTTTCTAAATCAGGTGATTATGAAAATATGGATGCAAATATTGGAGGTACAATAGCAGACAGTGATGCTATTATTTACACGATTGCATCTAACCAAGTTAATGCAATTAGATTTATGACTGCCACAAGAACATTAATTATTGGAACAGCAGGTGGTGAGTTTACTGTATCGGGAGGTGGTACAGATGTTGCAATAACACCAACTAATATATTAATTAAAAAACAATCAAATCATGGTGCAGCAAATGTTGATTCAATATCCGTAGGTAATGCAACTTTGTTTTTACAAAGAGCAAAAAGAAAAATTAGAGAACTTGCATATAACTTTGATGTTGATGGTTATTTAGCACCTGACATGACTATACTTGCAGAACATATTACTGAAGATGGAATAACACAGATGGCATATCAACAAGAGCCTAATCAGCTTGCTTGGATGGTAAGAGGCGATGGAGAGCTTATAGCTTTAACTTATCAAAGAGAACAAAAAGTTGTAGGTTGGCATAGACACATTTTTGGTGGTAGATTTGGTAATGCAACAATCACAGTTACTGATTACGATAACATTGCAAATGGAACAAGAATTATTTTAACAAAAGCAGATGGAACAGAAACAACATTTACATCTTCTACAACTGATGTATCCGGTAAGTTTCATACCGAAACAAGTAACAATCAAACAGCAACAAACTTAAAAACATTAATAGATGCAGATAGTAATTTTACAGCAACAGTCAGTAGCAATGTAGTTACGATCACGGAAACAACACCTATATCTACAGGTTTTCTTACTATTACATCTTTAGATGATGCTACTAGATTAGCAAAGACTGATGAGGGTAAAGCAGTTTGTGAAAGTGTAGGTGTTATTCCTACAGACGATACTGAATATGAAGTTTATGTAATCGTAAAAAGAACTATTAATGGATCTACAAGAAGATTTGTAGAAGTCTTAAATACTTTTGACTTTGATGAAACAGATAACACATCATTAAATTTTTTAGATAGCGCATTAACTTATAGTGGCTCTGCAGCTACATCTATATCTGGACTTGATCATCTTGAAGGACAAACAGTTTCAATATTAGCAAATGGTGCAACACATCCTGATAAAACAGTAAGCTCAGGTGCTATAACCTTAGATCGTTCTGCAACAAATGTTAAAGTTGGTTTAGCTTATACTTCGCTTTTACAGACAATGAGATTAGATGCTGGAGCGCAAAACGGAACATCGCAAGGTAAAACAAAAAGAGTTTATGAAATTACAGCAAGACTTTTGGAATCTATAGGTATTGAGATTGGTCCTGATCTATCTAATTTAGAAAGAGTACCTTTTAGAAGTTCTGCTGATACTATGGACAAGGGAATATCTGTGTTTACCGGGGATAAAGAAGTAGAATTTAGAGGGAACTATGATACTGATGGATTTATATTTGTAAGACAAACTCAACCTTTACCTTTGACGATTTTATCGTTATACCCAAGGTTAGTTACTAATGATGGATAATATACTACATATAGTACCATATGAGAGCAAACATAGGAGTTTAATTTTGGCAAGTCAAATGAATCACATTTTAATGGACAAAGATAAAGAATACAGCATGGATGGCAAGTTATTAGAAGAAAACGGATTAGCTTTTTCAGGAATATACAACGATAAAATCATTGTTGCTGGAGGAATGAAATTGTTATGGGAGGGTGTTGCCGAAGGTTGGGTGATGGCAAATAAGGATGTTTGGAAGCATCCTATAATTACAGCTAGAGCTATAAAAAAAAATTTTGAGAAAGCTGCTAAAGCAAAAAATTTAAAAAGAGTTCAAACTGCTATCAGAAGCGATTTTACAGTAGGAAAAAAATTTGCAAAGTGGTTAGGTTTAAAAGAAGAAGGTTTAATGAGAAGATACGGATTTGATGGATCAGATCAGTATATGTATGCGAGGATATTTTAATGAGTAATACAATAGTAGCAGCAGTAGGTGTTGCTCAAATTAGACAACAAGCAGCTATCGGTAAATACAATCAGCAAGTTCAAAATAGAAATGCAAAAATAAAAGAACAAGAAGCTCAAATACTTGATGATAAATTAAATTTAGAACTATCACAATTTGATCAACAGTTTCAAAGATTACAAGGAAATCAAACTGTAAATACTCTTAAACGTGGAGTTACATTCACTGGATCTGCACAAAACATAGCTTTATCAAATTTATTTCAAGCAGAGCTAGAGAGAGATATTGCTAGATATAATAACGAAATAGGCAAAGCTAGAAGATTTGAAGAGGCAAATTTTTCTCGCATTCAAGGTAATTTAGCAAGACAAAGAGCAAGACTTGCACAAATACAAACCGCTTCACAAGTTGGAACAAGTTTACTAACTATGGGTAAATACACACCACCAGGAAATTAATATGCCAAAGATACCAACATTTACAGCTAGAGGACAAATTACAACACAAGGTCCAGGTGTTGTTTCTAATATACAAGTTTCTCCTTCACAAAATATAGGAGCAGCATTACGACCAGTTACAAATTTTTTAGAAAAAGAATATATTAAAGAAAGAACATTAGAAGAAAATAATAAAGTAGATAAATTAATTAGCGATACTTATAATGATAATAAAGATGGACCAAATGGTTTAAGTACTATTGTGTCAGAGACTGGTAAAAATGGAAACCCATCAGAAGCTGATTTATATTTTAATAACGAAACTGATAAACTCTATAAATTTTTTGAAGCAAGTAAAACAAAAAATTTAAGTAGATTTGGTAAACAAATTTTTAAAAGTAAATTTTATGCTTCTGCTGCAGAGCTTAAATCCAATGCTTTACTAGAATCAAGAAAAACTCAATTTAAAAATACAAGTGATATTGACACAGATTTTATAACAAAAAAAACTTTGAATCTTTCTAAACTACAAGATGGAGCTGGATTACAACAAATATTTAAATCAATAGATTCAAGATTAGATAATAACCCCTATTATAATGAAAGACCAAATTTAAAAGCTGAAGTAAAAAAAAATTATCAACAATTTGGAGCTATTGCTGTTGCAAACAATTTGTTAGTAACTAATCCTGCTCTGTTAAAAAAACAATTAGAAACTGGAGTGTTTGATGTCTTAGAACAAAAAAACATATTAGAATTTGCACAAAAAGCTGACGAAGCAATAAAAGACGAAAAATTTAAAATACTATCAGGTAATATTAATAGAGTTGGTGTAGATGAAAATTTACCACCCTCAACACTTTCTAAGCTTGTTGATAGCTTATCTAAAGGTGATTTTAGAGGAAATAAAAATTTACAAAATATATATAATAAATTTTCAACACAAGAAAAAAGAGAGTTTGCAAGATATGTTTTTAAAAAAGGAAGAGAAAAAAGAAATGAATTATTATTTGAAGTTCAGTCTGCAGAAGCTTCAAGAAAATTACAAACTAATGAACTTTATGACGAAGTTATGGAAGATATAAATCCTCAATATGGTATCGACCAAAAAAGAATAAATAATGCTTTTGAAAAAGACCCTCCAGGATTGGATCAATTTTCAGATTTAAATAATAAAATTCAAATAAAACAATCAAAAAAAGAAACAGTTATTTCTGATGCGGACTTAAATAGAAATATTATTGGCATGATCGTTACAGATAGAATAAATAGTATTACAGATAAATTTACTTTAACAGGTGAAACTGAGCCATTATCAATAGTAGAAAGATTTGATAAAGGTAATGATGTAGATGACATTAGATTTTATGCAAATATTTTAAAACAGCAAAACACAAATCCAGTAGTTTTTAAAAGACAATTTGAAGCATTTTATTCTTTTTTAGAAAATACAAGAAACTTAATAGCTTCCGATTCAATTAAATTTATTGATAGCACAACATATAATAAAACATTAACTGCTTTTAAAAGAGATATGTATGATAGATTTCAAAAAGGATTATCACAAGGACTAAAACCTGTTGAGCTTATAGATCCAACAAGTAAAAATTTTATAGCAAAAGATTTTATTAGTTATACTGTTGATAAAAATGAAGTTTTTAAAAGCATGATGAAAGATGTAAAGAAAAAAAATAACGTTCCTAAAAGACTACCTGATGAATCTTTTAAAGATTACAAAAAAAGAACAAATCAATAATGAGTGAAATACAAAAGGATATTCAATTAATGAAAGATGCTGGATTTAATCCAGTGGAAATAGAAAATTATAAACAAGAACAAATTGGCATTATGCAGGAAGCTGGATTTGATGATCAAGAAATACTATCGGAATTTGGTGTTAAACCCATAGATAACTCAGGCATAGCAACAATATATGATTCTTTTGTAGGTTTGAACAGAGAGTCTCTAAAAGATGTTTATGCAAAAATAAAAGAAGCAGAAGATAAAGATGATAGATCTCTTTATGAGCAAGCAGTTGGAAAAGGATTTAATGATATTGCAGAAAGAATAAAAGCTGGTTGGAATACCGCAACTATCGATTTAATACAAAGTCAATATAATATTCCAAATATTGATGGTACAGAACAATCAGAAAAATATTTTAATTTAGAATTTGAAGACACTGGTTTTTTAGAAAGAAATCTTACAAACGCAGCAAGAATTGCAAAAGATTTACCTTTATATATTGCTGCTGCTATTCCATTTAGTAGAGTTAAAGCACCTGTTGCAGGTTCTGGTTTTGCAGTAGGGTCTATTAGAGAGACTTTTTTAACGATGAGAGAAAAGGGTCAAGTAGGAACTTGGGGAGAATTTTGGGATGCTTACAGAAAGTATGGTATTAAAGCTGGTCTAAAAGAGGCAGCTCAGTTATCTGTAGCAGGAAGATTTGGAAGAATATCTAATAAATTTTTTCCTTCTTTGTTTGCAAGAGTTACAGGTTTTGAGGGAACAGGTGCAATAATTGAAAGAAGTTTGCCAAGCAAAGATCAACTTATTGATTCATTTATATTATTTGGTGCTTTTGGTTTAGGAGAAAGAGGTGCTTTAAAAGCAAGCAAAATCATCAAAAAAACTAAATATGATGCAGTTGATCTTACAACTTTATTTAAATTAGATGAAAGTGTTAAACAGGATATGTCTAGTATTAACATTGAAATACCTAGAATGATGAGCAACATTATCGAAAAACGAACTGGACAAAAAATTGAAATTGAACCAGATTTTACAAAAGGTTTAGAAATGTCTGAAGTTGTTACTAAATTTCTTGAAAGAGTAAAATTTGATAAACCAAAAGACTTTACCGAATCAAAAAATCTTTTTACAAGACTTTTTATCGATAGACTTCATCCTATATTAAAATTAGTTGAACGAGTTGAAAATACAAAAAATACTACAGGTAAACTTAATATTTATGAACAATTTAGAGTTCTCGTAGGTATGACTAATCGTGCAGGATCTTTGATTAATAGAGGTATGCTTAGAGCCAAAGATTTAGAAATTATTGGTAAAAGTTTTAATGAAGTTTTACAACCATTAAAATTAGAAAATTTACAAGGAAAAATAGAAAAAGGTTTTTTAGGAAAAGAAAATGTCGTAGAAGGAAAGTTGGCAACAGAAGCTGTTTTAAAAAAACAATACGCAGAATTAAACGCATACTTAGTTGCAAGAAGAGTTTTAGAATATGATCAAAGAGGTTTCAGCTCGGGTTTTGACGTTGCTCAAGCAAAAAAAGTAATATCAGAGTTAAAATCTAAATATGATAAAATAGCAAAAGACATTGATATTTATCAAAGACAACTATTAGAATACGCTAGAGATCTTAATTTAATAGATAAAGCTGCTTTTGAGGCTATGATAGAAGCTAATAAAAGTTATGTACCTTTTGCAAGGATTGCAGAAACAATGTTAGATGGAAAACAAACGGGTTATACTAAAATTGTTTCTAATCCATTCAAAAGAGTAAAGGGTGGTGAGCAAGCTTTATTTGATCCAATAGAAACAATATATAGTAATACTTTTAGAATAGTAAAACTTGCAGAAAGAAATAATAGTCTTGTTAAATTTTTTGATTTTATAGAAAAAAATAAAGATGTTTTTCCTGATATAAATAAAATTTCTCAAAGGACTGAAGTTAAAATTGAAAGATCTAAATTACAAGATATTTTAGATGATCCATCAAAAGTTTCTGACGCAGGTATAGTTAATTTAAATGTTTTTACAAAAGAGTTTATGAGATCAGACACTAACACTGTAACAGTTTATAGAAATGGAAAAATAGAAAATTGGGATGTAGGCAGAGATCTTGCACAGGCTCTAATGGAATTTACACCATCTGAAATGGGTGCAGTAACAAAAATTCTTGGATTACCAGCTAGAACATTAAGAGCTGGTGCAACAACATCACCAGACTTTGTATTTAGTAACATCGCAAGAGACACTGTGTTAGCACCTATTTTTTCAAAATCTGGATTTGTTCTTGGATGGAGTTCATTAAAAGGTGCTTACATTATGGCAGCAGCGAAGACTGGAGCAAGTAAAAAGGCAGGAGAATTGTTTAAACTTTGGGAGAAGTCAGGAGGTATGCAATCAACTCTAATATCATTAGATAGAAATATTTTTGATAAACCTGCAATCAATCAATTAACCAATAGAAGAATTAGAAATATGATGAAAAATCCATTAGAGATTTTAAGAATAATGTCAGAGGTAGGAGAAAACATTACACGTCTAGGTGAGTTTGATCTTGCTTATAGAAAAGCTGGTAAAGAGGGATTAAAAGGTAGAGAAAGATTAGAAAGAGCAGGATTTGAAGCAAGAGATGTTACAATAGATTATGCAAAAATGGGTTACTATATGAAAGCTTTAAATCAAGTTTCAGCTTTTTATAATGCAAGAGTTCAAGGTTATGTAAAAATTTATGACGCTTTTACAAAAAGACCCGCAAGAGCAATGACAACTATTTTTGCAGGAATAGTATTACCTTCACTTTATTTCTGGTATGCAAACAAAGATGATCCAATTTACAGAAGACAACCTAGATGGGTCAAAGATAATTATTGGGTGGTAGTTGTAGGAGAGGGTGAGGATAGAAAAGCATATCGAATACCTAAGCCTTTTGATTTAGGAATTGTATTTGGCACTGGCACGGAACAATTTTTAGATTATGTTTTTACCAATCATCCAGAAAATATAAAAAATTTTAGAGAATTTGCTTTAGATTTTATTGGCAATCAAATGAAAAATTTAAATCCTTTGCCGACTTTTCTTGTTCCGCCTTTAGAAACATATATGAATAAAAGTTTTTTTACAGGCAATCCGATTGTGCCGTTTTATATGGATCAAAAACTTCTTTCACCTTATCAATATAATCCTTATACCACAGAAACATCAAAACTAATTTCAAGAACAATTATGACTATATTTGGAAATAATCCAAATTATACAGCATCTCCTCTTGTTATAGAAAATTGGATTAGAGGTTGGACTGGTGGACTAGGAAATTATATGTTGATGGCTTTAGATAAAGCTTTAATCACCTCTGGTGTTATTGATGATCCAGTAAAACCAAAAGATTCTTTAACAAAAATACCAGGTATTCGTGCATTTAATTTAAGAGATCCTTCTTTGCAATCAGAATTTATTACAGACTTTTATAGAGATTTTAACAAAGTTAAAAAATTTAGAACAACTTTAAACTTTTTGCTACAAACTGGGAATAAAAAAGAAGCCAAAAGAGTTGCAAAACAACTTGAAAAAGTCAAAATAAAACAAGTAGTTTTAGAAAGAAATAAAAAAACTTTGGATGATATAAGAAAAGCCATACGTCTTATACATAATAATAGAGAAATAAAACCAGATGAGAAACAAGAGGCAATAGACAAATTGGTTTTAAGAGCTATACAGATAGCAAAACTAAGTTTAGAGGGTATGTATGGAGTTCCAAAAAAGGACAATAAATGATATATACAGTTCTAATATTGATATTAAATAGAAAAAAAGATATAGGTTTTTAATTATGACAATATCATCTACAACAGTTAAAAATTCATATTCAGGAGATGGCTCAACTACAGCCTTCAGTTATACTTTTAAAATCTTTGCGGATTCTGATTTACAAGTTATTATTAGAGATGCGAGTGCAACCGAGACTGTAAAAACAATCACAACCCACTACACTGTTTCTGGAGCTGGAGATGCTAATGGAGGATCTGTTACTTTTACAAGTGGTAACATTCCTGCATCTGGAGAGACTGTGGTTCTTAGAAGAGCTGTCCCGCAAACACAAGCGATTGATTATATCGCTAATGATCCATTCCCTGCGGAGAGTCATGAAGAGGGTTTGGATCGTGCAATGATGACCTTACAACAAGTTCAAGAAGAGGTTGATCGTTCTATCAAGTTATCAAGGACAAACACAATGACTTCTACAGAGTTTGCTATTGGTGCAACTGATAGAGCAAATAAAATTTTAGCTTTTGATTCTTCTGGTGAAATTTCAGTCACACAAGAACTTGGAACATTTAAAGGTAACTGGTCTGCATCAACATCGTATAACGTAAGAGATATTGTCAAAGACACTTCAACAAATAATATTTTTATTGTAAACACAGCACACACCTCTTCAGGTTCACAACCTTTAACCACTAACGCAAATTCTGCTAAGTATGATTTAATTGTAGATGCAGCTACCGCAACAACACAAGCATCTAACGCAGCAACTTCAGCGACTGCTGCAGCATCATCTGCTACGGCAGCAGCGAGTTCTGCAACTACTGCTACGACTCAAGCAAGTAACGCATCTACTTCGGCTTCAAATGCCTCTAGTTCAGCAACTGCAGCTGCAAACTCTGCAACAGCTGCCGCTAATTCTGCTGATGCTTTTGATGATATTTACTTAGGTTCAAAATCATCCGATCCTTCTACCGATAATGATGGCGATGCTTTAGCAGCAGGAATGCTTTACTTTAACACCACAGATGATGTGCTTCGTGTTTATTCAGGTTCAGCTTGGCAAAATGCTGCTGTAGATACAACTAGCTTTATTACAGTTTCTGGAACACAAACTTTAACAAATAAAACTTTAACATCTCCTAAAATTGGTACTTCTATTTTAGATACAAATGGAAATGAACTTACTAAAGTAACAGCAACGGGTTCAGCAGTAAACGAATTTACAGTAGCCAACGCTGCAACTGGTAATGGTCCAAGACTATCAGTAACTGGCGATGATAGTAATATTGATTTAGATTTATTAGCTAAAGGCACAGGTCATGTAACTGTTAGAGGTAATACAAACTCTGGTGCTATACAATTAAATTGCGAAGTTAATACACATGGTCAGCAAATTAAAGCACAACCTCATTCTGCGGGTGTTACTAATAGTATGTTGTTACCTGCTGGTGCTGATTCAACTTTAGTATCTTTAGTTTCAACAGACACACTAACTAATAAAACTTTAACAGCTCCAAAGATTGCAGATGCAGGTTTTATTGCAGATGCAAATGGAGCAGAACAAATTATATTTCAAACAACAGCTTCAGCAGTTAATGAATTAGAAGTAACTAATGCTGCAACAGGAAATAATCCTGCTATCGCTGCGTCAGGAGATGATTCAAATGTTGGACTTGAATTTACAGCAAAAGGAAGTGGGTTTATTAAATTTAATGATTTAGCTTATATTCCACAACAAGCATTAACATCATCTTCAAATGCTGTTGCATGGGATGTTCAAGCAAAACCAAACGCATATCATTTAACGACTGAAAACACGACATTCTCTGCACCGACAAACAATGTTGAAGGTTCTTTTATTTGTTTAGAAATTAATTACAATGGTTCACACACTATTGCATTTAATACTGTTTTTGAATTTGCAGCATCAACTGCACCAACATTTACTTCAACAGATGGCAAAACTGATATATTAGTTTTTAGATACAATGGAGCTGTATGGCAAGAAGTAGGTAGAACCTTAAACTTAAGCGAGAGTTAATATGTACGCATTAATCATAGATAATAAAATAGATCAAATCATTACTGCACCTAAATCATTAGTTATTGGTGATGTAAGATACCCAGCTAAAATATTTCAACTTTGGACAAAATCTGAAAAAGAAGCGGTTGGAATTTATGAAGTCGTAACAGACTTATCTAATTATAAAGATGAACAATATTATAATAATACAAATGAACAATATAATTTTGCAGATGGACAAGTCACTAGATCGTGGGGAACTGCAACAGCAAAAAGATTAAATGATGAAAATGCAGTAGATGATGATGGTAATAATATTTTAGATCAAGATGGCAACCAAGTTATTAATTATGGTT
>Ga0160423_10004509_pt1 | contig 11444 bp, 9 predicted proteins | sample CRUFie14St8metaG_FD_108191 | JGI IMG/M metagenome (GOLD analysis project Ga0160423, IMG submission 108191) | Marine microbial communities from the Costa Rica Dome - CRUD Field 142mm St8 metaG | ecosystem: Environmental > Aquatic > Marine > Oceanic > Photic zone | place: Costa Rica: the Eastern... | reverse complement strand
GCTCGGCGGGCACAGGCCCTCCGGGTTCCTGCCGCTGCCACCACGATCCCCTTGGTGAAATAGTCCGCGGGGAAGGTCCAGGCCAGCACGCCCTCCTCGCCGCCGCCCTCCCCACCGCCAACCAGCCCATTTATTCATCGCTGTAGCTGTCGTCGTTGTAGCTGTCGTCGCTGTCCATGTCACTGACGTCGCTCTCATCATCCTCTTGCTGGTCAATCCAAAGGACAATGTGGAAATGGAAATTCCTCAACGCTAGATCTTTGCACTCTCCTCTGCTCCAAGGGCAAGGCGGGTCCTGATCCCGGAGCCATTTCAAAACTTCCAGGTGCCCCCCCTCCGCCGCACGATGACAACTCTCCTCATCCCCAGGGCAAGGCGGGTCCTGATCGCGCGCCCACTTCAAGACTTCAAGATGCCCATTCTTTGCCGCCTGGTCACAAGTCGACTCATCCCAAGGACAAGGTGGGTCCTGAGAACGCGACCATTTCAAAACTTCCAGGTGTCCTCCCACCGCCGCCAAAGCACAAGTCGACTCATCCCAAGGGCACGGCGGGTTTTGTGCTCGGAGCCACTTCAAAGTTTCCAGGTGCCCTTTCAACGCAGCCCGACCACAAACCAGCCAACCCCAAGGGCAAGGAGGGTCCTGAGAACGCACCCATTTCAAAACTTCCAGATGCCCTCCATACGCCGCCCCAGAACAAGTCTTCTCATCCCAAGGGCAAGGCGGGTCTAGACCTCTCAAAAATTTCAAAGCTTCAAGGCGCCCTCCCGACGCCGCCCCTTCACATGTCGCCCTATCGAACTCGTAGCCCTTTCCCCTGAAATACTCCAAAACCTCAACGCTGCCGCCCATCCCCGCGTGAATGCCCAACGCCTCCACATGTTTAGGGCCCCATTCCAACTCATACCCCTTCTCCTCCATCAGCCACCTCAAGATCTCGACGCTGCCCTGGAACGCCGCGTACTTCAACAGCGCACCTGCGTGCGACGCTCCCCCATGTCCGTCCTATTCCTGAGGTCGATTCTCCACTCCTCAAAACTCGGCAGGATCTCCAAGGTGTCGCAGACCCACTGAAACCAACCCAAAGTGTGCGGCGTCACCTTCTCGCTCCTCTGCCGCTCGAAGAGGTGGTTTACGTCCAAGTTCGTCTCTAACTTCTTCCTGAGGTCCCTCGTCGTGTCTCGGAAGAACCTGCAGGTCATCGCGAGGGCGATCATATCGTTCTGCTGCACGCTCTCATCGACGATCTTCTCCCACAGCTCGGGAGGAAGCTTTTTCAGGAGCTCGGCGCGGTTCGCGGCCTCGATATCGGCGCACGCAAGGTACAGGGTATCCTCCGCCTCTCGCTTCAGTCGCTCAGCTTCCTCCTCCGCCTTTCGCACCAGCTCCATTCCCTTCGCGCTCGCCTCCTCCAACAAACGAACGCCCTCCTCCTTCCTTCGCACGAGAGGGTCCTCGTCCACCTTGGCGCGCTTCGTCGAGGGTCCCCCCGCTCCGCGAGCCATCTTGTCGACTCGGCACGGTCTCCCTTCCCGACCACGAGCGCTCCTCACTCCCTCTTTCCCAGCTGGTCGGAGTCGCCTCTCGTATCGTCGCCGCTCGGTGGTGGTGGGCAAACGCCCGTTACTTTTTTTGGTTTTTTGCCGGCCCCGCTCCGCTCGGAAGGCCAACGGAAATCATCGCTGATGCGAGCCCGCAGATAAAGTGCCAACCAAATAATCGCGATAAAGATGCGCGCGGCGGTGGGAGGAGGGGGATGGCCCCGCGGCCCGGGCGGGAGGGGGAGGGACAACCGGGCGGGAGGCAGCCGCGCATTCCGGGGCGCCGGCGGCTACGGCGCTGGCAGGGGTCTCTCCCTCGGCTCTCTGGTCCTGGGCGGTGCCCTGGGCGCCGGGGTGGGAGCGGGCCTCGCCATCTGGTACCTAGAGCAGAGGAAGTCCGCCGCACCGGTTGTAGACGTCGTGGCGCGGCGGGACGGGAACGCCTCGGCGGCCGATCCCTTGGACCACCCTGCGCTCAAGCACGGCATGCCCGTGGGATCGGTCCTCCGGCCCTTCACGAACTTCGTCTCGTTTTTCGACACACGAACCCGGAACCCGCAGTGGGTGATCGAGAGGATCTCCGAGGAGACCTCGAGGGGCGACGGGGACCGCAAGTTCAGCCAGTTCAAGGAGGACGACAAGATTCCCGACAAGTTCCGCAACAAGCTCGACGACTTTAGGGGCAGCGGTTACGACAGGGGCCACCTCGCCCCCGCCAGCGCCCACAAGCTGAGCCAGGCCACCATGGACGAGACCTTCACGCTGTCAAACATCTCCCCCCAGGTCGGCGACGGGTTCAACAGGGACTACTGGGCGAGGTTCGAGAGCTACGTCAAGTCCCTCAGCAAGGACCACGACGAGGTCCACGTGGTGACTGGCCCTCTCTTCCTGCCTCAGCCAAAGCTGGCGCAAGGGCTCGGGGCGGGGGAGAGGGAGACCGCGAGCGAGTGGGAGATGAGGTACGACCTGCTGGGCAGGGCGCCGGAGCTCACCGCGGTGCCGACCCACTTCTTCAAGATCGTCCTCACCACGAGGGCCAAGGCCGGCGGGAGGAAGGAGCACTCAATAGGGAGCTTTGTGATGCCCAACGCGTACATCCCACCGGACAGCCCGCTGACGAGGTTCATTATGCCCCTGGACTCGTTGGAGAGGGCCGTGGGCACGACCTTCTTCCCGAAGCTCGTGAGGAGCGGCGGGAACGAGGGGTACGATTTTGACAGGGCCGCCCTCAAGTGGCAGAAGAACGGCGAGCGCGAGATGAAAATGCTCGAGTCGTCCAAGGACGACGACGGCGCCGGGGTCGTGGTGAGGGACGACTACAGCGAGGAGAGGAAGTCGAAGGGAATCGCCAGGGTGAGAAACATGGCCCATCTGTGCGACTCTGCGGGGTGCAAGCTGCCTGAGCCCGGGTTCTGGAAGAAGAAGGGTGGGTCCAGCTCGAATTACGGCAGGAGGAGGAACTAATGGGTTTGTTGTTAGCCGTTTATGATATATGTATCGCGACCTTTTTCTCTTCGTGTCGTGGGGCACAGCCCGTTCCGCCCGAAATCAAACTCTCGAGCCAGCCTCCCCAGGGGGTCCGAGAGCCCATTTGAGCTCCCCGCCCGACAGCCCCGACAGCATCAAGTCAGAATCGGGTAAGCGGGTCGAGGCGTTAGCGCGGGGGAGAGAAGAGGAACGCGCGGGGTTGGTGGCCTCTGCGAGGGGCCCTGCGCACCGGGTTCGATGCTCTCGGGGGTGGCCGACGAGGCCTTCTCCTCCGTCAGCGCCGGGAAGCTCAAGCGGTGGCTCCTCAGCAAGGACGTCGACGTGTCCGGGTGCATCGAGAAGAGTGACCTTATCAAAAGGGCGAAGAACCTGAGGCTGCCGTTCCACGAGTTGCTCGTGCCACCCGCCCAGAAGCTGAAGAGGCAGGGGCCGTCCAGCGATGGGAAGAGCGGATTCGTCTTCCTCGGGGACAATATTCCCGTGCGCAACAAGGTGGGAGCTGTTCTCTATTCTCTGGAGCTGTGCGCTTGGACCGGCTTAAAAGGAAACGCACGCTCACCCAAACCCTCCCCCTCCTCAAATCAACTCTCCCAGAACAACAAGAGGCCCCCTTCCGGTCGGTTCGATCGGGGCGCCACCTCGTCCAGCGCGGGAGCGAAGAGGACTCGCCCGTTTCACAGCACCTCGCCGTGGGACAGTAGGCCGCAACCAGCCCCCCGGCAGGGGCAGGGACCGAAGCAGACGGTGCCCCACCCCTCGAACCTCAGATCGTCGGGCCCTCAGCAGCTCCCGGTCCACCACCATCGTCGCCAGGATCCCTCCAGGGACGGGAGGAAGGGCAACGACAGGTCAAAACAGAGCCAAGTTGAGCTTAAGCGATGCGTCCTGGGCGGCACCCTGTTCAACCCAGGGTGCCAGGGAGCCCTCGACCCTTTGGTGGCTCTGCCCAGCGAGTTCGGTGGGCTATCGTCGTATGTGAACTCTTTCAAGCCCCTGCTGCTCGAGGAGGCAAGGGCCTCCTTGAGGAGGAATTGGGAGGAGGAGTGCGAGAACGGGAGACTGTACCCGGCGCAACTGCAGCGGGTGGAGGAGAGGAAGGGGGAGGGCGGGCCGGGCCGGGGCGGGGAGGGCGGGGCGCTGATGCTGGAGGTCACCTTCGAATTCGACAGGTCCAAGCTCGGCAAGAAGAAGATCATGGCGCAGGACGTTCTCGTCTTTGTGGACCGCCAGCCCCCCCGGGGGAAGGTGAGCGCCACAGAGTGGCTCAGCGGAGAGCTCCTCAAGAGGGCGGAGGACGACGAGAGCCTCAGGCAGGCCGCCGCGCCCGGGGAGGGGAACGCGAGGGCGGCGCAGCTCAAGCACGTCCAGTGCTTTGCTGGCCTGGTGAAGGACTTCAGGGGGGGGCGGCCTGGGGACAGCCAGGCGTCGGTGGCCGTTGAGGTCTTCCCACTCTGCCACATGCACCAGCGGTGCGGGAGGGAGTGCGAGAGGCACGTGAACAAGGCTTCCCTCATGGCTAGGCTGGCCGCCAGGCACACTTGGCGGTTCAGCCTGTGCGGGAACGCCCTGGTCACTGTGAAGAGGGAGTTCGGGGCGCTGAGCAACCTGAGCAGCTTTCCGCTGCACCAGTCGATTCTCAAGCCGCGTAGGATGATCGACGGGGTGCCCGGCCGGGAGCAGCTCCCGCCGGAGTGCTCGGGCCAGGCCTTCCAGAAGTTCCTTGGGGATCACTTCAATGAAAAGCAGTACGAGGCTGTCCGCACGGCGGCGTCTCGCATGGCTCTCGCGGACAACTCCGCCCGGACCCCGGGGAAGCAATTGGGCTCCAAAGCTTTCACGCTGGTACACGGCCCTCCCGGAACGGGCAAGACTCACACCATCCACGGCATCCTGAACGCGGTGCACCTGGTGGGGTTCCAGAGGTACTACAAGAGGATCACGGAGGCCGTGAAGCAAAATTGGAATATCGTCACCCCCGGCGCGGGGGCCTCGAGCATGAGCAGGCGGGAGGCCCAGACGCTGTGTGACTACCTCCTCACGCCTCCGCATCTGAAGCAGAAGCAGAAGCAGAGGGTGCTGGAGAATCTCGCCCCCAAGCCGAGGATATTGGTCTGCGCGCCAAGCAACGCGGCTGTGGATGAGCTCTGCAAGCGGGTGGTCCAGCTGCAGTTCCAGGACATGAACATGAACAAGTACAGGCCGGACGTGGTCAGAGCGTCTGCCGGCGGGGCAAGCCTGAACCAGGTCATCTCCCAGGTGTCCGCGAGGGACCAGGCCACTGGGTTCCTGCGCGGGCTGAGCAGGAGGGACTGGGACTTCAGGAACCGCCAGTCCCAGAACGAGATCCAGCGGTACAACAGGCTGATCAACCACTTCGTGTCGGAGATCAAGAAGAAGCGTTTCAGACTCGACCCGAAGAAGAACCCGACGAGGGCCGACTTTGAGGACCTGGAGGCCAACTTGGGCGAGCTGGTACGTCTTCACGAGGCGAGGGACAAGCACATCAACCACCTGGAGAGGCTGGCCCTGTGCGAGAGCATCGTGGACATGCGCTCGAGGGGGCAGCTCCAGGGCGCCGGCCATGACAGGGAGGAGCTCGTGGAGAAGAAGGCGAGGGAGAACCTGGAGAACACCTTCCTGAGGGACGCAGAGATCGTCTTCAGCACTCTGTCCTCCAGCGCGAACCGGTCCTTCACGAGCCTTGACCTCAAGTTCCAGGTCGTCCTCATCGACGAGGCCGCCCAGGCCAGCGAGGTCGAGTGCCTGCAGCCCCTGCAGTACGGCGCAAGGCACTGCGTTCTGGTCGGGGACCCTCAGCAGCTGCCCGCAACTGTCCTGTCCGAGCTTGCAGCTAGGTGCAGCTACGGCAGGTCGATGATGGAGCGCTTTGCGAACGACGGCGTGTACGCAATCCAGCTCAACGAGCAGTTCAGGATGCTCCCGGACATCCGGGAGTTCCCGAGCAGGTACTTTTACGGAGACAGCCTGAGGGACGCTCAGAACGTAGTCCAGCTGTCGAGGTCTAAGTTAGCCACCATCTACAAGTACCTCCAGTCCAAGGGGGAGGGTCCCCCCCTGGACGGGAAGGACGACCTCGAACTCTTGGACAGGGCCTACACCGTCTTCGACGTGAAGGGCACGAACGTGAGGTCTCCGCAAGGGTCGCTGGCCAACCCCGAGGAGGTCTCCGTGGTGCTCGGGCTCTATGACTACCTTATGGGGAAGATGAGCCCAAAGGGGGAAGGCGAGGAGGGGAAGCCCTCCGTCAGCGCGTCTTGGGCGAGGTGCAGCGTTGGGGTGATCACCCCTTACCGGCATCAGAGGAATCTGCTCAAGGAGGCCTTCATGAAGGAGTACGGCCACGTCGGGGAAGGCTCTCGGGCCTGCAACGTCAGGATTGACACCATAGACTCCTTCCAGGGAAACGAGAGGGACGTGGTGGTCCTTTCCTGCGTCAGGTCGTCGTCCGCGTCCTCCTCCTCCCAGAAAAAGAGGGAGGGCGATCTCCTCGGGTTTGTGAGCGACATCAGGCGCATGAACGTTGCCATCACGAGATCCAAGATGATGCTGTGGATCGTTGGGGACATGGAGACCCTGCAGACGGACGAGGCGTGGAAGGCCCTCATCGAGGACGCTGAAAGGAGGGCGCTCGTCAGGCGCGACGCGGCGGAGCTCATTAAAAATTGGTCCAAGGAGGAGGGAGAATTGTAACCGATAGACATGATCGCCTCCCTCGGTCTGTCAAAAATCAAAAATTCATTTCATCTCGAGGACATCGCCGGAACCGAGCGTTTCGTTCCGAAGGCAGGGCCGGGGCGGGGGGAGCGTGGCACCGCACACAAAGAGCAACCATGGCGACGTGCGCGGGTGTTTCCAGGAGGCTGGCGGGGGGGCTACACGCCCTTCTCTCGCAGGCGAGCTTCGGGTCTGGTCCCGGCTTCGCGGCGGCCTCGCGATCACTCGCGAAGAGTCGCGGTGACTTGGGCTTGGCCCTGGCGACGGCGACGGCGACGACGACGACGACGACCGCGACGGCCTCGGCCGGGACCCGCGGCACCTCTCACGTCCCCCCTTCCTCGGGAAGGGAAGAGGGGAGCCCGGGGACGTCGAGGGCTTACGGCAGCGCTCGCACGGAGAAGGACAGCGCTTCGACGACGTACGACGTGGGGTGCTCCAGCAACATTCGCTGGCACGAGTCTCCCGTCACGAGGGACGCCAGGGAGAGGCAGCTCGACCAGAGGGGCTGCGTCCTTTGGATGACTGGCCTCAGCGGCTCCGGGAAGGTAAGGTTCCGCGGACGGGGCGCACTCTCTTGGCTGCCCGTGTCGCCGCCCTATGTCGCTGACCTCTCCTCGCCTCCTCCCTTAGTCGACCGTGGCCTTCACCCTGGAGCACCTGCTGCAGGAGAAGGGGAAAGTGTGCTACGTCCTGGACGGGGACAACGTCAGGCACGGCCTGTGCAAGGACCTCGGGTTCACCAGGGAGAGCCGGGAGGAGAACATCAGGAGGATGGGCGAGGTCGCCAAGCTGATGGCGAACGCTGGAATCGTCACCGTGGTCTCCATCATTTCCCCGTTTGCCGAGGACAGGGACCGGGTGCGGTCCAGCCTCGGCACAGACTTCCACGAGGTCTACGTCAAGGTCCCATTGAGCGTGTGCGAGGAGCGGGACCCGAAGGGCCTGTACAGGAAGGTCAGGGAGGGCAAGATTAAGGGCTTCACTGGGGTGGACTCTCCCTACGAGGCGCCGCGGAGTCCGGAGGTCACGCTCGAGGCGGCGACAGGAGAGCCGGCGGACATGGCAAAGGAACTCTACGAGTACCTAGAAGAGAAAGGATTGCTAAAATTCTAGTTTTTTTGACAAAGTAGTTCTCTATTTCTGTTGATCCTGCTAATTTTTTCTTTTCTATCTGGCCGCCGCAGCCTAGAACAGCATGGCGAGAAGGGCCATAACGGCCACCGCGAACGCAATTGGGGCGGATCCGAAGGCCGAACTGTTCAACGTCATAGACTTTTCGAGTTCAGGAATAATATTGCTGCTTGGTTCGGGCGCATCGACCGCCGCATTGTTCGAGTGATGACCATACGCATCTGCTCCAATCGCCACAGCGGCGACGAGCAGGGTGCACAGGATGCTTTTCGTCATGGTGTTCATGTTGTCAGCGAGGTCGTTCTCGAAGTTGACTCTCGGGCGACAGGGTGCAGCTCGATTGTGCTCCCGCACCAGCAGTGGATAGACGTGCACGCCTTTTTGGCTTTAAAAGCGTATCTGCATGACAGCTAGATCACGATGAGCGATTCTCGAGGCCGCGAAAAAGGCAACGTGTATTCTCAATTTGCCTTTTGTGTAAAAATTCTCATTCACGAGGTCATTGCCAAGGCCACGTTCGCACCCCGAGAGCGAATTTCGGATTGCGTGCTCAACCGCCCGAAACGGCGCGTTTGCGTTCACCCGGAGCGCGACGCTTCGGGTCCGGGACCCCGGTTCGAGAAGTTGAAAGGATGGACGAGACTGCCCCTCGAGGGCGGTCTTTGCACGCCTCACGGTCTGCGAGTGGCCAGGCTTATCATCTCTACCGACACGAGAAGAGATTGTCATTTGGGCTGCCCGCTGACTGCCAAGGCTTTCCAAGGCGAGAACTTTGTGATAGAGAAGGTGCGCTATGGCCGCGGTAAGCGAGACGAAGGGACATGCCGTGCATCGCGTGCGCCCCGGGAACCCCGTTTTCTCGAGAACCCCCACTTTCGACGACTTCATCGAGAGCCACGAGGCCTCGAGAAAGTCAGACGCGCTCGGTGCTTGGGCGAAGGCCAGCGTCAACGTTGTCTCCGTCGCGAGCGCGAAGAGCGCGTCGAAGGGAGCGCGCAAGGCTCCGGGAAGGCGAGACTCTAGGTACTGGACGGATGCCGAGAGGTCGAGTTTCGAAGAAGCCCTCAAGCTCTTTAAGACGGACTACCACGCGGTGGCAAAGGTGAGGACACAATCTGACGACCCGAGGTCGCGAAACACGAGCTTTTTCTTGAGGGAGAACGACGCAAGGCTGACCCGCCCGACGTGGACGCCCTCCTGCCGCCCCTGTGATCCATTCAGCATGTCAAGAGCCGTACCGCGGCGCAGGTCAGAAGTCACGCAAGAAAATACTACCGAAAACTGATCAGGGACTTTGAGAAAAAAAAGAGGGAAAGGATGAAAGACAGGAGAGACCCTCAGCCAGAGGCCCTTCCCGAATTCTCGACCAATCTTCTTGGCGGTTGCGATCCGGGGCCGGCTCACTTCTGCGAGGTCGACCCGGATCTTGAGCATCTGTCGCCCTCGAGCACGGCGTTCGACCTTGGTGACGCCTATGTTGACCTGAGCGCTGCGCACGCCTGCCACTTCCACGAGGTCCACCAGGACTACGGTCAGGACGACTACAGCACCTCCATCGACTCCTTCCTGCCCTTCGTGGAGGGTGGCGGCGAGAGATCCGACTCCTCACATGGCTGGGGCGGAGGCTGCCAAGGAGGGCTGGGAGAAGATTGTGGACAAGATCTTCTTTCCTTCTCCCTCGATAGCGACAGCGTGGACATGCTGGCCTTGTTCCTCTCCTAGCAGAGCAGCCCCCCCCTCTGGAGATTCCTAAACGATTTCACGGAAGCACTTCTTGCCACGTCATTTTAGCTAACGTATACAAAACATGAGTACTTTTTTATACAATTTTTTTTATCCCACAAATGGAGACTCCGTGATGGCGCAGTCAGACGGGAGGAACCCCTCCAGGGAGGTGCAGAACTCGTCCATGAGGACGTCGAAGGAGAACATGGTCGTGAGCACGTAGGTGTGCTCCTTTCCTGTATAGTCCCTAATGAACTGCTCCTCGTTCTGCTTCGCGCACTCCATCAGGCCAGAGTTCCCGACATGCCTCATCCCGCAAGGTAAGGTCAGCAGCTGGCGCTCCGTCCCCATGAAAGCTCCCTCCCTGCCATTGGCCTCCAGCCTTACGTAATCGTCCCGGATGGTCTTGTTGGACAGGAGTCGGTCCGCGACCAAGCGCCAGGTTTTTGGCGCCAAGTCCGGTATTCCCAGGGAGTCAGGGGCCGTGTAGGACACATACCACGCCACGACGTCCGTCTCGCTAGGCGCCCGGTACTTGGAGAGGTCGAGGAAGTACTGGGTGAACTTCGTGACCGGAGGCGCTGCGGGAGAGGGGGTCCCCTCTCCGGCCGTCCCCTCCCCCCCGCCCCCCAGCAACACAGTGTACACCCTGAACGAAGGGAGCTGGTTCCTGAAGGGCGTGAGAGAGGGCGTGACGTAGGCAACGCCCGAGGCTGCCCCCTCCCCGTCGGCACCGTGCAAGACCCTCAAGGACCCGGAGTGGTGGTGGCCGTAGAGCTGTGCGGCCACGACGTCCTCAAAGGAGCCCACGATATTCTCGTACTCCTCGCTGTACTCGCCCCAGCACCCCGACCAGAGCCCCGGCGGGATATGCCCGATCAGGATCGCCTTGCCTCCGTCCGCCCTGAGATCGGCCAGCGTCAGCCGCAGCCACCGCAGCTGTTCCTCCGCGCTCGTCTCGTCCCCAAAGGCGTGGTAGTTTCTGACGTGGCAGACCTCTGTGTTCAGCCCGATTACGTACGCGCCTGAGCCCATCCCGCGGGCCCTCACGGGGGCCTTGTAGAATCCCCCGTGCGTGAACGTCCGCCTCGCCTCGTCGGAGCCGAGAAGGTCGCCCCACGGGCCGTCAGCGAGAGACCCGGTCAGCCAAGCTCGGCGGCCAGGCCCGGGGTCTGTGTGGGCCGGCCGGAAGTCGTGGTTATCAAGGACCGGGAAGACTCGGCCGCGCAGGGGCTCGGGGTCCAGGCCAAACTCGTCGAAGTAGCCGGAGAGCGCCGTGCGGAAGGCCCCCGTGGCATTCGCAAGGACCCGCAGTGCCTCCTCCCTCCCAGCCCCTGGCTCGGTGCCGTCCTTGTCCGACCGGTGAGGCAGGGTGTCCCCGGTCCAGACCACGATGTCCGGGTCGACCGACCTGGCCGCGCTCAAGGCTGACTGAAGCAGCGCTAGGGGCGAGTCGCAGTTCCGGCTACCCAACTTGCCGGCCACGCTGTCGTCGTTCTCCACCATCATGGGCTTTTCTGGCCTAACCGGGGCACCACTGACCGCCTTCTCGTCGGTCCCGACCCCCTCCGCGAGCTTCCTCTGCCCCTTCCTGCTCGAGGGAGGCCTGCAGCAGGGCGGTCGGGCGCAGAGCGCGTTCGATCCGGCCTCGTACTGGAGGTCCAAGTGGACGTCCGTGATGTGCAAGACCCGGAGCTCGCCCGCCTCGCCCGAGGCCCCCAGGCCCGGCACCGAGGCCAAGGCGACGACCAGGGCCAGGAGAGTCGTCGCAGCGCGCCGAAGCGGTGACGACGCGACCTTTCTCACCCCCATCCTATTGC
>Ga0160423_10004508_pt1 | contig 11444 bp, 13 predicted proteins | sample CRUFie14St8metaG_FD_108191 | JGI IMG/M metagenome (GOLD analysis project Ga0160423, IMG submission 108191) | Marine microbial communities from the Costa Rica Dome - CRUD Field 142mm St8 metaG | ecosystem: Environmental > Aquatic > Marine > Oceanic > Photic zone | place: Costa Rica: the Eastern... | reverse complement strand
CCCCCTCTCCCGTTTCCTCGGTCCCCGCCCCCGACGCCCCCGGCGGCCCCCCCGCCCTCCCTCTTGTTTTTGGCGCTGCCGCCGGCCCCCTTTTTTTTTTTTTTTCTTGGTTGAACGCCCAGGCCCGCGCCGCGCCCACGGCCAACAACGTTGCATCTGTCCGCCAGATGAGCGACGCCCAGCTGGACGCCGCCGTCAAGGAGAGCAAGACCGAGATCATCAAGCTGGAGATGAAGAAGGCCTCGAGGCAGGAGTTCAAGCCGCACGAGATCAAGGCGCACAAGAAGCAGGTGGCAAGGCTACTGACCGTGAAGCGCGAGCGGGAAATCGAGCAGGGGGTGAGCAAACGCGAGTCCAGGCGCAACGAAAAGAACGCGGCGCTGGCCAAGTACAAGCAGCAGCTCAAGGACTCCAACATCGTGATCCAAAGGCCGAAGAGCCAGAAGCTGAGGTGGAAGAAGAGGGAGGCTGCGAGGGCTGCCGCGGCGGAGGAGTGAGGGAGTGCTTTGGGTTTTCGGGGGGGGCGACGACACGGGGCGCGGTCGTCGGCGCCCTTGAGCGGACGAGAGGGGGGAGGGGCTTCATCCGCCTCGACTCTTGTGCGCGTGTGTGCAATAAAATCATAACCATAGAAAAATACTTCTTTCTCTTGGCCGCCCTTCTTCTTCTCTCTCTCTCTCTCTCTCTCTCCCTCTCTCTCAGCCAGTCAGGCCACAAAGACGATGAAGAGCACCGCGAAGAGCAGCAGCACGGAGAAGACCTTCATCGCGAGCCACCTGTTCGACGAGATGGTCTTGTAGTACCTCATGAGCTGGGCCTGGGCCCCCTCAACGTTCTGCACGGTCTCGTCCACATTCTCATCGATCCTCACCGCCATCTTGAAAGAGGGGGAGGGAGGTTGCGGGTCAGCTGATGTGGCGGCAGGGGGAAAAATAGGAGGAGACTTTTTCTAGGCGGCACTGGAAACGGGCCTCACCTCGCCCTGCTCCTGCACCATATGTGCAAGCTGCTCGAAGATGCCGCCCAGCTCCACGATTGTGCTCTCCACGTTCCTCAGGGCATCCGCCCGCGAATTCATGTAAGTGTCCTCCATGGGGCCCAGGAGCTGCTGCTGAGCGCTCTGGCCGATGCCACCGGGAGCCGAGGGGCGCTGCTGCTGGCCCTCCTGGTTATGCGAGGCGGCGAGCAAGGAAGGTCAGTCGTCGATGACGAAGAAGGTGGCGGCTCCAGAAAACTTTTTTTTGTCTTGGATGCCGAAACTCGTTTGAGGCGTTCGCCTGGCGACGAGCGGCCGCTGGACTCACCAAGTGGGGCTGCAGGGAGGAGCTCCCAGCGGGTTGTAGCGCGCCAGACCCCCCGGGGCCGCTGGCATTGCTCCTGAGTTGGTTCCTGGGCAGCAGCGGGTCGCCCCTCTTGGCGAAGGGCGAGTCCCCCGACGAGGAGAACATCTTCCTGCGGTTCTGGTTGTTCTTCAAGTTTTCCGTTCGCAGCGTGAGAACATCCTTAAAGGTCTTCGTGGCATCCTTCAGCCTCGTCCTCAAGTTGTCCACCACTGTCGTGGAGTGGGCGCTGCTTTGCTTGTTGTAGCTCCCGTCTCTGCTCTTGCTGCTCAGCTGCTGCAGACAGAGAAAGAGAGAACGAAGGGAGGAAGGCGTCAGCTCATTCTTCCACCCATTCTTCCACTAATTCTTCCATCTCACCTGCAGGTCCTCTATCGCCCTATTCAAGCCGGTGATGTCCTGCTTGACGACCAGCGTGAGGTCTTGAATCTCCTGGGCGGGGTCGTCGAACATGCTCGTCCGCTTGGCGAGCTGCGCGAGCCTGAGGATGCGGCGAGAAAGAGGGAGAAGGGTCAGCCCCAGAGCTCCCCAGAAGGGAGGCGAGGTGAGCTCACCTAGCAAGTTTGTTGGAAGTAGTGTGAATCGCCTGCCCGATGCGGGAAGCCTTCTTCGCGAACTCGGACTGGTGGGTCCTGGTCGTGGCGGGGGTTGGCCGGGGGGGTAGGGGCCCCGCGGGGCCGCCGTTCGTCGAGGTGGACCCTCCCTGCGCGCGCGCGAGCGAGAGAGAAAGACAGAACCAAAAACACGAAGGAAAGAGTGAGTTAGCTGGGGAAACTTGTCGAGAGTGACGGCGGGTGGCGAGAGGGTGAAGCGCGTACGCGCGCGGCCGCGCCATGGCGGGCTTCGGTCCGCTCACCTCATTTCCTAGCCTCTCCGCTATCGCGAGGAGGTCCTGGGTGCGATCCCTCATCGTGCCGTTCTGCACCGCCCGGGCTCTCCTCTTCTCTGCTGCCCGGGACCCGGGTTTTGCGTCCAAAATTCCCGTCGCGAGTTTTCCATCGAAAGTCATGACTCCTCGTTCGTGGCCAGGCGGGCAGGACACAAAGCAAAGCTGGCGATGGTGCAGGTGCGCGCGCTGGCGTGGAGGTCCCCGAGCGGCGCTGGGAAGAAGATCTCGGACGTCATCCCCCAAGGTGGTCCACTCCGCACGCGCACGCGGTTTGGCGCCCGGGGGAGCGGTGTGATGGCCTCGGCGCGACGACGGGGGCCTCGGGCTGGCGCTGCGTTCCCGTCCTCAACATCCTCTTCCACACAGGCCGATAGCCTGCCTGGGAGCACGTACTTCGCGGCCGACGACAGGCCGATCATGTGAGTCCCAGTCCAATCTCTCCTCCTGTTGTTGTTTTTTTTTCTGCTGTCCTCTTCCGTCCTTTTAACTCACAGGTGGTTTTCAACTCTAACGCCTTGTACGCTTCCACCCAAAATACGCAGTCTGTTTGACGGGGTGTGCAACCTCTGCAACGGCGGGGTGAACTTCGTGTTGGACTGGGATGCAAAGGGAAAGCTCAGGTAAGTCTCCTCCTCCTCGCTGTCGATGCAGTCTCGCTTCTGACCTCGCTCTCCTTCTCCTCAGGATGGCCGCCTTGCAGTCCGGGGCGGGCCAGGAACTGCTGGAGAGGAGCGGAAGGCGCCGGGACGACATCAGCTCCATCGTCCTGGTGGAGAAGGACCAGTCCTACGTGAAGTCGCAGGCAGTCCTCAAGATCGCCGAGCGCCTCAGCGTCCCGTTTCCCTTGCTCGCCCAATTCTTCCTCCCGCTGCCCCTGCTGATCAGGGACGGCGTGTACGACCAGGTCGCAGCGAACAGGTACTTCTTCTTCGGCAAGTCTGACCAGTGCAGGCTTTCTGACGACCGATTTCAGGACCGGTTCGTGGACTAAGCAACATTTTTTTTGTAACTTCATTAGTTCATTAGCTTCTGTCTTGTTTGTTTTTTTATTTTTTTCCCTGCGCCGTTCTCGTCGTCCTCGCCGTTCTTGAGGATTGAAAGTCGAAGCGAAGAAAAAAAGTGGTAATGGGTTCATTACAGAGGACTTAGGCGGTGGACTCGAGCTTGACCCAGACCTCGTTGTGCCTGTCGGTGAGCCTGAAAGGGGAGTCGTACCCCGCCGTGTAGAACATCTCGGCGTCGTACGGGACCTTGGCCGCCTTCAGCTCTTGGAAGAGCTCCCTTCCGTTCTCGATCACGGCTAAAGGAGAGAGAGCGAAGGAGAGCGAGGTCAGAATCAAGAGGGACAGCGAGGAGGAGGAGACTTACCCTTCTCGTTGGACCATCCAGGATAGGAGATCACCGCGACATCAAGCGCAGGAAGGGCCACGTTCGTGACCCTCGGGTCGGACGGCTTGGGCGGATTGGACTGGATGAAGGAGAGCGAGGTCAGAAGCGAGAAGGAGAGCGAGGAGGAGGAGACTTACCTGGAACTTCTTGGGCAGGTAAAAGTGGTACGTGAAGTTCTCCTCGCAAAAAGGTCCCTTCAGCAGACAACAAAGGCGGCGTGTCAGTCAGGTGAAAGAGCTCAGAGACAGACAGAGAGAGAGAGAGAGAGAGAGAGAGGGAGACAGATGGTTTGGAATTCTCTCTCACCTGGCCGGGAACGACGCTCGCGAGCACGGGAACGGTCATCTCAATCTTCTCGTTCCTCTCGTTGTCGCCCGAGATGTACCTGGGGAGAAGGAGAGCGAGGTCAGAAGCGAGAATCGACAGCAAGGAGGAGGAGGAGACTTACCTGAAGAGTCGCATGAAGGCCTCGGATCCCGCGCTGTCCATATTCTTGCCGGTCACCGTCGTGGCCGTCCAGTAGGACTCGGGGTACGAACGTATCTCCAAACCACTGCTGGTTTGGTTCTTCTCCGTGAAACTCGGTCCCTCCAGTCCATGGTAGAACCAAGGCGACGCCGCGGCCATCGAAAAGAGGCCGAAAATCGCGACAAGTCCCAAGGATCCCCTCCTGAAGGTCATCATGTACGTCGCTCGCCCGCTGCGTCGATTCGTGTCGACTTCTAACGTCGCTCGTTCGAAGCGCCCCACAGCAGCTGATCTGCTGCCCTTTCCCCTCTCCGAGGAAAAGATCTCGATCTCGGCGATTTTGGGCCACAGAATCTCTCTCGCCGAACAGCCCTTCATTACACATTACATTACACCTTGTAGGGGGAAAAGCATTCGGTGCGAGAAGTTCGACTTCTCATGATTGAAAAACGCAAAATGGTTCTGTTGGAAAAGAAACGTCTCATGCAAAATGGAGTTTTCCTGCTCCCAAAAGGGCTTCTGAGATACCCAAGCAGAAGGGTTGAAGGCATCGAAGGCGCGATCATCGGCGGTGATCATCCATCATGAACTTGTCTCCCGCGGGCGAGTGGTCCGCGTGCGGCGAGAGGTTCTACCACAAGAAGGAGGTCTACTCCCACGTGGGCGGTCCCACTCCGTCGACCAGCGCTCCCAAACACCCTAACCAGCTCAAACGTATGCCAACCCCGCTGTATGAGTATAGGTCGGCCTGTGCCAGGTTTGGCGGGCCCGTCGCGCTCACGAGAGACGAGACGATCTTGTTAGAAGTGGGATCGACGTACGACCCGAACCAAACCATTCACATCGCGTCCATGAACGGCGAGGTCTCGGGCAGGTTCCCTTGGAAGGAGAACCACGTTTCCGGTTCTGGTGGTTCCACTGGTGCTCCAAAACAATTGAGAGGAAAGGGCAAGCTCGTTAATTTTGGGTGGACTTCGAGTCTTGTTCTGCTCTGCGTGGACGATAGCGGCAGCGTTTTTCAGTACGATACGCAGGGCGAGCTCCTGCGAACGCACTTTGAGGCCCTTTCCAGATACAAGCTTGGCTCAAGGTCGAACAACCCTTTTGGAGACGACCACGAGGACGGGGTGGAGGATCTGGACGGCGGTGGCGGGTCGGACCTCGTTGTCACCCACTGCGAGGTGTGGGACGAGGGGTGCGTCGTGATCGCGATTGAGAGGGACCCCCAGACCGGCCAGAGGATCTCGAGGAGGTGCTTCTCCCTGCTGTGCCAGTCCGGCGGTGGAAGCGAGGAAAGCGCGCACCACCAGGGGGGGTTTCTGCAGTGCGAGGAGCTCAAGTGCCCCGGCCTGGAGGCCGGTGACATCCACGCGGTGTGCATCGCGGAGCCCCTGACCTCCATCTCGGGAAAGCTGGAGGTCTTCCTGGCCGTTGGTGACTCCATCTTTGTCGTGGATGCCCAGTCCTGCGAGAGGCAGTCTGTAGACAAGGGGCCCATCCTGCTCATGTCCCTTTGCCCGAACGGCCAGCTGCTGGCGGCGTATGCCGAGTCTGGGGACCTCCTCGTAGTCAGCACCGACTTCACGCAGTTCCTCACCGAGTTTCAGACCTCGCAGGAGGACGAGCCGGACCAGCTCGTTTGGTGCGGCGTGGATAGCGTGGTCATGAGGTGGGAGGAGGAGCTCGTAATGGTGGGGCCGTACGGCGACAGCGTGGCATACAACTACGACGATAGCGTGATCCTGATCCCCGAGTGTGACGGGGTGAGGATTCTCTCAGACTCCTCCATGGAGTTCTTGTACCGGGTCCCGGACTGCATGGTTGAGGTGTACAGGCCAGGGTCAACGGCCCCCGGCGCGCTCCTGTACGATGCCAGGCAGCACTTCGATAACCAGACGGCGAGGGCGGACGAGAACCTGAGGCAGATCGGCGAGGAGCTCGAGGGGGCCATCGACACTTGTTTGGAGGCCGCGGGGTACAGCTTTGATGTGGCGGAGCAGAAGAGGCTGCTCAGGGCGGCGAGCTACGGCCATGTCTTTTGCCCGAGCTACCCCAAGGACAAGTTTCGGGACAGTTGTGAGAGCCTGAGAGTGCTGAACGGAATCAGGGACGCCTCTGTGGGCATCCCCCTCACCCTTCTGCAGTACCAGGCGTTGACCCCTCAGGTGTTGGTCTCCAGGCTCGCAAACGCGGGCCACCACCTCCTTGCTTGCAGGATCGCGGAGTACAAGGACCTCGGAATCGACAGGGTGCTGCACCATTGGGCGAGGCAGAAGATCCTCAAGGGGGACGGGACCACGGACCAGGAGCTTTGCGACTCGATCGTGGAGAAGCTTCAGAGGAGTCATGGGTCGAGCATCGCTTCTGTGGCATCCTATGCGTTCCAGCGGAACAGGAAGAGGCTGGCGGCGATGCTGCTGGAGTTCGAGACGAGGGTGGCGAAGCAGGTGCCGCTGCTGCTGGAGATCGGCGAGTCCCAGCGCGCAATCGACAAGGCCATCGAGAGTGGCGACGCCGACCTTGTGTATTACGCCCTGTTCTACGTCAAACAGAGGATCTCGCTGCAGGACTTCCTGGAGCTGGTCAACCACCGCCCGCAGGCGAGCTCGCTGTTCATCTCCTACTGCAAGAAGACTGAGTCGGACTCGCTCAAGACGGTGCTCCAGTCCATGGGAAGGCACGAGGACATCGCGTCGACCACGTTTGAGGAGATTCTTCAGGAGACAGGTCACGAGGACGCTGCCCAAGACCCGGCCAAGTTCGCCGCCCTCGTCAGCGGCCTGCAGAGGACCGCCGATCTGTACACGTTCACCAAGGAGCACGCCTTCGAGAGCAGGGCCTGCATGGAGTACGCTAAGCTGCTCAAGTCGCAGAGGAAGCTGGAGGACTCTCAGACGCATACGCGGTACACCGGCCTTAGCGTTGCCGAGTCCATGTCCCAGTGCGTGATGCTCGGCAACGCCAGGGCGCTTCAGCAGCTCAAGTCCGACTTCAAGATCACGGACAAGCAGTTCTGGTATTTGAGGATTAGGACGCTGGCCCAGGCTCAGGACTGGAACGCGCTGCTGGAGCTCGCCAACGAGAAGAAGTCTCCGGTGGGGTATCTCCCGTTCTACAACGCCGCCAGGGAGAGGGGCGCTCCCAACTCGGTGCTGGCACAGATCATCAGGAAGATCTCGGACGCCAGGAGCCGGGCCGAGAAGTTCGCAGCGATTGGGATGGTGAACGAGGCGGCGGAGGCAGCAGCAGCCACCAAGGACCAGGACCTACTGACCAAGATCAGGGGCATGGCCGGGACCTCGGTCAACTCATTGGCCTCAAACGCCATCGAGGGGATCAGGGGAAAGTTTCACGGCAGCGGGTGAGCGGGCGGCGTGACGCCAAGACCTTTAGTAGTCATGGTGGGTCAGTTTATATCTTACATTCCATTTCGTATAGAGCCTGCTCTCCCCCCCGCTACCTCCTTTCTCCACCGCTTCAGGAGCGATCACCGCTTGAGGATCACGTCAATCTGGTCCTCGTCCTCGACGTCGAGCCCCTGGGGAGTGGACTCCGGCGTCACCTCGTCGCCATCAAAGTCAAGAGCAAAGTCCTGGCCCGCAGGAAGCAGCTCCCTCAGCTTCTTGAAGACCTTCTCAAACTTGTCTGTCATGGAGAGCCGCATTGCGTGCTTGTCCTTGCCGTTGGGCATGACGACCTTGATCTTGATCTTCTCGCCCGCGTTCCCGGCTCCTTCGTCCGCCACCGCAGCGGTCGGCGCCCGGAACCCGGGCGAAACGACGAGGTCGTCGCCCTCCCCGTCCCCCACGACGACTGGGGCGCTGGCCTGGAACTCCCTCCTCCTCCGCTCCTCCTCCTCCTGCCGCTCCCGAGCCGCGGTGTTCTTCAGCCGCCGCACCATCCCCTGGACGTTGTCCTCCTTCTCGCCTCTCAGCGCAGCCACCGTCGCGGCGTTCTTCGTCAACACGCTGTGCATCTTGGTCTTCTGTAACTTTTCTTGCGAACAAACTTGTTTCGCGTTCTTTCTCTTCTTCGATCCAACGGGCTTCCTGTGAGGCGTGTCAACCAGATGAAAGTCCTCGTCGTCGTCATCGTCAAGCAACAAAGCCGGCCGCGTCTTACGCTGGGCGCTGTCCGGCGTGTCCCCGAGCACGACGACGCCTTCCTTGACGACCGATGGGTCTGCACCACCTTTGCCCCCCGTACCGTACCGGTTCCCTCCCGCCCCTGCACCGCCGCCGCCCTCGCTCTCGCTGTCGCTCTCGTCGCTGCTCGCGGCGGGCGGAGGGCTGTAGTTGAAGATGTCGTGCATCGCGCGCCCTCCCCGCCTCTCTCAAGGACCGATGGGGCCACCACCTCGATGGCTGTCAAAGTTGCCAGCTGGGCTTGATATGAATTCGATGAGACCTCCAGGAGGTCCAGTCACTGCACGGCTTGAGGGTGAAGTACTTAGAGGATCCACAGCAGGTACGAGGCGAGAGTGGGGGCGGGGAGAAGGAAACGGTGAGGACAAAAACAAGATGCAAGCTGTCGTGTTCCAACGGCCGACAGTAGTAGTGAACCGCCGCTCTAGATTTTATTGTTGTTACATGTCCCCCCTTTCAACGTCCCTGCACTCAACCCCTCAACGACTCCCCAAACCAGGCTTACTCTGGCTTCACTTGCTGCTCCACCAGCCCGGCCTCGGCCCCTCCGGGGCTCGCGCCTCCCTGAGCTGGCGCCGCGGCTTGAGCTCCCAGCACCGAGTGGACCGGCCCAACCACCGGGCTCAGGATGAAGCGGATGTACTCTGCGTGCCCCCTTCCCATCTGAGAGACGACCTGGAGGCAGTTGTTGAGCTCGGTCAGGATGGCCCGCTCCTGATCCTCGTAGCACTCGCTCACGCCAGGAGCTTCCGCCTGCTGTGGTGGCGGGGCAGCCTGCTGCGAGGCGGCGCCCCCCGGCGCCATCGCGGGCGCCTTTGCGGCCGCTTTTGAGACCTCCATCGAGGCTCCCGTCTGTCCCTCCTCCTCCCCCGAGGCCCCGGCCGCCGTCGTGGCGGCCTTTCCCCTGGCCTCCCCGTCGCCGCCGCTCTCGGCAGCGCTCGACGCGTTCGCGCCCTCCTTGCCCGAACCCAAGCTCCTCTGCTTGCCGATGGAGAGGCCCTTGGGAGAGTCCAGGTCAAAGAGGCCTTGAGGCTCCTCCTCGCAGAGGAGGGTCCTGTCGAGGTTGGGACCGCTCGACCCGTCGTCGGCCTCCGGCGCGCCCCCGGCGCCATGGTGGCCATTCGCCCTCCCCTGCTCCCCCTCACTCTCCGTGACCGTGTCCGAGGTCTCAGGCTTTTGCCCCCTCGCCCCCCCACCCCCATCCCCGCCGCCCTCCGCCCTCATCTTCCGGTGCTGGTCGGCCTTATCCTTCGCCACCATGTTCAACAGCGTGGACAGGTGCTTGATGACGTTATCGTTCACCACGCCAGCGAGCATGCTGCGCGACAGGAGCATCTGGCTGACGAGAGGAGAGACGAGAGGGGCGGCCTGCGCGGCGACCTGGGCCGCGGGATCGGCAACCTGGGCGGCCGTGGGCTCACCCGCCGACGGGTGGGGCTCCACGGAGCCACCGTTTGCGGCCGACGCCGCCCCAGCCGCGCCGGCCTTGGAGCCCCTCTTTCCCCCCTTTGTCCTCTTCCTCGGAGTGGAGAAGACGTCCAGAGTGCTCCTGAGCTTGGAGCTCGGGCTCTGCGCCAGCTGGAGCCTGCTGGCGCTGCCCTCGTAGTTCTTGCAGTCCTTGCAGCGGCAGTTCTCCGAGCAAAAGATGTTCGCCTGGAAGCACTCGCAGTACCTTTTCAGGCAAAAGCTGCGCTTGCAGTTGCACCCCTTGTTGTGCTTGAGCGAGTCCTGGACGGACATTCCCGGCGACATGGACTGAATTTTCGGCCTGAAGGCGTCCGGGTTCCTCTCCAGCGTCGCCTCCACGGCCTCCTGCCTTACTTGCTCGTGTTCCTTGTTGTTATAGCAGTCCTGACAGTTGCAGTCCTGGCAGTAAATTCCGCTCGCGAAGCACTCGCAGTACAGCTTCAGGCACCGGGACTGCTTGCAGTTGCACCTGTTCAAATTTGAAGTTCCGGTCCGGGAAAGGGAGCAAAAGAAGTCAGCCTTGGCACCTTGTCTACAGAAAAATTCGGTCACGAACAAGCCTCGCGATTGTCCAAGAGGATGAGGACTTACTTCCGTTTCTTGGGCGTCGTCTGGAGCGAGAGCGAGACTCCGTCGAGCTCCGACGCCGAGAGATGCCCCGACGACTGCCTCGGGGACCCGAGCGCCGTGATGAGTCCTAGTTTCGAGGCGTGCACCCCGGCCATGGCGGGGTTGATTCTCAAGTGCTTTCCCTGTCTATGTTGTGAAGGCGTCCCCCCGACGTCTTTCTCCCTCTCCCTCTTCCTGCTGGAAGTCGTCGTAACCTTCTCCTGTGGCGGCAGAGGTGGCTTCCCCTTGTCCGCCATAGCGGGTCCCTGACCACCCGCCTTCTGCATCTCCTCGGCGTCTTCCATCGCCCTCAGTCCACCCCCCTGCGCCGCTACGCCGCTGCCTGCTCCGCCTGTCCCCGCGATTCAAACCTTCCGTGTACAAATCACGTCTTGCTTGCCCAAACGGCCCTGAAACCCGGAAATTTCCACGAAAAATGCCACCCACGCGAAACCGGGGGAACCAAAAAACTTGCCCACAACGGACAATGGAGGTGAGCGCGGCCGCGGCGCTTCTTCCGGAGGACCTGGCAACCCTGAAGGTCGCTTCGTAACGCGAGAGGTCCTGGGTTCGATCCCCAGCTGGGGCTAATGATGTAGACCGACCGCCACTCGAGTGATACGAACTTGTCAATGGCGGGGGGATCCTCCTCGGGCGAGGGCGGCTTCGCGAGGGAGTCGGCGTGGGGCTGGAACGACGCATACCGGAGGGAACGGGGCGCGTTGGTTGCCGAGCAGCGAGCGACACGGGCAGGACCCATAGACCAATGGCCCCATAGCCCAATGGCCAATCTCAACTACTCGGCGAGCGATACGGGCTCGGACTGCGACGACTACGACGAGGACGCGGAGTCTCTTCGGGCTCAGCTCGAGAGCTTGGACCTTCCGCTCTCCTTCGGGTCCTCCAGGGGCACTGGCGCAGAGGGGAACGGGGTCGCAGGCAACCGCAGGCTCAGCCCAACAAGGGCTTCCTCCCCACCGAGCGAGGACGGCTGGTCGTCGGATTGTGGCGACGACTCGCGGGCCGTCCGGGACTTGTGGTTTGCCGGGTTCGACGAGGAGTGGGGAGTGCCGTACTTCTACTGCGACAGGACGGGGGAGTCGAAATGGAGCCCTCCAGAGGACGAATTGGACTTTG
>Ga0160423_10004507_pt1 | contig 11446 bp, 9 predicted proteins | sample CRUFie14St8metaG_FD_108191 | JGI IMG/M metagenome (GOLD analysis project Ga0160423, IMG submission 108191) | Marine microbial communities from the Costa Rica Dome - CRUD Field 142mm St8 metaG | ecosystem: Environmental > Aquatic > Marine > Oceanic > Photic zone | place: Costa Rica: the Eastern... | reverse complement strand
GATTTGGTATGGAATTACTCAGTTTATACAAGTGTAGAGTCTTGGGGTGACCAAGCAGAATATATTCGTGATGGATTAGACTTTAATAAATTTTGGGAAAACATAGATAGATTCTTAACAGAAGTTCCAAAGGCATCTGTTACAATTATGTCAACTTACAATGCATTGAGTGCACCTAATTTTCATAAATTAATTGAGGGTGTATTTCAATTAAAACAAAAACATTATAATGGTAAACGATATAGACATTATGCCATCTTGTTAGATGTTGCATACTTGAGACAACCATCACACCAATCATTAAGAATCCTACCTACTAAGTGGATTGATAAGATGAAAGAAGATATTGAGTTGATGAAGAAATATCGTGAGGACAAATACCTACACATTTATGGTCATGGTCATAGTGGATTTTATGATTTTGAAATAGAGAAATTTAGAAGATTGATTGATTATGCAGAGTCACCATTAGATGATGTTGATTGGTTAATGAAGAATCGTGGAGACTTCTTTAACTTCTTTAATGAATATGATAACAGAAGAGATAAAGATTTTTTATCAACATTTCCTGAATTATTTGACTTTTGGGAAAATTGTAGGAGGGCTAGTTGGTCAGTAAAAGTCCCAAAAATTTAGTTACGGTATGTGGTCACAATCCTAATATGTTATATCATATGATTAGACACTATCAAGATATAGTTGATGATGTGTTTGTAAATGTATATGATAATGGTAAGAATAAAAATCTTGTGGGTGAGGTTGAAGATGTTTTAAGTCACTATGGGTTAAAGATATATAATATCAGTAAACATCCACCATATGATTGGAATCATGTAACACATTTGTATAATGAAACTAAACGAACAAAACCAAATGATTGGTGGGTTATTTCAGATGATGATGAGTTTCATGAGTATCCTAAACCATTAGAAGAGATAATATATGATTGTGAAGAGAATGGTTGGGATTTTGTAAGTGGTGGTTTTCTTGATAGATTGGGAGTTGATGGAACATTTCCTAAAATCACTAAAGACTCAGATATATGGGAACAATTTCCATTGGGTGGATTTTTTAGAGAACCAATATCAAATGCATGTCCTAATAAAATAGTATTAAGTAAAGGATATATTGATGTTACACCTGGTCAACATTATGCCATCATTGATGGTCAAGATACATATGGTGATAGATGGAATCATCCTAAGAAATATCCTATTGATGAATGTTTTGTAATAGTTAATCATATGAAGTGGGACTTTGATTGTTTTGAAAGACTAAGACAAGTAACGATGATAAAACAAGATTACTCTTATTACTTTGAGTATAAGAAAATGTATGAATATCTATTAGACAATAACTTTAAAATAAATGTAAAAGATTTTATGATAGAGGATTTAAGTGATAATAACTGGTATTCCTATTGGGAAGACATAAAACAAAAGTGTATTGATTATCGTCATGAATAAATTATTAATTGTATCTGATTACAACGAAAATTATAATGAAAATTTTGTAGCACATTTTGATGAATTTATGAAAGATAAAAACATAGATTACAAAATTTTATTAGTTGATGTTAAGTCTAAAAAGAAATTAAAAAATTTAGGAAAAGGATTTAATATAGGATTTTTACATGCAACCAATACATTCAAACATTTGTATGGTATTGATTATGATTGGGATTATGTAGTATTTCATCGTAGTGATTTTATACCATTATCAGAAGAATGTGACTATTCATTTGATGAAAGACCTAAGTGTTTAGTTGGTTCTGTAGATGAAGTGTCGTTTGGTATTCATCCTGATTTTATACCAGATGCAATTAATTTACCAAGTAGGTTCTTTTTTAATGGTGCGTTAATGTTTACAAAAAAAGAGTTCGAAAATCTTGGTGGGTTTTATAATAATTTTTGGGGTGATGGTTATGAGGATTTACATATGATATGGAAAATGGGTCAGTTAAATTATCCTATGAAAAAACATACGACAAAACCAGTTAAGAAAACATCAATAAGTTTGAGTTTTAATAGTTATGGGAAAGTAGAATCAACAAATAAATCTTTGAAAAATTTATTTAATGGTAAAAGTTTTTCAATTAATTGTTGGTGTAGGTTAGATAAAGATATTTTAAAAGAGGGTTATGTTATCAGTAAGGCAGGATATCATACTGGAATAAAGTTTAGTAAGGAAACTCAAGAAAGTAAAACTATTTATCTTTCGTCTAATGTTTGGACTTTTAAGGATGAGTATGTTAGGGTAGGTGATTATCCTATAGAAATCGGTGAGTGGGTTCATGTTGCATTGTCATATAGTGAAGATAACAGACAGGCAAGTATGTTTATAAATGGTTCACTTCATAGTTCAGTAAACATTCCAAGAAGTCTAAAAAGATATCCAATACAAACACCAATCTTTATTGGGTGTGCTACAGATGAAAGACACACTTCTAATTCAAAGTGTGAGGTTAGTATTTCTGATTTGTCATTTTATGATTCTTTTTTAAATGAAAATTCAATAAAAAAAATATATGATAATGGTAATTTTGGAAAAGATGGTTATACAATTGAACAACCTGTAGCACAATATGATTTTAGTTCAGGATATAAAAATATGATTTGGGACGAAAGTGGTAATTTAAATTTTATTATTTTTAATGATTTTTCAACACCAAAGAAAAATGTATTGAAAGAGGGAGATGTCTTATATTTACCTATAAGGGATAGAGGAAGTTATGGTTATATAGGTAATGAATATGATAAATTAAATAAAGAAAATTATGTAGGTTCTAATTCTGAAAATAATTACAAAACTTTAAATAAATTAATTAACGATAAAATAAAAGATGATTTGTCAGAATGTAGATTTCGTGTTGTTAAAATGGAACAATATTTTGAAAATCATGCAATAATAGTAACACAAGCCTAAAGGAGATTAAAATGGCAACTAAGAAAAAAACAGAAAATACAGATATAAAGGATGCAAGAGATGCACTTGATAGTGGGTTAACAAGTGGTGATAACTTTGCACTTCTATTGAAAGCATTGACGAGTATAGAAGAAAAGTTAGAGGCTATTGATTGGAAGTTATGGGAAATGTATCAAATGGGTTTAAACTCATCTACACAACCAACACAACCAATACAACAACCACCTGTTGTTCAACAACAACCACCTGTTGTTCAACAACAACCACCTGTTCAACAACAACCACAACAAGATGGTGGGGTATTAAAGAGTATATTTGGTAGTAAAAAATAATGGCAAAACTTGGAATAGTAGTTCCATATCGAGATAGAGAAGAACATTTATCGAGATTTATCACAACAATTACTGAACACTTAGAACATAATCTAATAGATGATTATGAAGTATTTGTTGTGAATCAAGATAATGATTTACCTTTTAATCGTGGATGGTTATGTAATACAGGATTTACACTTGCACAAAATGCAGGATGTGACTATGTGTGCTTTCACGATGTAGATATGTTACCTGAAGATAATTCATGTGATTATTCATGGGTGGATAGACCAACTCATTTGGCAACTAAATTATCAAACAATAGATATAAGTTACCATATCCTGAATATTTCGGTGGGGTTACACTATTTCCAAATGACCATTTTAAATTAATAAATGGATTTTCAAATGAATATTGGGGTTGGGGATTTGAAGATGATGACTTATTATATAGATGTCGAGAAGTTAACTTACCTTTGAGACAAGATTTAGTATCTACTCAACATTTAACGAATCCATTTGTAAATACAATGTCATTGGTAGAGGGTGACTATATCAAAATCAAAATGTCACCTGCGTGGAAAAAACTATTAGAAAGAGGTTCATATACATACGAGGTTTGGATAGAACCATCAGATAAGATAGAGATAGATGATACTAAACAATATGATGAGTTTCATATATTTAATCATCCTGGATATCACACAGGACTATGTTGGACAAGTGCACAACAATATAAATATGGTGTTTGGAATACAGACCACGAAGAGGCAATGGTCGTTAGTCATAAAATGTCAGAACAATGGAATCATATAATTGTTTCTGTTGACTTACCAACTAAGTCATTATCAATGTATATTAATGGTCAAGAAGTTCAAAATTCACCTACATCTTTTTTTGGAAATTTAAGAGATATTCAAGGGGATGATTTTTATTTAGGTTGTGCTAATCCAACTTCAATTAGAGATAATAATTGGTTTTCAGGTAACATTGCACAATTTACTTTTTGGAAAAGAACCGTAGATAGAAGAGCAGTTAGACAATTGTTTAATGATGGTGTTCCTTGGGATGTAACAAGACAAAAAAATGAATACTCGTTTCCACATGATGTAGTATGTTCATTTGATTTTGAGACTATAAAGAACGAAAAGGTTATTGATAAATCTAAGTATAATCATAATGGTGAAATTGTAGGTGCGATTAGAAAAAAACAAGAATTGATATTGGGTGAAAAGAAATCCTTACCGACAAGAAGAGATGGTAAATTCATTTGTTTAGACCATGATGAAAATGGTTGGGATAAAAATAAATTTAAAGATTGGCGTTCAAGAGATAATCAGATAAGATATTTTAATTTCGTTAGAACAGGTATAGATGATTACAAAGATGATGGATTATCCACTTTAAAATATACGATAAAATCACAAGAAAGTCAAGCAAAAATTAATTTCGTGAGTGTAGATAATGAGTAAAAAATTAGCGATATGTGTTCCACATTATAGGAGAAAAGAACATTTGGATGAGTTTATTCCACATATGGAAAACTTTATGGAAAAGTATCATCCTGATATTGAGTATAAAATTTTTGTAGCAAACCAAATAGAACCAGATACGATATTAAGGTTTAATCGTGGAACTGCAAAAAATATTGCATTCAATGAGGCATTGAAAGAGGGTTATGATTATTTTTGTTTTCATGATATAGATATGTTACCAGAGGATGAAACTTGTGATTATAGTTATCCTGAAGATACACCACAACATCTTGCGGTTCATATAAGTCAGTTCGATTATATGTTACCATCTATTCAGTATTTTGGTGGTGCTGTGTTATTTACAAAAGAACAATTTGAACAAATCAATGGATATTCAAATGACTATTGGAATTGGGGTATGGAAGATGATGATTTGTTATGGAGATGTGAACAAGAAGAATTTGTAAAGGTTGATACATTAAATAACACTAACTCAACAATAAACTATCTTGACCTTGATGGTATGAGTTCATATGTAGAAATACCACCATCATTGACACTTAGAGAATTAACTACTGAAAGTTTTACTTGGAGTGTTTTAGTTAAGGCATATGATAATTTTGATGTTCCTATGTATTTGATTGGTGATTTAGAGAATCGTAAATATACACATAATTACTTCTTAGGAAGACCAGGTTATCAAATGGGATTTGCATATGACAATTCAAGAGCATATTCAATGTCATTGTATGATTATAAAAACAAACATAACTATATGTGGTTAAAAAGAAATCCTGATATTTGGACACATTTGTTAGTTTCAGTAGATTCAGAAAAAGGTGAGGTTAGATTTTATTTGAATGGTGAAGAGAGTGATGCAAGATTTGGTCATGGTGTAGAATCACCATTGGTATTGAGTGATAATAAACTTAAAAGGTATGGTGGTGTTCCTTATTATTTGGGTGTAAAGAGTCCAACTGATACATCAGAACATAATTTTTTCTATGGTCAAATAGCACAAGTTGGTATGTGGAATAGGCCACTTACAGAAGAGGAAATAAAAACAATATATTCACGAGACATTTCAGATTTAAATCACATATCAGATTGTAAATTATTTTATAACTTTTCAAATATGGATGAAAACTATGTCTATGATTTGAGTGGTAATGATAACCATGGTATAAATCATGGTTGTGAAAAAGGAACTGATGTCTTGGATGAAATTCAACATACAATTGTTCCACATCGTAGAAATGGTAGATATAAATCATTGAAACATCCAATCAATGGAATAGTAAATAATAGATTTGTGTTTCAAGAAGATACAAGTAGAAATGAAAAAAGGTTTTTTACTGAAGTTCAATATGGACTTTGGGATACAAAAAAAGATGGATTAACTGATTTAAAATATGAAGTAGATTCAGTAGAGAAATTAGGTCGTCATGACTTTATTAATTTCAAATGTAAACATGATAATATACCAGAGTGGCAATGAGTTTCAACAATCAGGCGGAGAAAGATGTTCATAAATACAACACGACTAAAGGTAAGTTAGATTCGATTGGTAGAGGTATGTGTTTGGCAAAGTGGATGCAAGTTACTATCCACTTACAAAATGGACACACACATTCATGTCACCACCCACGAACACACAAAATACCTTTAGAGGAAATTAAACAAAACCCAAGTGCACTTCATAATACTTGGTATAAAAAACATGCTCGTAAACAAATGTTAACAGATGAGAGACCATCTGAGTGTGATTATTGTTGGAATGTTGAGGATAATAGTGATGTATTTAGTGATAGGATATTGAAGAGTGGTGAACCTTGGGCAGAACCAATGTGGAAAAATATGTCCAAAAATATCAATGGTAAAAACTATCTATTAGATTGGAGAGAGAATGTAAATCCAACATATGTAGAGGTTGTATTTTCAAGTGCATGTAATTTTAAATGTAGTTATTGTGCACCACACATTTCAACACAATGGATGCAGGAGATAAAAAAACATGGTGGATACCCAACAACATCTAAGTTTAATTCACTTAAAGTATTAGATGAATTAAATCTTACACCTATTCCAAAAGATGAACCAAACCCATATGTAGAGGCGTTTTGGGAATGGTGGCCAGAACTATATAAAGGATTACACACATTCAGAATCACAGGTGGAGAACCATTATTATCAAGGGACACATTTAAAGTATTAGATTACATTATAGAAACCGATAACCCAAATAAGAATCTTGTATTATCAGTAAATACTAATATGGGTGCACCAGATGAATTGATGAATAAGTTTATCGAGAAAGTGAAGATTATTACAGAAAAAGGATTAGTAAAAGATTTTCAAATATTCACAAGTATTGATGGTTGGGGAAAGAAAGCAGAGTATATCAGACATGGATTAGACTATAGAAAGTTTTGGAAAAATTGTGAAAGAACTTTAACTGAGTTAAAAAAACCATCACTAACTTTTATGGTAACTTACAATGCATTAAGTGTATTTAATTTCAATCTCTTCATAGAAGAATTAGTAAAATTAAAAGAAAGATTTGTTTCTAAAGATAGATACACACCAAATTCAGTTGTTGCAGATATTTCATACCTAAGACATCCTGCACATCAAAGTGTTCAGATATTACCAAATGAATTTAAAGAGTTGATAAAAAACCAAGTAGAGTTGATGAGACAAATTCAAGAAAAAGGATTTGAAAGATTTACTGGTGATGTATTCTCACATATGGAAATGGAAAAACTACAAAGAATTTATGATTGGTCAAAGTCAAAAGTATCAAGTAAAAAATTAAATAATGATAGACACGATTTTTTTAAGTTCTTTTTAAATCACGACAAAAGACGAGGAACAAATATATTGGGTGTGTTTCCTGAATTAAAAAAATTTTGGAAAGAATGTTCAAAGATAAAGGTTAAATGATGGATTTATTATTAGTTCATACTAATGCATCAAGAGATATTTATCAAAATTTAAATAAAATATCTCAAGTAGAACCACCAATATGGGCTGCATTACTTGCAAACAACATTAGGGGATATGGACATAGTGTTGAAATACTTGATGCAGAGTGTAAGGGTATAACACCAGAACAAACTGCCATTGAAATAGATAGATATAAACCAAAGTTAGTTTGTTTTGTTGTGTATGGACAACAACCATCTGCTTCAACACAAAACATGGCGGGTGTTCATCAAGTTCTAAAAACACTTAAGTATGAATATCCACAATACAAAACTTTGTTATTAGGTTTATATCCATCTGCAGTTCCAAGAAAAACTATGGAAGATGAGAATACTGATTTTGTTTGTCAAGGAGAAGGGCCAGAAACTTTACTTGGACTATTAAATAGTGATTTGGATAATCCAAGTCATCTTAAACGAATACCAGGATTATGGTATCGTGATGATGATGAAATAAAGTATAATAAACCTGCACCATTAATTGAAAATCTTGAAAAAAGCTTACCTGGTATGGCATGGGACTTACTTGATATGAAATCTTATAGAACTGCAAACTGGCATGCAATGACTAATGATAATGATACGAGTCCTTTTGCATCACTATATACTTCATTGGGTTGTCCATATAGATGTAGTTTCTGTTGTATTAATGCACCATTTGGTAACAATAATACTGAGAATGGTTCTGGTAAACCATCTTTTAGATTTTGGAATCCAAATTTTATGATTAGTGAATTTGATACGATTGCAGATATGGGAATCAGAAATATAAAGATTGCAGATGAGATGTTTGTTTTGTATCCAAAACATTTTATGAAGTTGTGTGAATTGATTATTGATAGAGGTTATGATTTCAATATATGGGCATATGCAAGAGTAGATACGGTAAAACCAACTTACCTTGATACATTAAAGAAGGCTGGTGTTAATTGGTTGGCACTTGGTATAGAGAGTGGTAATAAGAATGTAAGACAAGATGTTATCAAGGGAAAATTTTCACAACCAGATATCAAAGAGGTTGTTTCAACAATACAACAACATGACATTAGTGTTATAGGTAATTATATTTTTGGTTTACCTGAAGATAATTATGAAACCATGAATCAAACTCTTGACTTATCAATGGAACTTAATTGTGAATTTTCTAATTTTTACTGCACAATGGCATATCCTGGTTCACAATTATATCTTGAATCTAATTCAGAAGACTTACCTAATACTTATACTGGTTATTCACAACATTCATATGATTGTAAACCTTTACCTACAAAATATTTATCATCAGAGGAAGTTTTAAGATTTAGAGATGAAGCCTTTTATAAGTGTTATGAAAATAAAAGTTATAGAGAATTCATACACAAAAAGTTTGGTAACGAAACCATAAAACAACAAGACAATATGTTAAAAATAAAATTAAAAAGAAAGTTATTGGGAGATTAAAATGTTTGAATGGATATTGAAAAAATATAAATCGTGGAAGAGAAGAAGAAAAATTCAAAAACGATTAAAAGAGATTAAAAAACGAGACCCTTTTATTTACAAATGAAACGATTCGTAGAATATATAATTCATCAGGCAGATGATGACAATTATTGGAGAGATGAAAAACATCGAGAAGATATAATTGAAGATTTTGAACGACTCATGAATGAAGAGATGCATTCTGATATTTACTTCACAATAAAGAATCCAAATTTTTCTGCTATATTTGATGACACTCTAAAACAACTACATAAGTCAATTAATTATCAAGGAGACAATCCTTGGCAGATTAGAAATTATATTGAAACTGGTATACATTTAGGTGGTAGTTTTACACTTGCTGAACATTTTTATACTGAATGTATTGGTGTAGAAATAAATGAGTTATTTTATTTAATAAATAGATATCATGTTCTATGGAATCATGAAACAAATAGAAATACAAAATTGTATTTAGGAGATAGTTCTGATTTTCTTTCAAAAATTTTTAAAGAAAAAAGTAAAACAAATGATATGTGGGATGAATATACTTTAATATTTCTTGATGCTCATTGGGGGCCATTCAATCCACTAAGTAAAGAATTAAAATCAATTTCGGATTATAAACTATCACCTGCAGCCATATTGATAGATGATTGTTATGTTGATGGTGACGAAGTTGGTTTACATGATGAGGATGGTGAAGAGTATAAAGATATACCGAAAAGGGGAAAATATCAGATGGAAACTTGGTTAAATCAAGAGACAGACATATATGAATGTGCAAAACATGAATATTTTGAACCTATGATAGATAAGATTTATGGTAAAGGTAATTATACCACTACATTTTTAGATTCAGAACGAGATGTTGGAATGATTTTGTATCAACCAAATAAAAATCATCCACGATATAAGGAGAGATTAAGTTGAAAATATTAGGAATAAATGCACTAAACCATGATGCATGTATCACTTTACTTGATGGTAAGGAGATATTGTTTGCAGGACATTCGGAAAGATATAGTGGTATAAAAAATGACCATTTGTTAACTCAAGAGATAATTTCTGATGCCAAAAGATATGGTAAGTGGGACAAAGTTGTTTGGTTTGAAAAACCTTGGTTAAAGAAATCAAGACAATTGTGGGCAGGACAATATGGTGAAGTATTTCAAAGTGGAAACTTACCATCACAATATCTGAAACAATTCGGTATTAATAAAATTGACCATTATGTTGGACACCACGAAAGTCATGCCGCTGCAAGTTACTACTCAAGTCCATATGATGAGGCATGTATTATTACTATTGATGCCATTGGTGAATGGGAAACTTTAACAATTTGGTATGCATGGGGTTCACACTTTGAGAAAAGATATTCTGTAAATTATCCAAACTCACTTGGTCTTTGGTATAGTGCCATGACTCAACGATTAGGATTGAAACCACAAGAGGATGAATACATTCTTATGGGAATGGCTGCATGGGGTAAGTTAGATAGAAACATAATGAACGAGTTGTATGACGATTTCTTTGTTAAAGGACTTGACTTGAAATTAAAAGAAAATCTACATAGAGGTTGTTTAGGTTGGGATAGTCTTTATTATCCAGATGATGGTTCAGATGAATGGAAGTTCACTATCGCAGCTAATGTTCAGGCAATATGTGAAGAGGAAATCTTAAAGATATTTGAAAAGGCAAAAGAAGTGGTTCCTGAAACTGATAACTATTGTTATGGTGGTGGAGTTGCATTGAATTGTGTTGCAAATAGTTTGATTGTTGAGAAGTATCCTAATCTTTGGATATTACCTAATCCTGGTGATGGTGGTAGTTCATTAGGGTGTGCGTCTTCAATTTTGGGTGAACATATAAATTTTAATAATTGTTTTTTAGGATATAATATCAAGGGAGAGTATCCTATTACTCAAGTGAGTAACGAACTACTCAAGGGTAATATAGTTGGTGTTGCAAATGGTAGAGCAGAGTTTGGGCCAAGAGCATTGGGTAATCGTAGTTTATTGGGAGACCCACGAGGGAAAAATATAAAAGACCAAATGAACGAGATTAAAAACAGACAGAAGTTCAGACCATTTGCACCAAGTGTATTAGAAGAACATGCACATGAGATATTTGAAATGCCTACAAAGAAATCTCAGTTTATGCAGTATGTTGCAAAATGTAAATATCCTGATAAGTATCCTGCAATATGTCATGTGGATGGGACATCACGAGTTCAAACCGTAAGTAAAGAAGATAACCTTGGTTATTATAATTTGATAAAGAAGTT
>Ga0160423_10004505_pt1 | contig 11449 bp, 12 predicted proteins | sample CRUFie14St8metaG_FD_108191 | JGI IMG/M metagenome (GOLD analysis project Ga0160423, IMG submission 108191) | Marine microbial communities from the Costa Rica Dome - CRUD Field 142mm St8 metaG | ecosystem: Environmental > Aquatic > Marine > Oceanic > Photic zone | place: Costa Rica: the Eastern... | reverse complement strand
CAAAAGAAGGAAACTTTGAAGGATCAAATATTTTAATTGAAAATGATAATTATGAATTAAATGAAAATGAGTTAGAAATTATAAATAAAAGTGAAAAAAAACTTTTTGATGAAAGAAAAAAAAGAGTAAAGCCTTTTTTTGACGATAAAAGTCAAACTGATTTAAACAGTTTCTGGATATATACTTTATTGCATTCATCTTTTGTGCTTAAGAATAAAATACTTAGAGATAAATCATTTGAACTTTTAGAAATTTTACAAAAAAATCTTAAAAATAAGATTTATCATTGTTATGATAAACATGGAGAAATAGATGTATTTTTGGAGGATTACGCTTATTTTGCATTAGTTTTAGTAAGTTTTTATGAGGTCACAGGTAATATAAAGTATCTTAACAAGAGTGAGGAAATATTAAAAGAAACATGGAGCCTTTTCTATGATGAAGAGACAAAAACTTTACAAAAAAATTCTCAAAAAACAAATGATCTTTTCGTAAAACCTATAGATATAATTGATAATAATATTCCTAATGGAAATAGCATTTTTCTGCTAACATTAAATAAAATTTTTAACATAACTGAAAATAATATTTATAAAAATAAAATAGAAAATCTTACAAAATCTTTTTATTCATTAATAGACAGAAATTATTCACAAATGTTTAGCTATTATAAAACCTTAGATATTTGTGAAAATAATATTACTTTTACATTCTTTGGTTTTAATGACGAATTTCAAAAAATTAGAGATTTTTTACTGTTAAATTACTTCGAGAAATCTACATTTATTTACAAAAAATCTAATGATGAGCAATATATTTTAATTTGTAAAAATCAAACTTGTTCACACAAACTAAAAAATATTTCTGAAATCAATAAATATTTAAATGAGAGATCTATCTAATCAAAAAAAAGGATCCTTGATGGCTTTTGTGGCCGTGATGTTAATCACTCCTGACTCTTTGTTTATAAGATTATCATCAATTGATACATGGGGTTTAGTTTTTTATAGGGGAATTATCCCTTTTGGTGTTGTTTTTATAGGAATGATTATAATTTATCAAATTAGATTTTTTAAAATTTTGTTTTCAAATGGCTACAAAGGGATTGCTTATATAATAACTTTTTCGATAACAAACATAGCATTTGTTGTTTCAATTCAAAATACAAATGTCGCAAATACTTTGGTCATGATTGCAACAGCGCCAATGTTATCTGCAATTTTGAGTAATATTTTTTTAAAAGAAAATCCTGACAAAAAAACTTGGACAGCTATAATCATTACTTTTATTTCAGTAATTTATATTTTTTATGATTCGATTAAAATTGGTAACTTTTATGGAGATATACTTGGTTTTATTGCAGCACTAGGGTTAGCTATTGGTGCTGTAATAATAAGGTCTGCAAAAAAATTAAATTTAGTCCCGTCAGCAGTAATTGGAAAATTGTTTGTAGCATGCTTTGCTGTAATTTTTATTGACGATTATTCTCTTATTGGAAACGATTTAATAATTGTTCCTTTAATGTGTTTAATGTGTGTTGCAATACCATTTGTTTTAGTCACTATAGCTCCAAGATTTATAACTGCAGCAGAGGTAAATCTTTTCTTTTTATTAGAAACTATCATCGGTCCAATTTGGGTTTGGTTGATAATCAAAGAACAGCCAACCACTGAAACAATCCTTGGTGGTATAGTTATAATTGTTACAATTGCTATTCACTCTTTTTTAAAGTTAAAAAAATCATAAGTTAGACATAATAATTTCTTGATTTAGTCTTAAATCGCAAATAATAAGCAGGCGGTTTATGAATAAAATTGTAAAAAATTCTTGGGCTCTATTTCTGGGTATGAGTATGATTATGTTGTCATATGGATACCAAAGTTCTCTTCTTGGGGTAAGGGCTGTTATAGAAAATTTTAGTTTAGCTTCTACAGGTTTTATGATGTCTGGCTACTTTGTTGGTTATTTTATTGGAGCTAGAACTGCTACACCTGTAATTTCAAACGTTGGACATATAAGAGTTTTTGCTGCTTTTGCATCCATCGCCTCTTTATCAATTTTATTACACTCAATTTTTGTAAATCCACTCTCATGGTTTTTATTAAGAGTTGTGACAGGATATTCAATGGTTTTAATTTATACAATTACAGAAAGTTGGTTAAACGATAGAGCAAGTAATAAAAATAGAGGAAAAGTCTTATCGATATATATGATCATTCTATACGGAAGTATGGGGCTTGGAATGTTTTTACTTAATTTTAGTAAACCAGAGAATTTTGAGCCATTTATTTTAATTTCTGCAATTATGTCTTTGGCACTGATACCAATTTTGTTAACTAAAAGAAAGGCGCCAACTTTTAAAAAAATTAGCACTATGTCTATTAAAGATTTATATAATTCATCACCACTTGGTACTGTGGGTGCATTATTATTGGGTACTGTTCACTCAGCAGTTTTTTTATTTTTTGCTGTATATGCAGCTGAAATGAATTTTTCAATTCTTGAAATTTCAATTGTTACTTTTCTTTTAACAATTTCAGGAGCTATTGCTCAATATCCAATTGGTTATATTTCAGATAAATTTGATAGAAGAAAAGTAATTGTATTTACAACTTTTGGTGCAGCTTTTTTTGCATTGTTGCTTATTATTTCTAGTGGCACAATGTATTTACCACAAGGGCTTGGCTCATCAAAAATTTGGTTTTATTTTTTCGTAGTTTTGTTTTCGTTTTGTAGTTTGCCTATGTTTTCTCTGATTTTAGCACACACTAATGATTATATTACTAAAGATAAATTTGTAGCAGCAGGAGCCAGTCTACAATTTGCTTTTGGTTTTGGCGCAATGAGTGGTCCCTTCCTCTGTTCAATTTTTATGAATTTAATTGGAAATAACGGTTTTTTTATATTTATTATTATATTTCATTCAATGATTGGATTTTTTGGTATCCATCGGATGAAAGTAAGACCATCTTTAGATAATCCAGACTCTCAGTTTGTTCCTATGCCTCAGACCATAACGCCAGTTGGAATGGAATTAAATCCTTCAACGGAGCACATTGATGAACCTTACCCCGAGAAAATTGAAAAAATGTTGAAAAGGAAAGGTGTTGTAATCAAAAAAAGAGCTGAGGAAAATAAAAAGGATGAAGAATTAAATTTAACAAAAAATTAAATTTTCACTTAAAAGTTGCACCTCATTTTGAACTTTAAATTATAAAATTCTTGTTAAAAAACATTAATTTTGCTTTAATAAGTTCTTTATGAAAAAAAAATCTAAGAATAAATTAGACAATGGAGCTATTGCTAAATTAGCGTCTATAACATCAAGTGCCATAACCACCTTTAAAGAAAAACAAAAACAGAAGCAAAAGGAATTAGCACAAAAACGTAAAAAAGAAGAATTTAGTAAATTAAATTTAGAAAAAAAAGAAATTAACAAAAAGATAGACCAATTAAAAAAACAGGAAGATAAAATTTCAATGAAGTTTGAAGAGTTAAGATTAAAAGAAAAAGAATTAAACTTAAAGGAAATAGATATCACAAATAAACAAGAGCAATTAAAAAATAGAGAAACTAATTTAATAGAAAAAGAAAATAATATTGAACTTAGTCGTATTGAAATAAAAAAAATAGAAAAAAATTTACAATTAAAACATGAAGAACAAAAAAGAAAAGATGTAGATCTTAAAGTTAGAGAAGATGAGCAAAAACAAAAAGAATTAAGAGATTCGAGAAGAAAAAGAAGAGAACAAAAACAATTAGAGCAAAAAATTAACGATCAAAAAATGTTAGAAGAGCAGAAACTCAAAGAATGGGAAGAAAAATTTGATAGAGAACAAAAAATTAAAGAAGATCAAGAAAGATTAAAAGAGGAAAAACTTAAACAATTAGATCTACAGCAAAGAAAACTTAGAGATCAAGATTTTCAGAATTTAAGTGATGAAATTTCAACTCAACTTAAAGACTTAGATATAAAAAGCACTACTAAAAATTGATATTATTGATTGGGAAAATAATCTTTTAATTCACCTTCTCGATAAACATCTGCAGTACAACAATGCAGTCCGCCTCCAAAGGCATATGCGTCTCTAAGATCTATGGGAATTACCTCCATCCCCAGTTTATCTAATTGTTCTGCCTGATAAACTTCACTTTTTTCGACACAAACAGTTTTTGGATCCAATACAAGGACATTCATTGATAACCAAACCGATGAATAGCAAAGTGGTGGTGGTGTATTATGTGCAGGTTGAGCAGAATCAATAATTTCCCAACCATTTTTTTCAAAAAGTGACCTTTGATCCTTTGGAAGTTTTCTTTGAGGATTGTTTATAATTAATCCTTCTTTGATAGGTGTAAAAGTTGCATCAATATGTATTGGGTATGGATCTCCTGGAAAATTAACTGCATGCACTCTATGACTTTTAAAATGTCTTCTTAACCAATCAATACCTTTTAAATTTGTTGTAAAACCATGTTGTACTACTAAATCTTTTCCAAATCTTAGTATATCTGCTGCATCAAACAAAGGTTCTTCCTCTGTAGTGACAAAAAATTTTTTCTCAGTCCACTCTAATCTTTTTTTATTTCCTATTTTATCAGACAAGTAATCTTTTCTGTAATCAAGATCAGTTAGTCTTGGTTTTGGAGCAGTTTCATGCTTCATATTTTTGTCCTCATTAAAATATTTTTGTAAAAGTGGTCTATAATTTAAATATTCAAACCATCTGCATCTATAACTCATAGTTGCCTCTAGAATTTCATTTCCCACTGTCAATAAAATATCTCTTGCTGGCATGCATCCAAACATACTTTCAACTTCCCAGTCAGGTGTTGAGATTTTTTGATTATGTTTTAAAGGTGTGGGTCTGTCTACTTTTATTCCTCTTTTTTTTAAAATCTCTGAAAAGTCATCTAACAATTGATTAGCTTTATCAACTGTATCTTTTAATCTAGGTCCATGCGTCCCTTTCATATCAGAGTCTTCGGGTACTTTTGCATCTAATGCTGGCTCAGGTGCTGGAATACAACAACCGTCTGCTCTCCCCACGATAACATGTTTTAAAGGATCCCATTCATTCCAACTATTAACGATTTTTTTGTCAGACATTTTATTTTAATTTAAAGCAATAAATCTTCTATTATTTTTAATTATTAAACTGTAATAAATTATTGCAATAAAAATTAAGAAACCACCTATAATAGTATTATTAGATGGAATTTCATTTATTCCCAGAATAGGTAGCCATACCCAGAAGATACCACCTATAACTTCAGTTAATGAGAGAAGAGTTAACTCAGCAGCTTGAATAGATTTTGATCCAATTGAATATAAAATTAAGCCCATGCATACTAGAGTTCCGTGCACTGAAAAAAGCCCTTGGTTTCTGCTAGATGATAAGAGATTACTATCTGTCTCTACTAAAATAACCATTGATACAATTGCACATATCAAGCCAGCAATTGCAACTGTTGTGAATTTTGGTGTCTCCTTTCTCCATCTTAATGATACTGAAAAAACTGAGAAACCTAGTGCCGAGGCAAGACCAAATAATAATCCAAATAGTGTGCCGGCAGAAAAATTACCAATTGCTATAATAATAATTCCTATTGATGCTAATATAATTGCTACCCATACATTAAAGGAAATTTTTTCATGTAAGAACAAAAAGCCTAAAAAAGCTGTCATAAATGGCATTGCTGCAAGACATAACAAAGTAACTGCTGCTGAAGTATTTGTAATTGACCAAATAAAACTGATCATTGCAATTCCTAAACCTGTACCACCTATCAAACCAGACCAACCTATTCTTTTATAATTTTTATAAAAATTAATTCCTTCTTCGAAAAAAAGATAGAGATTAAGTAATAAAAATATTGTTACTCCCCTACCCAATAAATACTGCCATGGAACAAGCTCTGGCTGGTCGATATATCTTACTACTAAAGGTCCAAAAGACCAAAGGATTCCAGCAAATAAAACTACTGGTATTGCTATTTTTTCGTTTTTTAATTCCAGCATTTTAGATTCTTAGTATTAATTAATATTTTAAACAACTAATTTTTAATAGTTATTACCCCTAATCTAAGTCATTTTGGGTTAATTTAATTCGCTTTTTTATTAAAATAGTCTATTGATAATAAAAAAAATTAAAACATCAGATGGATTTACAAATTATAAAAATAGCCTCAGACAATAAAAACCAAAAAATACTTAAAAAATATACTCATGAGATTAAAAATAAAAATTCAATTTGCGGTGATGAGATAACTATAAAGCTATTAGTCAATAATAAAATAATTAAAGAGATTGGTTACGATTGTAAATCGTGTGTATTTTGCCAGGCTTCTGTAAATTTATTAAGTAAGAAAATAGTTAATATGAATTCTGATAAAGCATTCGATTTGTGCAATGATGCAATTAACTTTTATAAATCAAAAGAGAATAAAAAGATTAAAAGTTTGAATTTTTTTAAAAAAATTTTAACAGAAAATAATTATTCTAGAAAAGAATGCTTATTATTGCCTTTTGAAACCTTAAAAAAAGGTCTAAAATCTGATTATGGAAAAAATTAAACAATCGTTTTTAGCAGGACTATTTTCTTTTTTTACAATTGGTGTTTTGTCTGCGTTGACTTATAAGACTGATTATGGAGTCTTTTTAATAGCATCATTTGGTTCAACTATGGTTATACTCTATGGTTATCCAGATAGCCCTTTTGCACAACCAAAAAATATTTTTTTTGGTCACTTGTTAACTTCGTTTGTAGGAGTAATTTTTGTTTCTTTCATTCAATTACCATTATTCATAATTTTACCCTTAGCTGTAGGATTTGGAGTTGGTTTTATGATACTTTTTAATGTCCCTCATCCACCTGCAGGTGGAAATCCAATAATTGTAATTCTTGGGTCTGTTTCTTTTGATTATCTTTTAAACCCCATTATGGTCGGTTCAATTATCATCATTGTGTTTGGAATTATTTTAAACAGATTTATCCTTAAGAAAAAATATCCAAAAAATAATTTGTTTGCTTGAATATCCTTTTTCATGATAGAATAAATTTATCAAAAAGACGTTCTTAAAAAGTTTAAGGAGAAAAAATGAAAATATTATGTGTATTATATGACGACCCAAAAGGTGGAATGCCGAAGTCTTATCCTTTATCAGATTTACCAAAATTAGAAAAATATCCTGATGGAATGAGTTTACCTACCCCAAAAGGTAGAGATTTTACTCCTGGTCAATTACTAGGATGTGTGTCGGGAGAATTAGGACTTAGAAAATTTTTAGAGAGCAATGGTCACGAATTTATTGTTACAAATAGTAAAGATGGTGATGGATGTGAAGCAGACAAACATATAGTTGATGCAGATATAGTTATCTCGCAGCCCTTTTTTCCTTATTACTTAACTGCAGAGAGAATTAAAAAAGCAAAGAATTTGAAGATGGCTATTACCGCAGGTATAGGATCAGATCATGTTGATTTACAAGCTGCTATGGATAACAAAATTGATGTTGTTGAAGTTACTTTTTGTAACTCAAGATCTGTCGCAGAACACATAGTAATGATGATTGTTTCAATGGTTAGAGATTATCACAACCAACACAGAATAGTAAACGAAGGAGGTTGGAATATAGCTGATGCAGTCCACAGAAGTTACGATGTCGAAGGAATGCATATAGGAACAGTAGCAGCTGGAAGAATTGGACTGGATGCATTAAGAAAAATGAAACCGTTCGATGTTCATTTACACTATTTTGATAGACATAAATTACCAGACAGCGTTGAAAAGGAATTAAATTTAACATTTCATGACTCAGTTGAATCTATGGTTAAAATTTGTGATGTAGTTACAATTAATTGTCCGCTACACCCTGAAACTGAAAATCTTTTTAATAAAGATTTGATAAGCAAAATGAAGAAGGGCGCGTATATCGTGAATACTGCAAGAGGAAAAATTTGTAATAAAGACGATATTGCAGAAGCTCTAAAATCAGGCCAACTAAGTGGCTATGCTGGTGATGTCTGGTTTCCGCAACCAGCTCCTAATGATCACGTTTGGAGAAGCATGCCTAATCATGGAATGACTCCCCACACGTCTGGAACATCATTATCAGCTCAAGCAAGATATGCAGATGGTGTAAGAGAAATTCTAGAATGTTTTTTTGATAAAAAACCTATCAGAGATCAGTATTTAATTGTAAAAGATGGGCAATTAGCTGGAATGGGCGCACACTCATATAGTAAAGGCTCAGCAACAAGTGGTTCGGAGGAGGCTGCTAAATACAAGAAAAAATAAATTTGAAAATAAAAAAATTTTTAAAACCTTTTATTTTAACTTATTTATTTTTTAGTGTTGCTATAAGTTTTTATCCATCTTTTGACTTTTATTCTTTTAAAGGTCAATTTATTATTTTACTGGTATCATTATTTAACGGGATATTAGGTTTATTTGTAAAAAAAATTGGAGAATAAATAATTATAAAACATAAGGTTCTACTCTCTCCTCTTGCTTTAATACTCTCTCAACAGAAAAACAACCTAAATCGATTGTTTGATAAGAACCTGTTGTAATCAATTCTGTCAAAGCTCTACCAATACCAGGTGCTTGCATTAAACCTCTTCCAGTAAATCCAGATGCCATATACACATTCTTATATCCTGGGTGTTTTCCGACTACTGCATTATTATCCAGTTTATTACAATCATAGTAACCAGCCCAAGCACCAGTCATTTTAATTTCCTCAAAAACTGAAATTCTTTTTGCTAAACCTGGCCAAACTAATTCTTCAAAATCATTCCATTCTGGTTCCAAATCTTCAGCATCCCATACAGGCTTCGGTGATCCAGCTAAATATTCTTTACCTTCGGGTCTCCAATATACTCCTGTTGTTAAATCACCCGTTAATGGCATTTCAGGAATATGTTTAGGGCATTTAAATCTAAAAACAGTATGCTTTTGAGGAAAAACTGGAATATCATTTAAAAGTTCATTAGTCCAACAACCTGCAGCAGATACTATTGCATTTGCTTTAATTTCTTTTAAACTTTTTACATCTCCTTTAGTAAATTCTGCGCCTAATTCTATAGCTTTATTTTTCAAAGCATTATGAAATAAATATGGGTCTATCCAACCCTCAATTTTTGTATCGGAGTAAGTTGCTGTTTCTATACCCTCTTCACTTATATATGGAAATACTTGTTTTAATTCTGAACCTTTAATATTTTTTGTACCAGCCTCACAAGCTTTATGATTTTCTAAAGCTAAATACTGTTCTTGAGCATGTTCTGGTCCAAAAAGTAAAAGGTAGCCATTTGGGACCATACTTACTGTTGGGCTTGGGTTATTTTTAGTTTTTAGATCACTAGGAACATTTAACAAAAATTCTCTTGAAAACTTTCCTAGCATGATGTTCTCTTTTTGAAAAAATTGTCTTCTAAAACCACCTAAAGATAATGGAAATGAGGCTTTTTTGTAAGTTGGATCTTTTTCAATTACCTTTACTTTTCTGCCTTTCTTTGAGAGAAAATAAGCTGTGGACACTCCAATTATTCCACCACCAACTACTACTATGTCATCCATATTAATTTAATAAAACTAAAGTAAAATTAAGAATTAATGCATAACAGCTCCAAAGTAAATACGGAATCATTAGATAAAAACTTAAATTATTTATTTTTTTATATTTGAAAGTTAATATTGCTATAAATGTTAATATTACTATTAAATTTAATAAAGCTAATTCAATGTTGTGAAAAACAAAAAAAACTATACTCCAAGTTGTATTAAAACATAAATGAATTAAATAAATTAAAACTAAATTTATATTATAATTTTTATGCCAAGCTGACCAAATGGCTATAGCCATAAAAAGATATAATGTGGTCCAAACTGGAGCAAATACCCAATCGGGAGGTGTCAAAACAGATTTATTTAGTGTTGAATACCATGGTTCTTTGTAAGAAATTGTCGCTATACTTCCTATAAATGATGCAGAAAAAGTAATTATTGCAAATATAATAAAAGATATAAATTTATTTTTTAACATATTCATATTATACATCATTTTTATATGAATAATAAATCAATATGGATAACTGGAGCTAGTAGTGGGATCGGTAAAGCACTAGCTTTAAAATTTGCAAAAGAAGGTTGGAAGGTAGCAATTTCAGCAAGAAGAGAAAATTTGTTAAATGAAATATCGCAAAGTAATGAGAATATAATACCATTTCCTTTAGACGTTACAGATAGTGAAAAGTGTAAAAATGTTTTCGAAAATATTAAAAATAAAATTGGGGAGATTGATATATCTGTATTCTGTACAGGTATTCATGATCCAAAATCAGAGAAAAGTTTGAATCTTGAGAAGGTTAAGAAAATTATGGAAGTTAATTTTTTTGGTACCATACACTCAATAAACTCTGTGTACGATTATTATAAAAATAGAAAGTCAGGTCATATATCTATAGTGTCTTCAGTAGCAGGTTACAGGGGTTTGCCTGCTGCAGGCGCATATTGTGCGTCTAAATCTGCCCTAAGTAGTTTTGCAGAAAGTCTATACTTTGATCTGAAAAGATTTAATGTTCGTGTTTCTCTTGTAAGTCCTGGTTTTATAAAAACACCAATGACTGATAAAAATGATTTTCCAATGCCAATGATTAAGTCTCCAGAGTTTGCTGCAGATCAAATGTATAAGGGTTTAACAAAAAATAAGGGATTTGAAATTCATTTTCCAAAATCATTCACATCTATAATGAAGGTCCTAAAAGTAATGCCAAATGGTTTATATTTTAAAATAATTGAAAAAGGTATGAAGAAGATTGTTGATTAGTCTCTCATAAAAAAGACAGTCAACTCACCAACTTTAAAACCAAATTTAGTTAGAGTCGCTCTATTGATCGCAACTTTTTCATCTTGTTTAAATATCCAATCGTCAAATGAGACTTTGATGTTTTTATTTTTGAATGGAACTAATAAATCATATTTAAATTTAAATGCTGATCCATATTGTACACCAGTTGCTTTTCCAACTACGTCTGGTGCTGTCCCTATATAATTATTATTGTCTATTTTTTTTATTTTCCAAGTTCTTTTTTGTTTTTCACCATCAGTCCAATAAAAGTCTTCATCTAAAGTTATTATATTGTCATTAAAGGAACCGATTAAATCTGCTTTGAATTGACGTGTCACCTTTCCATTTCTGTCTTGTAGGATGCCCCATGCCTTCACTTTACCATTAAAATATTCCTCGATTAGTAAAGTAGGCTCGGTATTTTTAAAATCTTCTGGCTTCATATTATTTGAACAGCTTGTAACTAAGGACAAAGCAATAATCAATAGAATTGATTTTATTAATTTCATATTATTTATTTTTAAGCAAAGAGAACTGTATTAAGTCAATATTTTTTGATCTAAAGCCAGCTTCACAATAAGATAAATAGAAATT
>Ga0160423_10004504_pt1 | contig 11450 bp, 3 predicted proteins | sample CRUFie14St8metaG_FD_108191 | JGI IMG/M metagenome (GOLD analysis project Ga0160423, IMG submission 108191) | Marine microbial communities from the Costa Rica Dome - CRUD Field 142mm St8 metaG | ecosystem: Environmental > Aquatic > Marine > Oceanic > Photic zone | place: Costa Rica: the Eastern... | reverse complement strand
TTTTAGTTAAACTAACACTTGCAGAAGTCGCTGTAATATTAACCGAGCCTGAATCATGTGATAACGCAGTAATTGTAACAGTATTACCACTATCTGTTGCAACAACACCTGGTCCTCTCGAAGAAGATATAGTATAGTTGGATGTACTATTAGTTACACCTTCGAATACTTCCATATCAGTACTACCACCAACGAAAGAAACTATGTTTCCGTTGTTTAGTGCTGCAAAAGTATGAGCTTCATTAGTTAGGAATGCCGTTACTGCATCAGTACCATCAGTACCATCTGCTCCAGCCGCTCCATCCGAACCTGTATCTCCACCTACTACTTTAAATATTTTTGTGGAATCTGAAAGATTGTTTGCATTATTTGATACAGATATGGTTATAGGTAAATCATTTTTAGATACAACTTTACCTGCCGCCGCACTTGCTCCATTATCATATGTAATACTACCACTTAATAATCCTGAACCAGCTGAAATAATACCACCTATTGATGGTGTTGTGATTGTTCCACCACCAGCTTTAGTAATTGTAATATCACCTGTATCAATAGTATGTGATAGATTCTGTTGGTTAACTGTAAATACAATTGATGTTGGAGTTGCAGTTGTATCAACAGAATTATCGAAAGCAAATACTTGAGAATCTGTAGAGATTGTTAGTGATTTTGCGGATGTTCCATCAACACCTGCGGCTCCATCAGCTCCATCAGCTCCATCAGCTCCATCTGCTCCATCAGAACCTTGTTTGGCTTTTGTTAATGAAAATAGTTTACTTAAACTAACACTTGCAGAAGTTGCCGTTATTACAACTGAACCACTATCGTGTCCCATTGAAGTTACAGTTACAGTATTTGAACTAACAGATGAACTAACAGATGTTGTTGATGTGGCACTTAAAGAATAATTCGCAGTTGTATTTGTAATACCTTTAAAAATACTAACATCAGTATCACCACCTGTAAATGAGATTATGTTTCCGTTTGGTTGAGCGGCAAATGTATGTGATTCATTCGTAAGAATCATTACTCTCGCATCTTCACCAGGTGCACCATCTGCTCCAGCAGTTCCACCCTCTACTTTGAATATCTTAACAGAATCTTGTAATCCATCTTTGGTTGCCGATATTTGAATCGGTAGGTTTGATTTAGTTCCAGCCGCCCCACCATTATTTAATGCTTGTGAGAATACAATAGAACCACTTACGATACCTGTTCCACTACTAATATCAGCATTATTGAAATCAAAGTTAGTAATATTAGAACCACCAGCAGTTGTAATTGTTAAATCACCTGCTACAATTGCTCCTGATAAATTTTGTTGTTGGAAACTAAAGAATATTTCTAATGGGTCTGAAGAACTATCGGCCGCATTATCAAATGCAAATACCTGAGAATCTAAACTACCGATTAGTAATTTAGCAGATGTACCATCAGAACCATCAGAACCCTGTCTTGCTTTTGTTAAAGACATTATCTTAGATAAACTAACACTTGCAGATGTTGCAGTAATTGTTACACTACCACTATCGTGAGTTAATCCACTAATAGTTACAGTTTTTCCACTATCGGTTGCTGTTACACCAGGACCTCTTGATGAGGATATTGTATAATTCGATGTTCTATTCGTAACACCCTCAAATACTTCCATATCAGTACTACCACCCACAAAGGATGCAATACTTCCGTTTGAATCAGCAGGGAAGGTGTGAGATTCGTTGGTTAAGAAAGCAGTTACTGCATCAGTACCATCTGAACCATCGGTCCCATCTGAACCATCTGTACCTGCTGTACCACCCTCAACCTTAAATATTTTTAAACTATCTTCTAAAGAATCTTTAGATACTGTTATTGTTAATGGTAACTTTGTTTTATTACCCCCAACAGTTCCACTAAATGTAATCGAACCACTAACTTGTCCACTACCATCTGTTACACTCGCTTTAAGTGTTGGGTCTGATAACGTTACACCACCTGAATCTACAATTGTAAAATCACCTGTCCCAACTGTTCCACTTAAATTTTGTTGATTAATTGTGATTAGAATATCATTATCAATTGCAGTTGATGAAGATGCCGATGGAAATGAAAATACTTGTGAATCGGCCGATAAACTTAAAATCTTTGCATCAGAACCCGCTAAACCTGCCGTACCTTGTTTAGATTTAGTCAACGACATAGTTTTAGAAAGTGATACACTTGCGGAAGTTGCGGTAATTGTAACCGAACCACTATCGTGGCTCATAGAACCAATATTAACTGTTTTTGGTGGAGCTAAACTTGAACTTACACCTACTCCATTAGATGCGGATATTGTATAGTTTGAGGTTTTATTAGTTACTCCTTCAAAAACTTCCATATCCGTTGAACCACCAACGAAAGAAATAATAGTACCATTACTTTGAGCAGTAAAAGTATGTGATTCGTTAGTAAGGAATGTTGTAACAGCATCAGTACCATCCGTTCCATCAGCACCCGCGGCACCATCTGCTCCACCTTCTACTTTAAAGAGTTTGATTGAATCACTTAATCCATCTTTAGTTACCGAAATGGTTACTGGGAAGTTAGATTTAGTAGAATTTAATCCACCACTATTTAATGCACCTGTAAATGAAATACTACCTGATGATATACCACTATGTTTACCACTACTATTTGTTACACCATTATTATCGAATCCAAAATTCGTTATATTACCACCTGCAGTTGAGATTGTAATATCAGAACTACCAATAGCGGCGTTTAAGTTTTGTTGATTAAATGAGAATACAACTTCAGTTGGTGTTGCTGAAGTATCTGATGTATCATCAAATGCCATTACTTGTGAATCGATACTCGCAACTAATGTTTTTGCAGAAGTACCATCTAAACCAGCCGCACCATCACTACCATCTGCTCCATCAGAACCAGTTTGTCCTGCAACTGCCTTACTTAAAGTCATTGTTTTACTTAACGATGTACTCGCCGAAGTTGCTGTTATTATAACCGAACCACTATCGTGAGCCATTGATGTAATTGTTACCGTATTACCACTTATTGATGAACTAACTGAAGTGGTTGAACTTCTACTATATGAATAAGAATTTGTTTTATCTGTTACACCTTCGAATACAATCATATTAGTTGTACCACCAGTAAATGAAACGATACTCTTATCAGGATTAGCGGCGAATGTATGAGCTTCGTTGGTTAGGAATGCAGTTACCGCATCAGTACCATCTGCTCCATCCGTACCATCCGAACCATCACTTCCATCACTACCACTAGCTCCTGCTTTAACACCGAATAATGTTAAACTATCACTTGCTATTTGTGAGCCACCTGAAGATTGTTCAAATGTTCTAACTTGATAAGTTACAGGTGTAGTTGAAGTTGGTTTTTCAGATGATTGGTCTACTACAAATGTACTTGCAGTTCCTCTTGCACCTTGTAATGAAGCTCCTTTGTAAAATTCATAAAATACAGTTCCACTATGATTTTGTTCTGTAGCAGTTAGTGTAATACTTTGTCCAGCGGGGTCCTCAGTTCCTGCAGGATTAAATGTAATAACATAACTACTCGCATCTAACGTTACTGTTTTTGCCGTATTTGATGAAGTAGCTTCTGCAAGAGCACCACCTACATCAGTACCATCAGATAGTTGTATCTGACCTGTAATCTGTAATACCTCTGTAGTTGGATTCCAAATTAATTTATTACCTAATGAGAATTGTGAACCTGAATCTACATAAAACCCAGTGTTTGAATTTGAATATGTTCCTTGTCCTGTAAACAATCTACCGTTATTCATATTGATACCAGCGATAGAACCAGTCCTTGCGATGATACCACCTTGTAAGAATACGTTATCTGTTGCTAAACCAAAACCAGGATTTGGATTACCAAATACATAAGATGAATTTGCCAAACCACTCAAATCACCCAAACGAGCTTTTAGTGCCGCGGCGAATATTCCACTACCTGTTCTTTCTACAATATCTATAAATGGTGTGGATGTATCTTTTGGATTTGCATTCATTTTGATATAACCACTACCACTCAACCCAGTCGATACAATAACTTGTCCTTCATCATACGATTGAGCCGCAGATGCTAAATCACCTACAAAATCACCTTGTTGTCCACTACCATACGCTCTTTGTACATATATTCTACCTTGTGTATTATCGGCATTAGTATTATCCCCATCAATAGATGCAGATTCAACTAAAAGGTATTCTGTTTGGAATCCAGTTCCATCTACTTTCTTAGCTAAAAGAACTTCACCTGTAGTAAATCCACTTGCATTTTTTACAGACATTGTGGTTTCGGTAGCTGTAATATTTGAACCTGTTAGTGTTGTTGCGTTGGTAACCCATAGTTGTCCACCAACGGCATTTACAGATTCTTTTTCAAATGTAGTTGTTCTTAATGTACCTCTAATTCTAATATTTTCAAATTCTGCAGTTCCGTTTCCTTCGGATGAAATCTTCCAACCTCTTAGATTACTTGCAAAATCTTTTGTTTGTAAAATACCCTCAGGTTTCATTATGAGGTTTCCACCTTCAATAGAATTTGTAGTAATACCCCAACCACCAATAGATGCTGAAACGAACTTGGCAAAACCATCCGCCTTTATAGATGAACTTGCATTTGTAATATTGGATGAAACACCACCTATGGTAGCGGGAGTGAATATCTGGTCAACTGTTAAATCACCTCTAACCGATAATGTATTATCTACAAACTGTACATAATTATCTGTACTCTTATTACCGAATAAAAATCCATCAGATGCTGTTATCTGTCCTACAGATTTTAATTGAAGTTTTGGATTCGCACCAACTGATTTAATCTGAGATGGAGTTATATCGAATCCAGCAATAGAGGCTGATTTAAATACTGCAAAACCTTGGTCTGTAATAGAAGATGATGCATTCAAAATTGTTGATGGACTACCACCAATCGTAGCAGGTGTTTGAATACTATTAGCGGATACCGAACCTAAAATGGTTACGTTATCTGTAATCGTACCACCTGATAATAATACTTTTGAAGCCGTTATGTTACCATCGGCTTTTAATCTTAATGATTCATCTGACGATTTTATTTCATCTTCGTTTACTACAAATCCAGCAATAGATGCTGATGTAAACTTAGCGAATCCATCGGCAGTAATAGATGAACTTGCATTTAAAACTGTTGATGGGTTTCCACCAATTGTAGCAGGAGTTTTAATACTATCAGCAGATAAAGATGCGTTAATAACGGCATCTGCACCAATTGTTAATCTATCATTTTTAGGGTCTAAGTGGAAAATAGATGAACTGATTTCAATGTTGTTATCAGAACCACTAATAAATTGTGAACCTGTTGTACCTATAAAAAACTTATCTGTTTTAATATCTAAATTACCACCATCTGCTGTTGAAAATATAAAGTGTCTATCATCGTTATTACCAATGAACTGCATACCAACACCTTCTAATACATCTTCACCTACTTTTAGATTACCAGAACCACTATAAATAATAAATCCACCTGGTGCTTTTCCTAATGAAGCTGATGTCTGTCCTTCAAATCCTACAGAACGTAAGAATCCACTACTCGCTCCACCGACTTCAATACCTGTTCCAACTTGGTTTGATATAAAGATAGAACCACTAATTAAGTTTTGTGAACCACCAAAATAAAAGTTACCACCTTGAAATACAAATGGGCCTATGGTTGTTTCTGTTCTTGATATTTCACCAATAGAATTAAGATATTGTATTTTTAGTAACTTAGGGTCTTGTAAGTTTTCAGATGGCATTGGTATCTTCACACTAAATGAAGAACTAAATGGTACGGCTACTTCGTTTAGTAATTCAAACTCACCAGGTAATCCATCTGATTTCTGTAATACTTTAATTTTATCAACTACACCTGAGATAGGGTCTACTGTTTCAAATGATAAGTTTACAAATGAACGTTGATTCTCAGTAGATACATTTGAACTTGTTCTAAAATATTGTATATTATAATCTGCTTCTGTAATTGAATCATAAGTGTGTACTAATCCTTCTCTATCTTCGAAAGAAGCAGTATATGGATTACTTAACTGTGCATTGGTAGCAGATAATACCTTAGATATTGAACCACTAAAGAAATTTAAGTTTGTTGGTTGGGTTCTTGATATTGGAGTAGCTGGTTCTGTATAATTAGATAAAACAATAGATTGTAAGTTCATTTCTTCATTGAACGGATTACCATTTGTTATCTGTACAATTGCTGTTTTACCTCTTAGTATATATCTAACTTTACCACTTTGAGATGTTAGATTTAATGAACTACCTTCTTGTGGTTGATTTTCATATGTTTCTATACTTTCTGATAAAGTTAGTTTTGGCATTAAACCATTAGAATTAAAGATAATAGGAGTTACACTACTTCTATCTCTATCTACATTTACTTTAACTTGCCACCTTACATTTAATTTATTTCTATATTCGGTAGGGATTGGATTTCCATTTCCATCTTTTGTTGCGATACCTACAAGTGTAATTGTGGCTTCACCATTTGGAGTGTTATCATCACCTTTATCGTGATATATCCAAATAGAAAGAACCCTACTCTTATCATCCTCAATATAATCAGGAATTTCGTAGTATATAGGATTTCCATTAGAATCTCTAACATCTACAAATATTTGTGTACCTTCTTTTAGATTAGTTGGATGACCAGAAATCTTAATAAGGTTTTTACCCTTTGTAAGAACTTGTGGTACATTGGTTACTCTAAAGAAGTTTGGTGATGACGTTGATTTGTCATCGATAAATACTGGTACGTTATCAACTCTATCTCTGAAAGATTTCTTAAAAACTAAAGGCATTTAATCTCCATATATTCTTTTTATAACTATAAATATCTAATTGATGAAAATCCACCAACTTTTGTAATATCAATAATTTGGTCTACCATATCTCTTGTCTTATCTATGTGAGATATAGTTACTATAAAATCAAATTGATTCTTTAAGTAATCGAATAATAAATATAAAGAATTAAAGTTATCCGTATCAAGTGAACCAAATCCTTCATCAATTGCAATGAAATTTGGACGAGGTAAATTTGATACATTTACTAATGCGGTTCTAATAGCTACAGATGAAATAAATTTCTCCATTCCACTAGTCAATTCTAATGGCCAAAATTCTTCAGTTCCATATGCTATAGATGAATTAATGTTTTTACCATCTGTACTTAATATAATTTGAAAATCAACAATTGGTTGTAATATATTATTTATTTCTACTTCTAACTTAGGAAGTACCTCTGCAATTAGTTCATATGGAATACCATCTCTTTTTACACATTGTAAATAATACTCATACCCTTCGTATTTCTTTTCCATAAATTCTAACTTATCAATAGAATCATTTACAGTTTGTATGGTATTTTCTGCGATTCTTATATTACCAGTAATATCAATTATTTCATCGTTAACTTCAAATATTTTAGAATCTACATCATCTAATGTTTCTTTTAATTCGTTTATTTTGTTTTGAATTTTTTCATTATGTTCTACAGATTCTTTTTGTTTTATAGATAATTGTATATTTTTTTCTACATCTTTTAATTTTGATTTTAATTCTGATAATTCTAAATTACAAGATTTATTTGTGAGTTCTAATTTATCTTTATCTATTTGTAACGAATCTATTTTAGTTTTTAATTCTTTTATTTCAGATAAGATTTTTGTTACATCATATTTAATCTTATCAATATTAAGAGTTGAACATTGTTTTTTTCTGAATATTACTTCGTTTTGTAATTTTATTATTTCTGATTGTAAAGAATGTGCTTGTTTTGCAAAAGGTGTATTTTTATTCTTTACACAATGTTCACAATCATCATCGAAAGTTAAAGAACCAATTCCATCTAAGTGTTCTTGTGAATGTTTTATTTTACTTTCTATATTAGTTATTTCCGATTCAATTGTTTCTAATCTATCTACAATTGTTTCATATTGTAAATGTTTGGATTGTAATTCTAATAAATCATAAGAATTATAAGATGATTGTAAATTTTTTAATTCTTTAGATATATCTTTTAATTCAACCTTATAATCATTACATTCATTTGATTTGGTTTCTATTTTATTAATTAATGTATCTTTTAAATTAATAAGAGAATCGGTATCTCTGATTTTTTCATCTACTGATTTTAATTTTGTTGTTAAAGCATAAACATCAGAACGTATTTCTACTCTCTTATCATTATACTCTTTAAATTTACTTTGAGTTGATTCTAATATAAGATTGTTTTCTTTTAGTTCTTTTTTAGCATCAACTAACTTATCAGTAAAGTTTTGGTTTTTATAATCTTTTAGTAAAGCACTTAACTCTCTAATTTCTTCATTGGCTATTTGATATAATTCTTCAAATACATTCATATCTAAAAACTGAGCAAGAAGTTCTTTCTTTTCTCTTTGTGATTTTTCAATGAATCCACTACTACTTGATTGGTTGGACATTGCTGTAAGAATGAAATCTTCGTATGAACCAACATACTTTCTAATTATAGAGTTTGTATCTCTACGTTCTTCACCATTTAATGAATGAGTTGCACCATCTACAATACAATAAAAATCTACATCAACCTTTACAGTTCCCCTCTTAGGTGATTTCTTACCAACTCTTTCAATGTAATAATCAACTCCATTAATCTCAAAGTTAAACTTACAACTAAACGATGATTTAGAATAATTTAGTACATCTAATGCTTTATTTGTACGAGAACATTTATCAAACAAACAGAATGATAGAGCATCCCATAATGATGATTTACCACTAGCGTTTGGTGCAAAGATTCCGTACGCTCCTTTCATTTGTGAAAAATCTACTACATTGTTTGTACCATATGAAAACATATTAGAAAACTCAAATGTTTTTGGTTTCCATATAATATTTTTTAAACCATCACTTCCACCTAATTTATTATTTATATCTTGATTGATACCATTTATAATATCTAATTCTTCTTCACCAATTACATACTTATCCGATAAATACTTTTCTATAAGTTGATTCTGAAACGCAATATCTCTTACGTTTTGTAAAACAATTGATGATGATTTAGAACTATCTTTTGTATCGGCTAATACTTTTTGTATTGATACTTCTTGTACTTTTGTTTTAGATTTTAGTTCTGATAATATCTTTTTAAGTTGAGATTGAGTTGTATCTTTTACTCTAACCCTCATTCTTGATTTATTAGGTATTGTTGGATTACCAACTATCTTACCATCTTCAACATCAATAGTTACATATCCATAATCGTTGTGAATCGGAACAAACTCTGATTCTTTGGTTTCAACATCCCATACCAAAATACCATGTTCAGGATATTTGGCTTCTGCATGATTCTGCATAATCATAGAACCACAATACTTAATTGTACCCTCATCATTTAGTGATTGATTTGGAACGTGAATATCACCTAATAGAACTAAATCATATCCATCGAATGAATCAACCTTTACGTTTTTGTTTTCTAATTGGAATCCATATTCTGTTTTTACCTTATCTACAGGTGCATGATATAAAGCAATCTTATAATCACCATGTACTTCTTCAGATGGAATAATCTCTTTTGAATCACCGAAAACAGATGAGTGTGAAAAGGAAATGCCACCCATTTTCCAAACTCCATCATCTTTCAGATAATGTAGATTAGGATGTCCTAATGCGTTTACAATTGGTGATAACGCATCTAATCTATGTGGGTTATTTAGATTAGCATCGTGATTACCTGGTATCAAAATAGTTGGTAACATATCTGATAGAGATTTTAGAAATGTTTGTGTCATTTCAATTACCTCTGGTGTCATATCTGTTTTTGCGTGAACAATATCCCCACATAATACAATGATGGAATCATCCGTCTTTGTAGTGGAAATATAATCATAAAGATGGGAAAATACTTCCCTATATTCTTTATGTCTTTTTAAATTTCTGATGTGTACATCAGCGATGTGATATATCTTTTTGATTGTACCATCATACTTTATTCTCTTTGATTTTCTCATACACCTAATAACTTATACTCCATTAACTTCCTTAGTGAAAGTAATTCGGTATTTTTTATCTTTTCATTAATATTATTAAACCCTAACTCTGATGGGTCTGAATCTTCTAACTCTACTATATAAACATCTACACCATTGTTCATCAAAACTTCTGCGAATCTAAGTGAATTCTTAAATGCATCTGAATCTAATGCGAGATATACTTTCTTTACACCATTACCTAATATTTTCTTTTGTAGTTGTGATTGTGGTGATTTACCAAACAATGGAATACTATTCATCCTAACTGCCATTGCATCAAACACTCCCTCACATATTACAATTGGTAAATCCCAATTTACAAACATCTCAAATCCAACCACATCTTTTGATACATCTGGATTTTTATGTTTAAATGATGTATCGTAAAAACTTCTTCCTACAAAATAATTTAACATACCATTCTCATCATACGATGGTACGATTATTTTATGTTTGTATATACCCTCTTCGCAGTACCCTATTTGATACTTTAGGATTTCGGAAGGTAATACACCCCTTCTGTCAAGATAAGACAATGCGTGTTTCCTAATTACCGATGAGGATGGTTTCCACAATGGTATATATTCTTTAGGTAACTGAACTACCTTAGTTTCTTCGGTAGTCGAATCTGTTCTGTATCTATATTTCCTACTGAAAATAGAATTATGCTCATCCCAAATCTCTTTAGATACTTTAAGTTTTCTAAATAGAGAACGGATTGATTTACCTTTTTCATCGGAAATCCAACAATGCCAAGGATTATTACCATTAGAGTTTAACTTTATATTTATCTCTAATTTAGGTTTATAATGATTAACAAAAGGAGAGAAAAAGGCGTAGTTATCCCCACTTGTTTTCTTAGATTTACCTAAGACTGTTTCTAATAATGAGAGTAGTTTTTCTTCCATAGTGGTTAAATATACAAAAAATAATTGAATTATCCAAAAAATTTCTTAGTTGGTTTTTCATCTATCCATTCTTGTGGGATTTCCTTCTTTGCCCATTTGAATCCGTTCTTCTCACACCATTGAGCATATGTGGTTTTAGAACCTTTGTATATTTTTCCATTTGGAGATTGTAATACGAACCGTAAATCCATATCAGGATTTTGTTCTTTGATTAGTAAATGTTTTTTTCTATCTTCTGGTAAAAACCATCCTTTAGATTCTATGAAAATATCATTAGGTAATCTAAAATCAGGTTTATAAGTGTGGTGAGTTGCTGGTATTGTGTACTCTACTTCATGCTTTTCGTACTCACCATCAATACCTTTTGCTTTGAGTTGTTCATCGATACGAGATTCCAACCCACTTTTATGCCCCTTCATCTTTTGGATGTGGGCCCAATTTCCTTTATTCATAACTTATACCTTTTTAAAA
>Ga0160423_10004501_pt1 | contig 11456 bp, 5 predicted proteins | sample CRUFie14St8metaG_FD_108191 | JGI IMG/M metagenome (GOLD analysis project Ga0160423, IMG submission 108191) | Marine microbial communities from the Costa Rica Dome - CRUD Field 142mm St8 metaG | ecosystem: Environmental > Aquatic > Marine > Oceanic > Photic zone | place: Costa Rica: the Eastern... | reverse complement strand
TGTTAACTAACATTTGTGAATTAGCACCACTGATACTATTAAACTGTCTATCCATTAATAGTACTATATCATTTGTGTCTACACCAAAGGTTCCAATCAATTCATCTACTTCAACATAGTTTCCATAGTTAATTGATATTTCTTGATCATTTACACTAGCTGATGCTGTAGCTTTTCTTGTTATGATTCTAGCTGGATTAACTATTTCAAATCTTTGTCCTTTATTATAACCAATACCTGCACCTACTACTGTAGAGAAATGAGATGTGTTTCCTGGCATTCCTTCTGATGCTATTGCAAATGGTTCTACTACATAATCGCCGCTAGTCTCATATAATCTTTTTTGTATTACATCACCTAAACCATTAAGTTGTGCATCTGAATTTAAACTTATAGGCATTCCAGCTTGGAATTCAACTAACCTTAAGAAGTTATTTGATGCAATAGCATTAGTAATAGTGTTTACTACTAAGGTAGGTTTTAACTGTAGTCTGTCTGCACCTGGTGCATTTTCGTTTGCAAATCCTGATGCATTATCTAGTAATGTGGTATCACTACTACTATTAATAAATGACTCAGTAGTTGCAACACCTACGGTTAATCCATTTGGTTTACTTGTATAATCTGATACAATAATATCTTGAGCTTCAAAACGTTGGAAGGTGCCTTTCTGGAAAATGACGCCATCTTGCACTTTCATCTGATAAGACGTTCCTAATACGTTGAACTCTGTATTTCCTGATTGTTCAAAGCTGTCGTTAGCTATTGATACATTACCAGTCTTTATTAAATCTACAGTAGCAGTAATTGTACCATTAGAAATAGCATTGGCAATGTCATAAGTTGTGTTAGATGTAACTGTGCTGTTACTTGTATCAAAAGTAAATGAACCACCATTAGCAGCTACTAAAGTTGCTGTAGGTAAATCATCAACACTAAAACCTGTTCCATTTGCATTTATTTTTACTGAACTAAAAGTTGTGGTACCATCTACAGTTACTACATTAGCTGAAAAACCACTACCTTTTAATTTAGATGCTACAGAAATTGTATCATTATTAGTAATAAAGACATTAGCATGAACGCCTGTAAAGGTAACTGATTCAATTCCAGTACTTGCTGGAAAAATTTCTAACTCTTGTGCTGTACTATATTGTATAAGATTTGCACCTGTTCCGGTGTTAGCTGAGTTTATGTAGTTAAAGAATAAAGTGTTTAAGTTAGGGTTTTGTGATTCTAAGCCACCTTTAGACTCTACTATTCTAGAAACCAAGTTTGCTTCGTTTCTTATGTAATCTCCTTCTGCAAAGAGATTCATATTTAAGTCTGTGCCTGTAGAATCTTTATCTAATACTTTTGCATATTTTACATTTCTATCAAACGTAAAGGTACATCCCTTTACTATGGATCCCTCTTTAAATGTAAATTGACCAAACTTCTCTATTTGGTTTTGTAGTATAGTTTGTAATGTTGTTAGTTCTCTAGCTTGCAGAGGCACTGCTGGCTTAAACAACACTCTATGAAAATCTTTGTTTTCATCATAGTCGTCAAAATACGGATTTACATTTAAGTCTGTTTCTATTCCCATCTGTTCCTCTAAAACTCTATCATTAGTTTAATTCTTTCTGTTTGGTCATCGTCTCTTAATATAGGCGTTATGTTCTCTATATAAACAATCTCACCAGTATTAGGTACAATGTCTGGACCTAGCGGCTTATCAAAACTTGCACTAGCTCCACTTGTCTGTCCAGTAAATGGATAGTCAGGTCCATTATTTTCTCCACCTGTCCAATTACCTTTCTTATTTGTAATTGTAAAAATACTTCCAGCATTATTTATACTATGAAACGTACCCGTCGCATTAGTAGTTGCCTGTATTACTTCTTCATCTACAGTAAAATCTTTATCATCTGTAGTTTTTACAAAGCCTGATAATCTAACTCTCTGGTCAAACTGTGTAAATGATGATCCATCTTTTTCATTTGTTTTGATACCATATGTGATATCACCGTTTGCATGTGTGACATTTGTTGCAATAGTTGTACTTACATTTGATGTCTGGCCTACTAATCTATGTGTTGTATTTGATGCAGCTGATGATACAAACTGTCCATATACATTTGATACTGTTAATAAATTTGCTTCTCTGCCTGACACTACTCCTCTTGCTCCAGATGTAGTTTGTATAACAACTTCTTCGTCTTGGAAAGATGTTCCTCCTACTTCTGAACCAGCTCCGTCAATTAATGTATTAGCAATTACTAATTGTACATTAGCAAACAACGGATCTTTAATAATACCTATTTGTCTTACATCATTGACTGCAGGAATCATTCCACCTTCACTATTAGCAAAATCAACTGATATTCCAACTGTATCTGAATACAATTCATTAATAGGATCTGATCCATGACCACCTTTTGGTCCAATAATAACAGTTACATTAGCATTGTTTGCTTGATCAGCTGTTGATTCGCCTGCAGCAACTATGCCTGTATTACCTATAATTGTTGCAGTAGCAAATGTATAACTGTTTCCTCTTTTAGTAATTTCAACAGTATCTACAGCACCAATCTGTGTGTTTACTATTGCTCTGCCCTCTGCACCTTGACCATCGCCTTGAATAGTAACTGATGGTGTTATTTCAAATCTAGATGTATCATCAATAATCATTCCAGTACTATTAGCAAAGCCAACATCATTAGCAATTACTATTCTTCTTGCTGATCCTGTTACTTGATACTCACTAATTTGTGCAGCTGCTCCAGCTCCGGATCCTGCTGATATATAAAATGTTGAGTTTTTATAGAAATCTGTATTAGCAGACAGTGCTGATGTTTCTGATGTTATGTCAGTAATAGTTGCTGTTGCATTAGATGTCTGACCTCTTACAACAACTAATTGAGAGTTGCCAAAGAAATTTCCTGCTATGTCTACTACTCTTAAATTAGATGTATTAGCTTCAATTGCTACAGCATTAGCTATATTGTTTGTTAAGTTAGGTGCACTATTACTATCGTATAGATCACCATTAGCATGTTTACCTAAGAAGTCAATTCTTTCAACTTGGAAGGTTCCACTATTATTAGCACCTGCTTGACTATATGCTACGTTAGCACTTACAAGAGATTCTATTTCTATAAGTCTTGTTTGACCGTTTACATTTGTTCTTTTAATAACTCCATTTGCAACACTATTGTATCTACTTCCACCACTGTTAACTTGTACAAAGTCAATTGCTCCTGATACTGCATTTCCTGATACGTTTGCATGAGGTACAATAGGAATCTTTTTAGAAGTTACAAATTTTTGATATGTTGACTCTGGAATTGTATACATTAACTTCCATTGATATCTGTCTGTTGTAGTAATGTAAATATCATCGTTAGCTGATGTTTCTGAAAAAACTGGTTTATCTGTTGAAGGTTTGCCTTTATTATTTCCTAAGCATTTGAATACAGCAATGTCTCCACCTACGTTTTCTTGAGTGTGTACAAAGAAGTTTTTATCTTTTAAATTACCATCTCTGTGATCGTATTGAGCATAAACTGTATTTGCTACCCATTCATTATTTGCAATCATATGTTTTACATCGGAAGCAATATTAATATGTTTACCATATATCATATCTCTATATGGTTGATAGAATGCACCTTCTGGTGAATTGTTTTGTGTTGGTGGAGTACTGTCACTAAAACCTGTTTCTGTAAACGGAGTATGTTTACCCATGAAAACATAATAGATACTATTTGCAGTCTCGTCAAAGGATTCTACAAATTGTTTTGCATTGTGTGAACTAAAATTTGTTGTTACTAATTTTCCCATTACGTGTTTACCGTTTCTAATATTTCGCTATTGCTACTTCTTAATCTCTGAATCGTGTTATTTGATACAGACAATGCAACGTTAGCAATGCTTTCCTTAAATACTCTACCAAATAATCTTGTACCTGCAATATGCGTGGTCTTTAGTAGTATATCCCTATATTTATTTAAAGACAACCCAGATTCAATAACATATGAGTGAGATTGATAAAAATCGTTGTCATGTATGTATTTAGTATTCAAAAATGACTCTCTCGACTCCCAATATCCAGCTCCTGTGCCTGTTTGTGTTACATTTGCTGTACCACTTACAACTATTTGATTTTGTGAATTGGTTGATCTTAAAGTTAAGCTAGCATTATGTTGATATCCAAATCCACTATCTATAACTTCTACCGCAGTAACAATACCGTTGGCAGCTTTAGCATCTCCAACTACATTTGCATTATCACCAATTGGTCTTGTGGAGTCATCAACATATATTGAATCTATTGTACCGCCTGCTGTAGATGTAGTACCTGAAATAATATTTGAACTATCAAATCCTACACTAAACGATAACCTTCTTAATCCAACATCACCTGTGCCGTCGTTATTGTTTGTAAATTTGTATACCTGTCCTTTTGCTGTCTGTGATTGTGCAACGGTTCCTACGGATGTTAGAACGCCTACAATACCTGATATATTACTATCAGCTACACTTGGGTCTCCTATTGTAACATTTGCACCTACTGAACTATTTGTAAACGGATTAGAAGGTGTTGTAAATGATACGGTTCCATTTGTGTCTGTTTTAACTCTTAAAGTCTTAGCTACTATAGCAGAGGAGTTTCCTGAAAGTATTTCTCCTAGAGTTGTAATAGTTGTGTTTCCATTGCCACTACTGCCAACTTGTGTTACCTGTGATACAGTATGACCAATTAAATTTTGTATGTCTGTATTAGAAGCACTTGCATTAGCAGCACCGTTGTTAAATGTTCTAATGAAATGTCCGCCACCTACAGTCAATACTTGTGATGTAAACGTAATAGTTTGGTTAACTGTCTCTCCAATAACAAAGTCTTTATATGCACCTGTTGCTGTGTTCGACATATTTGTAAGATTTAGTACAATATCTCTTTTATCAAATTTTGCTATACTAGGTGAGTATACTGATATAAACGGATCATGACTATAGTTATTACCAGGGTTAATGTTTGATAATGATGTTATAGTACCAACATTTCCACTTATTCTTGATAAGACATTATCTAAAATTGTAGTAAAGTCTCCGTCCTCATCTTTTGGAAATCCATATCCAAAGTCAAAGTTTCCTGTTACAGCTCCGCTATCATTAATTGTGTTGTTAGGATATTTTGGCATAGTAGCAGTAGCAGTTGAGAAATAACCTTTTCCATTGTTAGTTACTTGTACGCTCAGAATTTCTCCTCCAGAACCTACAGATGTTATTTTTCCTTCAGCTACTTGTGTTGGTGGTCCGTTACCAGGTCCACCGTCATTAAATGTAATTACTTGGTCTTGAGTATATCCTGAACCAGGCGTGTCTATAGAAACAGTATCTAAAAATCCTATACCACTATTACCTCCATCAATAACACAATCTAAATATGATACGTTTGATACATTATTCTCTCCAACAAAATCTGTATAGATTGTTATTGGGTCTTCGTTTTCTAATGAACCTATTGTAAAGTCTGCTCCTGTTCCTGTTCCTACTCCTAATACATTTGCATGTGTGTTTGATATATCGCCTTTAATAAAAGCAGCTGCACTGTTATGGAATGTTGATGTACTTCCGGAAGCTGTTCTTGTATTCTTAAAACCTATGTTTGTTGCATTGGATCCTATTACTGTTGCTGTTATAGATAGATTGCTTGTTGTAGATATTGATGCATTTACTTGATTGTTTCCATTAAAGTAAACATCAGATGCTCCAGTATTTGATACTGTATTCATTACTGCAATAGCATTTGTTCTTCTTCCTTTAATCTTTAAGTCATCATTAAATGCACCTACTACATCATTAATAACTATCTCTGAAGTATTGGCTGTTGATACTATACCATTAGCTCCACTGTTTGTTATATTAATATCTGTAACATTAGCAAATGTTCCTGGTGCACCTGATACAAAAATATTATCATTTGAAGTAAATGTTCCGAATACTCCATTAACAGTCATTACAGTTGAGTTAGTAACTCCAGCAACAACACCATTTGCTCCAGATGAGCTTCCTTCAACGACATCACTTGTACTGAAGATTACTTCTAGGTTAGCAGATGAATTATTAAATACAGTTAAAGTTACAGCAGACTCTTCATCAATCTCTTCGTTTACTTCAAACGTATGAGTGTTTGAATTTAAGTTCATTGTAGCAGTTACTTGGTTTCCAAAAGAACCACTTACCATTGCTACCTTAAGACTGTTTGTTCCTGTTCCTGTATTATTTTCAAATATGTAACCATTAGCTACAATGTGACCATTTGATAGAGCTCCTTGTACTGTAGGTAAATCTGGTGGCGTATATGTTGAATTAGCTGTATTAAATATTGTTAGGTTTTGATTAAAAGCAGTAGATAAAGATATGTTTACATTCTCCACATCCTGTCTTACAGTTTCAAATCTAAAGAACTCTGCATCATCAATTTTATTAATTATACTGTCAAATGGAGCAGCTACATTAAGATCACCATTAGCATGAGTGTTTCCTGTAAATGTATTACTATATGCTTGTGCAGCATTGATGACATTGCCTACAGTTAGGTTTTGATCATTAACATCAGTAAACGTAACATTACCATCTTTTGAAAAACCAAATCCTCCATTAGCTAGTTCGAAGTCTACTAATCCAGTAGCATCTGAAACTGCGGTTACTCTTGCTTGTCCCTGTTTACCTGATGAAGCAATGACGTCAAATCTATCACCTATTACAAAATCACTACCACCTAATGTTATATCAATATCAGATAATGAACCTGTAACAATTGGCATATCGTCAGTATTGCCGTCTGAAGATTTAGCAATTATCTCTCCTCTAATAAAGTTTCCTCTTAGATTTGATAACTTAATACAATAAACTTTTACACTATTAAGTAATTTTGTAGATATACTTTCTACAAATGCTTTAGCACCACTTGTATCTCCAACTATCTCTAATCCTTCTAACTCAATAAGTTTATCTAAGTTTCCAGTATAAACTTCTATGTATCTTGGTAATTTGAATGTTGATGCAGAAGGCTTAAGTACATCTTCACTAGGATAGTTAACTGTTATAGTTTCATCAAATAACAGTCTAAACAATAGTTGAACTGCTCTTGGAGTTCCTTTTGCACGATAAAAATCCATGATATTCTTAATAGTAAGTCTATCATCAGCCTTAACTAATCCTGGTAAATGAGATAAAAAGGTCTGTTTAAAGTGTTCTAAAAACTCTCCAGTAGTCTTATCAATGTCTTTATATTCTAATAAGTTACGTGAAAAGTCTAGTGTTTTGTTTTCTTGTTCGAGGTATTCATAATATGCTTTGAGAAATATTTGAAACATTTCTCCTTCTTCATTATAGAATGCTGGAAACTGTTCTTTTACAAATAAAGAAAGTTTGTCCTCTATTTGTCGCATTATACTCTCTCTTGAATAATATTAATTATTGGTGCTTTGTTATAACTTAGTATAATGTTTTTACTTGATTTGATTGTTCTACTTGCAGGCTGAGCTGTAACGCTTATGGCTGCTCCTTCAAATGCAGATACTTGTAAACTGTTAATGCTTACTATACCTTCATTATAATCTACTGTACCAATATTACTTTCAACAACTTGTAATGTTCCATTGGATTGTTTAATAACTTGTAATGTTCCTAAACCATTGTCTCTTAAAGAACAACTTGTTAGATTAGCAAAAGTAAATGATGAAGATGTTACAGGTGCTGAACCATCTAAAAATTGATTAGAAGCATTTGGAATTTCTTGTTGTAGTTTATTGTTAAAATTAAGAACAAAGCTGTTTGCTATACCAAGATCTGGATTTACATTTTTCTTTAAAAGTATAGTTGTGTCGTTATTTAAAATAGATGCATCACTGTCATCTATGCTTCTAACTAATTGTGAGCTTCTTAATGTACTATTAAACTTATTAATGTTAGTGGTAGCAAATTGATCTAATTTATCATTTACTAATGTCTTAATGTCTTGATCAGATTTAGATGTAATGTTTGGATCATATGTAACATCTGTATTAATTTGAACGAATAAGAATTCTGGATCAATAACTTTAGGTATTATTGATAAAGGCGATCTTAGTCTTAAGAAGTCCTCTATATCTCTTTTTCTACTATCTGGTATACCGTCTGCATTTTTTAAATCTACTGATACTATAACTTTACCAAATTCTGGTGGTGATGCTTCTTCGCCACCAAAGACATTTAATGTTTCTATGTCATTAAAGTTTTGTAATAGTAGTGTAGTATAATCATTTACTGTTACAGTTCTGTCCTGTATTGTAATTGATCTAGGAGCATTTACTTTTATTGATTCCATACTTTCAGCAATACCACCACCTTTTGCACTAGATACTACACTGATTGTAGTGTTGTCAAATGGTATATCATTTGTTCCAATACTAAAAGAGTTAGCTCCATTAGGCAATTCACCTGCTGTCTTTCTATATACAGCTTCTACAACATTGCCGTTAATAAGTTTTTTACCTACTACACCATCACCAAACTGTAGTTCATACTTTTCACTTTCTGCAGGAACAACAAAATATACATTTGATGATCCGTCTAACCCTATTGTAGTTAATGATTTAGTGAATACAGCATTGGTTGTATCTGTTGCTGAAGTTAAAACTGTTACTCCTAAACTGTCTATATCTATTTCTTTATTTTGTAAAACAAATCTCTGACCTGTGTTTGCTGTATTGATTGTAAAGTATTCATAAACAACGTCTCCTTCAAAAATATCTAAATCATTAACAATATATCTTCCGTCTGTATCAGCTGATACTGTAATTCTTTCATTTGTTGTAAAGGTATAAGTGTTTGAATCTACTTGTGATGTAAATGCTGTATATTTTGGTATTGTAATATTTGCAGGAGTATTAGCTGGTAATATTTCAAAATCAATTACTGCCTTTGAAGATGTTTGTGAGCCAGGTAAATAGTTTAATGCTTTAGCATGTGATACAACGCTATCTCTTAGTTGTGCACTATCGATAAACCCTTCAGCAGCGACCATATTAAGATAAAAGTTCTGCATATACGTATTGTAAGCTAGTATATCCAGCATTACTGACATATTAGAACCTTCAAAATTAAAGTCTTTTAGTAAGTCTTGGGATACTAGATATCCTCTAAGATCGTTCTTAATGTCTGTGAAATCTAAATTTGCTACTGATAAACTACTATTTGCCATTACCTTATTCTCTCTAATTCTAAGTCTAAATTCTGTACCTGTTCATTATTTATTAAATTAAATAGAATTGATACGTACATTGAGTTATTATCTGGAGCAAAAGATATCTCAATGTTTATTACATTAGCTCTTGGCTCAAATTGATCTATCGTTTCTCCAATTGTTTGTTTAGCTACCATCTTAGACTGTGGAGTAAAGTTTTCAAACAACAATGATCTTATCTTGCATCCTATTCTAGGTTGCATTAGTCTCTCACCTTTATCAGTTAGTACCAGGTTCTTTATAGATTGTTTTACAGATTCTACATCTTTCTTCAAAGCAAGATCGCCTGTTGAAGGTAAGAATGCAAAGCTGTTGTTGAAATCTGTAAATGTAGCCATATGTTTATTTATCCACCAAAGTTAACTCGTGGTGGTCTCTCTCCTTTTATTTCTAAACTCGGTATTGCTAAAATCCTGTCTACTATTGAAGTTAAATTTTGAAAGTTAGTATTTTCATGTATTTCATCCCATGTTATAGTTGGCTTTCTAAATGTTCTTTTATCCCACAAGCCTGCCTTTTCGCCTTTTACGTTGTAATTGTAGTTGATATCTTTTTCTGTTAATTCTATTAAAAATAATAATCCAATTGATTCTTTTATAGCTTTGTCTTGTATTGCTTTAGCTGCCTCTCCTTTAGCTCTATTTGCCTTTCTTGCATTATGTCCACCGAATTCAAAAAACTTTTTGGCTTCATTAAAAAACTCTTTTGCTTCTTTTCCTTTTGACAAGGCCAATTCGAATTGTACATTATACTCTTCTCTAATAGGAAACACTCTTTCTCTAATTTCATCCGCAAGTTCTTTTTCTATTTTAGCAGCAACATCTGTATCTGGATTTAAGTTTACAGTGTTTGATTCTTCTAAATTATCAGCAGGAGCTTTATCTTTTGCTGGAGGAGGAGTATCATTCTTTGGAGCTGCGTCTTCAACTGGTTCAGCATCTTCTGATGCTACCTTAGTTTCTACACCTTTTTTTATAATGTTTCCATCTGCATCTAAATCTAAATTTGGAATGTCTTTACATATGCCATCAATAATACTAGCCGCATCAGAACCTGGTAATGTAATAACTGGCAGTCCACCCATTAAAGATTTAACTGCTGATAAATCTCCTGTAGCCAATTTACCAAGAGAGCCAACTGCATTTTGTAATTTAGCTTTCTTTTGTAAACCTTCTAACTCTTCACTTAAGTTATTTAACTTATTAGGATCCAAACCAGCATTAGATAACATTTCATCTACATTAATACTTCCACCAAAGTTTCCTTTAATACCTTCTAGTTCTGATAACAATGCACCTGGGTTATCTAAGTTGCTCATTAACTTGGTCATTTGTTCTTGTAAGTTGGCTTTTGGTTTTGGTATCTCAGGTATAGCAGATTCTATGTCTGCAAGTATTCCATCAGTTTTTGATTTAAGATTATTTTTAAGTCCACTAATACTATCAGCAATACCTGCTGCACCGGTTCCAATAGAACTATTTTGCAAGTCGTCCATAGCTGATCCGATCTTAGCATCGAGATCTAAAAGTCCTTTTGATGGTCCGCAATGTTTTCCGCTCATAGTTATGTTCCGCTAGTTGGTGAATCTGACTCTACATCTGGACCAGGTCCATTATCTCCAGCAGGGTCAGCATCTGCTACATTGTGTGTATGTGAATGTAATGTTACATTTGTATCTGTAATGTTACCAGACACCACATCTATTGATCCAGTGTTGTAATCAATTGTACCAGTTGTTGCATCAATGTCCATAGTTGGTGCAGTAATAGTTTGAGTTGCTTCACTTTCTAATTTTTGATTACCAATTGACTTCACAGTCATTGTTTCTTCTGCAGCCATGTTTACATTAGTACCAGCTGCAATGTTGATATTGTTGCCAGATAATGTTGAATAGTTATCAGCAATAATGTGTGTTGCTTTATTTAAGTTAGTTCTTTTATCTTCACCAGTTGTCGTCTTTGTATGAGTACCTTTAATGTTTTCAGTATGATTACCAACTGTATTTAAGTTTACATTCTTAGATACTCTCTGATTCATGTTTCCGTTTATCTGTGTTGACTTATCACTTCCAATCTCTTTTGCTTCATTACCAGCTATCTTTTGTACTACATCGCCTCTTACTGTTTGTATGTAATCTCCATCAATCTCTTCTATCTTATCTCCTTTGATAAGTGTTCTT
>Ga0160423_10004499_pt1 | contig 11460 bp, 7 predicted proteins | sample CRUFie14St8metaG_FD_108191 | JGI IMG/M metagenome (GOLD analysis project Ga0160423, IMG submission 108191) | Marine microbial communities from the Costa Rica Dome - CRUD Field 142mm St8 metaG | ecosystem: Environmental > Aquatic > Marine > Oceanic > Photic zone | place: Costa Rica: the Eastern... | reverse complement strand
TAGCTATAGTAAGTTATAATTTAGCGTCTCGCTCTCTTCCCAATTATAATCAAAGTTTAGTGTCAAATAAAATCACTGATCAGGTTGAAATAATAAGAAACTCATCAAATATTCCTCACATATTTTCTGAAAATATAAACGATGTGTTTTTTGGTTTAGGATACGCCCATGCTCAAGACAGATTTTGGCAACTGAATATTTTACGAAGATCGGCGCAAGGACGCTTATCCGAAATATTCGGTCAAAAGACTCTGCAACTTGATGAATTGGTAAGGCGCTTAGATATATACAATCTAGCCCGTTTATCACTGAAACATCAGTCTGAGCAAACAAAATCAATTCTCAAAGCTTATTCAAGCGGCATTAACGCCAGAGTAATGGAAATTAATACAAAAGCTCTTGGACGTGGTGCACCTGAAATGTTTCTTTATCCCAGTGAGTTTTCTTATTGGCAGCCAGCAGATAGTATAGCAATTTTTAAATTACTAGCATTGAAAATGAGTGGCCAAATTGATGCCGAGGTAACCTATGCCAAAGCTTCATTGGCAATAGAAAACCAGCGGTTGCTTTCTGCCTTATTGCCAGATTCGCCAAGTAAAATAATTACAAAACTTCCATATTTGAAAAAAGCCTCTTCAAAGAATTTTTCTAACTCAAAGGGAAAAGTAGAAGCAACAGCTTTATTTAGACTTCCCGACTTTCAATTAGCAGGCGCCTCAAACGTTTTTGGAGCTACGAAAGAAAGATCTGCAGCGAACGGAGCTTTAATAGCGAATGACCCCCATTTTGAACTGTCTGCGCCATCTTTATTCTATTTGGCGAGATTACAACTTGGAGAAAGCGCGGTAATTGGTGCTTCGGTTCCTGGCACTCCTGTCATTCTAAGCGGAAGAAACGAAAATTTAGCTTGGGGTATAACCGCATCATATCTTGACGATCAAGATATTTTCATCGAAGAACTAAATCGATCAAACCCAAATCTTTACAGAACTGATGACGGGTGGGCTAAATTCAAAAATGATGAGCAATTCATCAAAGTAAAAAATTCTTCAGCTGTGAGAATTACAAGAAATTGGACAAAAAATGGCCCTGTTCTGCCTGGTTCGGTATTTGGCTTATCAAGCATTACACCCAAACACCACGTCGCTACGCTTTCTTGGACCGGCTTGGCTGAGACTGACACGACTATCTCCTCCGCAATCAATTTAATGCTTAGCCATGATGTTAGACAAGGGTTAAACTCTTTAGAAGATTTTTATGCTCCATCACTTAACTTTTTATTGGTTGATGCGGAAAAAATGTCGTTGAAAACAGTCGGTAAAATGCCGCGCAGATCTCCCTTGAGCCAAACGCAAGGTCGTATGCCATCTTTAGGATGGAGATTAGAAAATAATTGGCGGGGTTTTTGGGGGTATGAAGTAAATCCAATTATAAATAGTTCTCAAGGTGATATACTAGGTAATACAAATAATAAGATAGCAGATCAAAAATTCCCAAAACATGTCTCTCATTTTTGGGGAGATACTCAAAGAATTTTACGGTGGCAAAAATTAATGCAAAGTAGAGAAGTACATACAAGAGAAAGTTTCATAGAAGCACAACTTGATACTGTATCACCAACCGCTAGATCACTTTTGCCAATAATAGGTTCAGAATTGTGGTACTCACAGCCAATGGGAGAAGCAGGTAGCAACCAAAGATTGCGCTTTGATGCTGTTTCATTGCTTGCTTCATGGAACGGTGAAATGAATGAACATCTACCCGAGCCTTTAATTTATTCTACTTGGTTGAAATTTTTACAAAAAAATTTAATTGAAGACGAAATCGGTTCTTTGTCTGACCGTTTTGAAATGATAAACCCAATCTTCATTGAGAAAGTTTTTCGAGATATAGATGGTGCTGCTCAGTGGTGCGACATAAAACAAAGTAGCAATCGTGAAACATGCACTAAAATTGCTTCAGACTCACTAGATGAAGCACTTCTTTGGTTACAAGAGAAGTACGGAAAAAACTTGAATGCTCTTAGATGGGGAGATGCCCATGAAGCTTTCCATCGCAATGAAACACTGGGTAACATTCCTATACTAAAATATCTTGTAAATATTCGCCAATCTACATCCGGTGGTGATAACACCCTTATGAGGGGTAAAAGTTTAGGAATAGGAAGTGAACCTTTTTTAAATATACATTCTGCCATTTACAGAGGTGTTTACGATTTTGCTGACCCAGATAGTTCAGTTTTCATAATATCCACTGGTCAGTCTGGTCACTTTTTATCTCGTCATTATGATGACTTGGGTGAATTATGGCGGCGAGGAGAATATGTGCCAATGTCTTTAGATCCTAAACTAGCTAGAGGTGCTTCCATAGGAGTGACGACTATTTTACCTCAGTAAAATTATCGAGCTAATAAGTGATATTTTGCTTTTTGTTGCCTCGACCATGTAACATTAAGTTTAAAACCTATATCAGTATAAAATTCATTTACAACTACACCGTTTTCATGCAACCAAGCCTTTCTATCGCCAAACTCAAAAGGCACTATTACTGTCTCAGAAAACTTTTTAGGTTCTATTTTACTTTTAACTTTTTTTATCAGCGTTGGAATGCCATCGTTAGAGATTGCTGAGATTGGGCATATACCTTTATGTCTTTTTGCAATATTGTAAAGACTTTTTTGCTTTTCATCCCCAAGTAAATCTATTTTATTCCATATCTCCAGGATGGCTGTGTTATCAGAGACACCAAGACTTTTAAGCACTCTTTTTACCTGGTAATCCTGATCTTCGGTGTTTTCGTGAGATATATCTCGTACATGAAGAATCAAATCAGCAGATAACACTTCCTCTAAAGTTGCTCTGAATGCCGCTATCAGTTCTGTGGGAAGATCTGAAATAAAGCCAACCGTATCGGAAATTATTACTTTAGTAGTTTTATCTAAATTTATTGATCTCATTTTTGGATCAAGTGTCGCAAATAGCATATTTTCCGATAATTCATTTGCTCCGGTTAACAAGTTGAATAGAGTTGATTTACCTGCATTTGTATATCCTACTAAAGCTACAATAGGAAATGGAACCTTTGCTCTCGACTTTCTATGCAAGTCCCTTGTTTTCTTTATTTTTTCAAGTTTTCGTTTTAACCCAGTTAGATGGATATCAATCGCTCTTTTATCTGCTTCAATTTGCGTTTCGCCAGGGCCTCCAACGAAACCAAGTCCGCCCCGCTGACGCTCTAAATGAGTCCAAGCTCTGACAAGTCTAGAACGCTGATAAGTTAGAGCTGCCATTTCTACCTGTAAGACACCTTCTTTAGTTACCGCTCTACTTGAGAAAATTTCCAAAATTAAAGCCGTTCGATCTAATATTTTAACTTTCCATATTTTTTCTAAATTTCGCTGTTGTATGGGGGTAATTTGACTATTTATTATAACCAAGTGAATTTTGTTGGAATTAAATAGTTCAGTTAACTCAACCACTTTGCCCTTACCAAAAAACTCTCTCGGCCTTAGCTTATCAATCGATACCAGACTTGATCCTAATAAATTAGTATTAGGCAAGGCTTTCGTTAACGCAATAGCTTCATCTACTAACGAATTGTGATTTCTTAAACTTAAATCAGATTTTACTTTAGGCTGAACGACCCATACAGACGTTTTGTCTTTATTGGCTTCTTTCAATTCTCTTCTTCACCATCGTATAGGGAAATATTTTGGGTGGGCATTATCGTTGAGACGGCATGCTTATAAACCAATTGAGACTGACCGTCCCTTCTTAACAAAATACAGAAGTTATCAAACCAAGTTATAGCCCCCTGTAATTTAACACCATTAATTAAAAAAACCGTAACTGGTATTTTTGTTTTTCTAACTTGATTGAGAAATGCATCTTGCAAATTTTGACGATCAGAAGCCATGTCCGGAGCCTTACCTTTTATTATTATTCGACTGACTTTAAAATACTCAAAAATTAATTCAAATCAACTAAAAGGAAAAGCAAGTTGGATTCAAGCTCTCTTCAAAACAGATATTATGACAGATAAAGCGACTAAGATTTCCAAGCGACCTAGGACCATGCTTATTACTAACACAATTTTTGGGAAGAGAGATAAATCGGCTATCAACGAAGGATCCAAACCTAGAACGGCAATAATTGGTCCTGTAGTAGTCAGACAGGCTACAGCAATAACAATCGCCTCTTCAAAAAACAAGCCGAATATAGCAAGAATAATTGTTACTAAAGCCAAGCTTACAATGAATAGCATAAAAAAAATCCACGCCATAAAAACAGACATTTTGAGGCTTTTTACCTTGACCTTTACAACTGGTATAGAAGAAGGATTAAGTAATTTTCCAGTTTCATTTGAAAAAGCAGAAAATAAAATTGATATACGAAGCAATTTTATGCCACCCGCCGTAGTGGCCAGGCCACCTCCGAACAAACACAATCCGAGTAAAATGATAGAAATGTGAGGCACATCCGCTAAAGATACAGTTTCTTCCCAGAAAAAACTTACATGACCAGTGGTGGTTATAAATGAGAGTGCTGTGAAAAAATTTCCCCATATTAACTTTAGTCCAACAATCAAAGACCCATCAGTACTAAACAACGATTTGATTAGGTTAATTTCCTTTAAAGAAAGTACTAATGTAACGCAAAAAACTGTTAGGAGACCCAAGCGTACTTCCTGATCTAATAATACCGTTTTCGAACTTTTCTTTTTATTAAAGGAGTAAAAAAAATTATGCGAAAAAGCCAATAACAAAAATATTGCTACCACTAACTCACCATAAAAACCTGCTCCATCCATTTTGAATTTTTCAGCTCCAGAAATTCCAGACGTAGAAAGTATAGAAAAAGCTCTTAATAAACTAGTGTAGCCGTCTGCCCCAAGACTACTAAGTAAATACCATAGAATAAACGTTAACCCTACATATGTGGGAATTAACCTTCTAGTTATCCTAGTTAAAGTTAAAGATCGTTCGTCAAGGGTAGGCTTTCTGCTCAAATTTGAGTTAATTTTTTTATTTGAGAAAACATCAAACCCATCGCTGTTTGCAGGTATTAGGATTACAAAAGCAGCGATCAAAATTAAACCCCCACCATACCATGCGATTAAAGAGCGCCAAAGATGAATACTGTTTGTAAGAATATCTTGTTCAAATACTGGCAAGCCAGTCGTAGTAAAAGCTCCTACCATATCCACATACGCATCAAGAAACTTGATGCTAGGTGAAATAATCCATGCAGGTAAAGCCAGAAATAAAGGCAGAAGTAAAAATAACAAAATTAGAGAAATTATTTGCATCAATCCAGTTTCTTTTAAAACTCTGTTGGAAATAGCTAAGTTTAATAAAGCAAATACAAAAAATCCCGTTAAGCCACTGTATAAAAAAATTCGTGCTTCGCGAAAAGATTCAGTAACAAAGCCATACGCAGCTACTACAAACATTAAACTACAGGCTAACGCAAAAACTTGGAAAAAAAGCGGTAATAGTGTGAAATTTTTTCCCAATTTAATAAGTGATTTCATATCGCTACACTAAGTTTTGCAACTAAAAATAGTCTATAGTTACTTGAAGAAGTCTTTCTACTTCAGGAATATCTTTTGAAAGTGCAAACAAAGCTATTACATCACCATCCTCAATTTTTGAAGTACTATCGGGCTTAATCATTTCCCCGTCTTTCAAAATACCACCAACAATAACACCTTCAGGGAAATCTATTTCACCGATACGGCTTCCGGCAATTGGAGATGTTGACATGACTTGTGCTTCTATAATTTCAGCCTCAGCGTCTCCTATTGAGTACACATTTTTAACTTTACCATGTCGAATATGCTTTAAAATCGAGCTTACCGTTGTCGACCTCGGATTTATATATGCGTCAATGCCCAGCGGCTCCATTAATGCTGACATAGTCGGATCATTTATAAGAGCAATTGCCTTTTTACACCCTCTTGATTTTGCCCTAACCGCCGCCAACATATTTGTTTTGTCATCATCAGTCACAGCAAGGATAGCATCAGTTTTTGAAACATTTGCCTCGTCCAACAATCCAGAATCCAGACCATCGCCATGTAAAACGATCGTTCTTTCCAGTGAACCCGCAGAAAATTCCGCTTGTAGTCTATTTTTTTCAATGATTTTCGTGCGAACACGATGTTTGCTTTCCTCTAATGTTTTGGCTATCCGCAAACCTACGTTTCCACCACCAATTAATATTATACGGTTTTGTTCACCTTGAGATTTCCCAAAAACATCCATTGTTCTGCTAGCATCACTAGTGTGACACATCAAATAAACTTGATCTGAACAAAAAAGTTGATCGCCAGCGCTTGGAGCAAACAAAAGTCCGTGTCTACGTACACCTACCACAATCACTCTCAAGGTAGAGAATAGATCTGTAAGTTGTCGTAATGGGGTGTTAACAACAGGACAATTTTCTTCAATGTGAAGACCTAAAAGTTGAGCCTGATTATTTAAAAAATTTTCAGACTCAAATGCGTTTGGGAAAGACAACCTTTTTAAAGCGGCCTCGGCTACCTCCAATTCAGGGCTTATAACAACATCAATGGGCAGATGGTCTCTTCTATATAAATCTGCGTAAATAGCATCTAAATAAGATTGACTACGCAATCTAGCAATTTTTCTTGGTATATTAAAAATTGAATGTGCAACCTGACAAGTAACCATATTTACTTCATCGGAGTGGGTCGCAGCAATAATCATGTCAGCGTCCTCAGCACCTCCACTACTTAAAACATTGGGATATGAAGCGAACCCGCTTACTCCTTTGACATCTAGAGTATCCTTCGCTCTTTCAACTAAATCTTGGTCGCTATCTACTATAGTTACCTCATTTTTTTCACTAGCAAGATGGCGCGCAATTTGCCAACCTACTTGACCTGCACCACAAATGATCACTTTCATTTAAATTTTCCTCGCTGTTCATAAACAATGTCTGTAATTAACAACTAATTGTGAAAATACTATCTTGTATTCAAATTTTTTGTCCTGAAGTGATACCTAACGACTTTAGTTTTCTGTGCAATGCACTCCTCTCCATCTCAATAAAAGAGGCTGTTTTTGAAATGTTTCCCCCAAAACGATTTATCTGTAGGCTAAGATAATCTCGTTCAAATATTTCACGTGCTTCGCGTAATGACAAATTGGATAATTGATGCGAAATTAGATTGCTCTTATTGTTATTTTCTTGAGATTTAATCTCACTTGAAATTAACTCATCGCTACTGATTTTTTCCGAGGGGTCACCTAGAATTAAAACACGTTCAATTAAATTCTTCAGTTGCCTTATATTACCTGGCCAACTCATCCCTTGTAAACAAGTTATGGCCTCTTCCGAAAACTCCCGAAAAATTAATCCATTTTTAGACGAAAGTTCTTCAGCGAAATGCCTAGCCAAAATAGGGATATCGTCTATCCTTTCATGTAAATTGGGACATTCAATTGGAACAACACTTAGTCTATGAAATAAGTCTAGTCGGAATTTTTTTTGTTGTATTCTTTCTGATAGATCTGAGGTAGTTGCACTAATAAATCTTAAGTCAAGATCAATTTTTCTGTGACTTCCCACCCTGCTGATAGAGTTATCTACCAAAACTTTTAATAATTTTCCCTGTAAATCTAAAGACAATTCTGACACTTCATCCAAAAAGATAGTGCCTCCATTAGCTTTTTCCAAAGCTCCTATAATCGGTGAACCATCACGATTTTCAGACCCAAACAACATATGCTCAAGATTATTCTCGTCAGATGTTGAACAATTTATATCAATAAAATGTCCGCTGGATTGTTTTGAATTTGCATGTATAAATCTCGATGCAACTTCTTTACCTGAACCGGGGGCGCCGGATATTAGTACTCTACTGTTTGTTTTGGAAACTTTTTCTAAACTAGATAGAAAGTTTCGGAATACATTACTTTTACCAATTAACTTGAAATCAATTGTATCTTTTTGCTTCAGTTCCTTATTTTCTCTTCTTAAAGAGGAAGTTTCCATTGCACGTCTTACGACAACCAAAAGTTGCTCTATATTAAATGGCTTTTCTATAAAATCATAAGCACCTTGCTTTATTGCCGACACAGCTATTTCAATGTTGCCATGCCCTGAAATAATAACAACTGGCATATTGGGGTGTTCTATTTTAACCTTTTTTAAAATATCTATACCATCCATTTTGCTGTCTTTGAGCCAGATATCTAATATCAACAAGCTAGGGACATTTTTAGATACCTGGCTTAAACACTCGGCTGAATTGCCCGCCAAACGCGTTGAATAACCTTCATCTATTAAAATTTCTGAAACTAATTCTCGAATATCTTTTTCATCATCAACAATTAAGATATCACTCATCTGATATTTGCTCCGCCTTATATTAGTTTATTTTTTTGACTTTGGGATATCAATAGATATTGAAGCTCCAATTATATTTCCTTTTTCAAATAAATCTGAGTCACCCAAAGCCAAAACTCCACCATGCTCTTCAACAATTTTTTTAACAATTGCGAGCCCAAGCCCCGTGCCTTTCTCACGAGTTGTCACATACGGTTCGAACAATCGGGATCTATCTTGCGGCCAACCAATGCCATTATCTGATATTGTTAATATGACACTTTCAATATTTTCTCGTAAAAATACATTTATAATTCCTGGTTCCTCAGCACTTGGTTCTTTTAACATTCTTGAACCTATTGCTTCACCTGCATTCTTCAAAATATTTGTTATGGCTTGATTAATTAGGGTAGCATCAACCGATACTATCACTGGAATTTTTGGTTTTGAGAAATTAATAGAAACGTTAGGTTGGCCAGCCTGCTGGAGGGTTATGATCGACTCAATTAAAACACCTAAGTCTTCATTTTTACGTTTTAACTCTGGCATTCTTGCAAATTTAGAGAATTCATCTACTATTCGACGTATATCGTCAGTTTGTCGTGTTATTACGTCAACCATCTGTTTAAGAGTATTTGAGTCATCACTGAGTAATGGACTAAACTTTTTTCTAATTCTTTCGGCAGATAATTGTATCGGTGTGAGAGGGTTTTTTATTTCGTGGGCAATTCTTCTAGCGACATCACCCCAGGCAGCAGATCTTTGTGCAGAAACTAGATTGGTTATATCATCAAAAGCAACAACGTAACCTTTCAATTGTTCATCCTCATTCATGGTAGCAATTCGAACTAAAAAATTTTCTAATCGGCCAGCTTTCACTAACTTTATTTCAGACTGTAAATTATCAGCATCAGAATCTTTTAACTTTTGAAACAGATTATTTAATTCAGGAAAAATATCAGACAGAAGATTCTGAATTTTTTCTTGGCTGTTAAAATTCAATAGTGTTTTAGCTGAGTTATTAGTAAAATTGACTTTTCCATCTGGATTAAGAACAATGACTCCAGAAGTTACTGAGGAAAGCACGCTATCAAAAAGTCGCCTTCTTCCTTCAATCTGTTCAGTATTTTCTACCAATGTATCTCTTTGTTGCTTAAGTTGCTTTGTCATTTGATTAAAATAACGGCCAAGCTGTGATATCTCGTCATCGCCATCATCTTCAATTACTTGAGTACTTAATTCACCCGCCCCAACTCGCTTTGCCGCTGCAGCGAGACGCCCGATAGGTTTAGATAGTCTTTCAGCAAACCAGAGCGCGAATAATACTGAGGAAACTATAAGCAGAAGGGCTAATGCAAAATAAAGAACGGCAAAATTCAAAAGATACGCGGTTCTATCATTTTCCATTTGCTGGTATAAAACTGCAGTTTTTTGTGTTTCATCTAATAGATTAAAGAGTGTACCATCCACTTCTCTAGTTAGATACAAATATTTATCTCCAAAACCTTTTAGATAAACCAATGCCCTTAACTCGTTATTGTCAAAATCATCTATCAAAACCACATCACTGACAGATTGTTTCAAATCCTGCTCATCAGGTATTTCAAAATCAAAGAGGTATGATCTTTCTCCTCGAAGCTCAATATTACCAGAGGAATTTAAGATAAAAGCTTCTTTAATACCCCGTTGTAATTCAAGTTGTCGAGAAGCAAGCTCATTTCTTAATTCATCCTCCTCTATAAAAGTTCTATATTTTTGAAAATTTTGTAAGTCTTCTGCCACTGATCGAATATCTTCAATCAAGGCAACTTGTTGCTCATCAGCATACGAGCGAGCGGCGGATAATGACGTACCTACGACGCTTTGAACGCGTTCGGAAAACCAGGCCTCTAAACCTAAATTAATTGAGATAGTCGCAAATACCGCAACTGTAATAGTTGGCAGTAAAGACATAGTGGTAAAAACACTAGCTAGTCGAAAATGTAATTTTGAGCCCGCCAATCGGGATCTACGCTGAGAAAGGACGTATAAAATTCTTACTAATACTATGCCAACAATTAAAAGCACGTAAACTAAATCTAATAACAGAAAAAACCGAAGCCATGCAGATTGACCTGCTACATTAAAGGGTCCCAAAAAAAGGTAAGTAGCTATGGCTAATATTGGACCAAGTATAATGAGAGAAATGTTAATAAAAGACTTTAGTGGTTTCAAATTTAGGTGGTTTGAAAGCCACTTAGAAAGAGACCTATTTTTACTTAAAACTGCCAAAAGTTCTCAGACTAGTCATGAATTAAACATTGTTGCATAATTACATCAGACACCAAATTGAGGTAGCCATGTCAAGGGCAACGTTGTTTTTTTACATCAATTTTCGACGCCTAGTGACTTTAATATCTAGCTCACTTATTTTTTTCCGCAAAGTATTTCGATTAATTCCCAACAAATCCGCACACTTCGCTTGATTACCTCCTGTTGCTTCCAAAGAAACACCTAGCAAGGGAATTTCTAGTTCCTTTAGAATACGATTGTATAAACCTACAGGGGGTAAAATATTACCATGTAAATCAAAATAACGGCGCAGATGCTTTTCTATGTCAGCTGATAACTTTTCCGTACCAGCTTTTCCAAACGAACCTTCTAATTCTGGTTGATTTTCAAGCGACTGTTCAACCTCTGTGAGAGAAATTTCATGTTCGCGCGCAGTTAACCCTAACCTTTTTACCACATTTTGTAACTGCCTAACATTTCCAGGCCAACTGTAAGCACGAAACAGATCTTGAGCTTTTATTCCTAATTGTCTTTTAGGACCGCCCTCCTTTTCAAGCGAATTTAGAAAGTATTCCGTCAAAATTAAAATGTCGTCAACACATTCACGAAGACTAGGTAATTCAATCGTTGCCCCCCCTAGCCTGTAAAAGACATCGCTTCTAATTAAGCCAGTATCAACAGATTCTGTCATGCTCCCTTGCATGGTTGCTATAAACCTAGGTGAATATTCACCAGGATTATCAATCATTTGAACCAACCTAGCTTGGCTTTCCAAGGGAAAATCAGAAATTTCTTCTATTATCAAAGAGCCCCCTCTTACTTTAGCTAAAATTTT
>Ga0160423_10004496_pt1 | contig 11464 bp, 11 predicted proteins | sample CRUFie14St8metaG_FD_108191 | JGI IMG/M metagenome (GOLD analysis project Ga0160423, IMG submission 108191) | Marine microbial communities from the Costa Rica Dome - CRUD Field 142mm St8 metaG | ecosystem: Environmental > Aquatic > Marine > Oceanic > Photic zone | place: Costa Rica: the Eastern... | reverse complement strand
GGCATCGGATGTGCGTCGTCTTTTGACGACGGCCCATGGATGGAGTACCCTTTGACATGCGGTCACCTCAGGTGTTGGGCGACCCCCGCCCCCTTTATGAAATCAACTCCGCGGCATCTCGGCATCGTCAAGGGCAAAGGTACGCAATCCGACAGCGGCGATAAGCAGGCCGACTGGGACAGCGAGGGCCAACCCAAGTCCAACCGGTGCCAGGTGGACAAGCTCAGTGAAAAAACGAGCAATGGGCGAACTCGCGTCGCCAATTAAGTCGCTGGATTGAAGCAACCAGAGGCCCAGGATGAAGCCGGTCACCAAGAGCACACACAAGCCCAAAACGGGTGCAGCAGGGCGGTCACGGTTGTCGCCGTACGCCAGCAAGAGCAAAATCATGCCGAGCGAGGTCACGATGAAGCCAACGAAGACATCGTTGGCCAGACCAACACCCAGCGCGTTCGGGTCAGGGTTTGTCCCGGTGGCGAGTAACAAGACCACAACAGGTCCAAGCAACAGGGCCGACGCGAGGCTTGCGATTGCCACGTAAGTCCGAGCTTCAGGCATGGAAATCACCCCCTTTTTGCGTGCGCCGAGCAATGATGGCGGCCGCTCGCTCCAAATCTTCCTCACTCGGTGGCGGAAGATCGTCCGGCTCAGGCAGGTTCCGTTCGAAGAACCAAACAACAAGCATGCTGAGCAAAAGGGCCATTCCTGCTCCGAGGAAAACGCCAGCCACCTCTGCAACCACAAGGACCCCGATGCTGCCGTCCACGCCACGGAGCACGAGCAGGCTCGACGCAGACACTGCGCCGGCCAACATCGGCCATGACAACGATCGCCTTCGAGGCACAAAGAACCTGTGGAGGACGAAAAGGAAGGCCGAAACGCTAGCCGTCGCCGCCAACATGACCACCACAAAACGGTCCCATAGCGTCACGTCCTCAACAAAAGTGGGGGTCCAGGAGACCACCAACCACGCTGAACATGCCACGAGGAGCAAACCCGTTGGTCGGCCCCAAGCAGGCACGCGGCCGACCGGCACATCCCCGCCAAACACCATCAACACCAAGCCGCACAGCAATGGAAGTCCAATGACGGCCACGCCCCACAACAACTCGACGGCTTGGGTGCTGGTTGAATCGGGCACCGTCAACGGCGCCATGACCACGAGCAGCAGGCTCAGCGGAGTCACGACTTTCCACGCCCCACCGCCACGGCCAATGAGGTTGAAGGCCCCAAACACCGCGACCAGAGCCGGGGCCCACAAAAGCAACGCCGCCGTGAGCGCCTGCTCCATGGGTGAAGACCTCGGGGTTGGGCTCAAGAACCCTCCCCGCAAATCGTGACATACCGCCCCTCCTCAGCGCCTTATGCGGTGCGTCATCGCTAAATACCCGACTCCGGTGGGCGAAACGCTCAGGTGATGCGCATGGTGAAGATGCCTCGTCAAGTCAAGCGGTACAGCCCCTCTGCGGGCAAGCACACCCTTCACACCGTGGAGCGCGTCAAGAAGAAGCGCGCTTCCGAACTCCGCTGGGGTCAGCGCCGTTTCCGCAAGGTCACCGCCGGTTACCGCGGCTTCCCCCGTCCTAAGCCGGACGGTCGAGAGAAGCCCACAAAGCGCGTCAACATCCTTTACCGCTGCACGGAAACGGGCAAAGCCCACTATGCGCCGTGCAAGCGCGCCAAGAAGTTCGAACTCGTGGACCGGTGATCACCAATGGCTGGACAATTCCTTAGCGTAACCTGCCGCGACTGCGGAACGGGGACCATCATCTTTGATCGCTCCGTGAACACCATCTCCTGCGACGTCTGCGGGGCGACCCTCAGCCGCCCCTCCGGCGGGAAGGCAGACCTCGTGGGCTGCCGTGTCGTCGAGGCCAATGAGTGAGGGAGGACCCTCACATGGCCCGCATCACCGCCACCGATGGCCCCCAAGAAGGCGACCTTGTCGTGGCAACGGTCACCACCGTCAAGCAAAACGGCTGCTACGTTTCGCTCGACGAGTTTGACGACCGTGAAGGCTTCATCTTCATCGGGGAAATCGCAAGCGGATGGGTGCGCAACATCCGCGCCTTTGTTCGCGAAGGACAGCGCCTGATCTGCAAGATCACCGGCATGCGCCGGGACGGAACCTCCTACGAATTGTCGCTCAAATCTGTCTCTGAAGAGCGACGACGTGACCGCCTCCAGCAGTGGAAGAACGAACAGCGCGCCACTCAACTGTTCGCCGTGCTTGGCGAACAAGTGGGCTGGGACGAGAACCAATCGACCACGCTTCGTGAGGAATTGATCGCCTCTTTTGGCACCCTTTACGGGGCCTTCGAGGAAGCCGCGACCAGCGAAACCGCCATGGCCGAATCGGGCTTTGATGACCCTTGGGTTCCTGCCTTCGTCCAGTGCGCACTCGAGAACATTGTACCACCTTTCGTCGAAATCCGTGGAGTGTTTACCCTCACCTGCGACGACGAAAACGGAATCGACCGCATCCGGGAGGCCCTCCTCGAAGCCGAGGCGTTGAGCAATGCCGAAGCAGAACTCGAAGTGGCGTGCTACTACGACGGAGCCCCAAAATACCGCATCGAAGTGAAGGCTCCTGACTTCCGCACTGCCGAAGACCTGTGGGAGGAAGCCACCTCCTCCACGTTGACCTCGATTGAAGCCAGCGACGGTACGGGTGAAGTGTGGAGGGAGTGATGTGGCCCGGCAATTGCTCCAACATTGCTTGGCTTGCAACGGATGGACCTTAGCCGCGGTGTGCTGCGATCAACCGACCCGTGCTGCTGCACCGATCAAGTGGTCCCCAGAGGACGCAAAAGCTCCCTACAGGCGCCGACTGGAAAACGTCGAGGACCCGGCTTGGGTCGAATCTCTGCCAAAGCTCGGCGAACGAAGCGAAGAGGAATGAAGCGCTCTTGGTCCATTGCTGATACGCCAAGCATTATGCCCCGTCGGGACGATTTCAGTGGGTATGTCGCTACGGTTCGTATGGCTTGACGACAGTGAAATCAAAGGCACGCCATGCTTTGTTGCCTTCCCTGGCGTAGGCGACATTGGGGTTTTGACCGCGGAACTGCTGGAGCAGCTCCTGCCGTCCACGACCGTTGCTCATGTCCTCGACCCCTCACTTCCACCTTTGGCTCAACTGGACGACAACGGCGTCCTCCAGCCTCCACACCACCGCTTGGTTCGACTCGACACCGCATCTGGCCCTGCCCACGTGCTGATCGGGGCAGGGCAATCCGGGCTTCCTCATTTGCAGCACGCCACTGCCGTGGGCTTGTTGGAAGCGATGAGCGGTGCCAAGGAAGTCGTTGGGCTCGCGGGGTTCCGAGCACCGGCCGAGGACCGGCGGACCTTCTGGGTCGCCACATCTGCGGACGACGCGGCATCGTTCCAATCTGAAGGGCGTACGGTAAGCCGAACTGAACCACAAGCAGGATGCATCGGTGCACTTGCTTTGTTGGTCTCTTTGGCACCACACCACAACCTCTCTGGTTCACTTGCCGTTTCCACCACTGTCGGGGAAAGCAAGGATCCCAGCGCAGCTCAGCGTTTGGCTCAAATGCTTGACCGCACCTTCTCGCTTGGGCTTGGCGCCATGCCAAACGTGGACGAGCATTTGCGCACCTTGCTCGAAGCGCGTGCACCTCGGGTCGTGCAGGATCACATCTCTGAGTTGATGGAGCGGCCCGACGCCTTCTACGCATGACAGAACCAAAGAGGCTGGATTACCATTTACTCACATTCATCCACTGAAATCTGGCAGGCGCCAGCATGGTAGTGGTGGAATGCCCTGCGTGTGAAAGGAGCGTGAATGTTCCTGGCCTTGACGACCATTACCGCTGTCCTTTATCCAAGGGTGTAATCGATTTTGATGGTTCGCAAAAGGTGGTTGAAGCCGCTTTTCAATGAGGACCTATCGCTCACCGGAGGTTCAACCACCCATCCGACAATCCGAACCCTATCCGACAATGGATGCTAAAGGCCCCAACCCAGCAATTTTTGGGTCGTAATGAGGCGCCGAGAGAGGGATTCGAACCCCCGAGTCTGACGACAGTGGATTTCGAATCCACCGCACTACCGGGCTATGCGATCTCGGCCTAAGCCGAGCCCCGTGCGCCACCGTCATAAGCATGATGCAGCACGTCCTCGCTGTGTTGGTGCGACTGAGCGGCGACGAGGGACATCACGAAGTGACCCTCGACGAAGGCGCCACGGTGCGCGACGTCCTACGCGCGGTGAACCTGCTGCCGAGCCTCTACATCGTCTCTCACGAAGCGCAGGTCCTCCCAATGTCCACGGAGCTGACCGGTGATCTCACCCTCAAGATCACGCGCATCGCCTCAGGCGGTTGAACCGTCGTCGGCTCTGGCCAAGACCCGAAGGTCTGATGCCTCACTGAGGTCACCCTGAAGTTCATTCACCCAAGCGCCCGGCGCGAGGTTGGTCAAGACCACGACGTCACCAGGTTGGACGTGTGCGTAGGTCCGTGGCATTGCGTTGCTCCAGCCGTCGACCTTCATCGTCCCCGTCGAATCAATGAGCATCAATCCGCTCCTTGACCACGGGCGACCATTGCGCCCGATTCCGCCCTTCTCGAAGCAATATGCCACGCGACCCACCACGTTCACGCGGGCAGGTTGGTGCACCATCAGGCTGTCCAATGAACCGGCCTCGACAGGATTCAGCGTCGAGCGAGGATCGAAACGGAGGGTCAGGCGGCCTCCTCGGCCAATCTCGGGCATCACACCCGTGAGATGGACTCGTTGGCCTTTCATGAGATTAAGATCAACACCCTCGGGCGTGTGCCGACCAAGGATGCGCATTCCGGCCTGACGTTGCCCGTCGGTGAAGAGGATCCTCGGCCGCGAGACGCCAGTGACCTGCACGGAATTGACCTCCAGGTGAAGGTCCACGCGTGGATTGATGTCCCCTAAGGCATCGACGCTTGTGGTTTGAGCGTGCCCGGGGAGCTGGAAGCGACGGGGTAGGTCAGGCAACTCGCCTTCTGGACCAGGACAGATGACATGCCACTCACAGCCAAGGCAGCGCTTCAATGGATTCGCATCGGCGCCCTCGGGAACACCACCCCTGCCATGGTTTTGGTAGGGAGCTGGTTGTGGTGGACAGGACGCCTCACTGGGGTCATCTTGACGAAGCTCCTCCCATAACGATGCAATGCGAGCCTCGAAGGCATCGCACCACGCGTCGTCAGGACACGCGACTTCAACGGCATCTCCAGTGCCGAGGAACCAAATCTCAAGCCGTGAGGGAATCTGAGCATCCTCGTGCGTTGCGCGCCACAGCGCAGCGTACGCCCTCAATTGGGCATGGTACCCGGCGGTACGGTCCGAGGCCCCAACAGAGGCCTTCAAATCGATGATTTCCGCCGTGCCGCGCCACCGGTAGACGAGGTCGTATTCGCCTTGGAACATGAAGGTCGGATGAACCGCTTGGCTGCTGAAGCTGCCAGCATCAGGATCAACAAACCACGGCCGCGCGATCTCCCATGCCTCGAGGTAATCACATGCGCCCTCACCTGCCAGCGGGTGAGGCCCTGTCGAAGCATAACGTCGTCCGTCTGGGGCGGGGTGGATCGGACGCTCGCCGGCCCTCCACGCCTCCAAGCCCGCTCCACCGTTCATCGTGAGGCAGGCCTGGACCTCTTTGAGGTGCAAATCGATGGCACACTTCACCATCGCTAGAACGGCCTCGGGTTGTATGCGTTCTTCCCATACCCCAGTCTGACGCTCATGGGACTCCCATGCGGCGCGTTCGACGGCCAAACAATTGGGAACGTGAACCGCAGCACGTGCGTAGGCCCAAGAGCGAAGATCCTCCAAGGAGTTCGGGCGGCGGCCCAAGGGGAGAAGACCGTCGGCCGGCCAGCCCTCACACGCGTTCGCATCCGGTCGGTCTTCATCGTCGAGGGGTGTACCGCTGAGCAAGTCATGCGGCGCAGCGGCGACAATAAGGCCGGGTGACTCCCGGAGCGTCAAGCACACCGCGGCCTCGACCGCACGGCCAAGGTGAAGCGGAGGCGTTTGGGCGATCTTCAGGCGCCGTACTTTCTCAAGGAACCACTGCCGAGGACAGGCATCCCAGAGGTTGATTTGGCTCGCTGAAAGACGTCGGTAGGGTCCAACCGGGTCGTCGCCCAATGGGACATGCACCGGCATACGCACGGGGTCGAACCACGACCCACTTGAACCTCACGACGAGGGAGAATGAACGTCAACACGGGTGGAACGTGCGTCGATACGCAGCTGCGGCATGCCTTCGCGCCAGCCAAGCTCCGCACCTGTGAGTTTGACATGGTCGCCAGGGCGGATGGCGAGGATGCGATCGGTCAGCGTGCTCCCAAACATTGCGACTTCGATGACCCGTGAACCGTCGAAAATGTGCATGGTCCCCATGGACCAAGGACGGCCATCCAGACGGGTGCCGTTCCCTCGACCAATCGAAATCACGAGGGCGCACACGTTGGCTCGCGTACGCAACATACCAAGACGGGTGACCTCTGCATCAGGGTCGTCTTCGTGAAACGTAGTGCCTGCATCAGCATACAGCCGCGGCGCGCCACGCCAAGCACCAGGCAAAGCACCCCGCACCAACACTGGCCCGGTGTTGACTTCGTGTAAACCGGGTGCTGCTCCAGGCTGGCTTTCCTCCAAAGCAACATGGACGCGGCCGCTGGTGAGTGCAGCACCCAGCACGGGCTCACCGAAGTGATTGGGTAGCGGACCCCACCTCCCATCCAAAACGCCGCGCACGTTCACGCGGTGAGGAATCTTGGCCAAGGCTTCGAAAGGCGGTGCTATAGAAGGAACAACTGACCGTCCATCGCAGCGGTCATCGAGCAAGGCTTGGACGCCCCCCTCGGTCGACAACGCACACCAACGGCACCCGGGTCGGTCACAGGTGGCGTCACCGGTCAAGGGCCATGCCATCGCTCCCTCGCTGCCCTCGGCCATCGCCAAAGCAATGGCTTCCAAGGCCGATGTGGCCTCGTCATGATCGGGAAAGGGCTCCACAGGAGCACGATGACCACCGTTGAGGTACCAGCCCTCAATCCCGTCCGGTGCGGCACCAAAGCAAGCCTCCCAAAGCCAGCCGTAGAAGCGCATTTGATCATGGAGGGACGCGCCGTATGGACCACCTCCGTCGCCAGACTTCAGGTCGACGAGACGGGTGGTTCCGTCCCACCGCAACACGAGATCGAGTTCTCCGGCCGCCCAGCCTTCAGGATGGAAGAGGCGCTGAGGCTGACCGATTCGAGGGTCTTTGACCCAAGGCCGAACGGTTTCCCACGCCTCGGCGTGGTCGGGCTGATCGCCCGGCTCCTTCCAACCTGCGAAACCGGCAATCGGAGCTTCATCGAGGTGCGGGGGCCATCGGTCAGGTAGCGGGTGCTCCGGTCGTGCCCCATCGCAAGGCGCTGGAACATCGAAAATGCGCTCGCCGATGCGCATGGTGTCAATATGAGGGCCACCGCCAACCTCGATGCACCGGTCCACTTCGACCATCATGAGGTCCACAGCGGACATGAGACGCGAGGTCAGGTCTTCGACGGTGAACGGCCAGCCTGGCGTCTCCCATTCCCTCCTCCACGGAAGCGCATCCCATCTGCGAAGCCCTTCTTGGCGAACAAGTTGGGCTTCCTCGTGTGCGCAAGCCGTTAGCCACGCAAGGAGTGTTGCACGGTCTGCGCCTGCCGGGGCATGGCGCATGATAAGGCGGATGACGCCGTCTTCCAAGACGTGCCCGAGTACTTGCGACGGCGAAGTGGGTGAACCTAGGCCGAGCCCGCGGGTGATGCGCCACTCCGTGGGGCAGCGGCGCCACGTGCTGTACGCCGAGCCGGACAGGCGCCGACGTGAGCGCCCGAGCGGACCTCCGACAGGTGGCGTCGTGACCGGCATGAGACGGACACACGGCCACCATGCATCAAGCACGCGGCTTCAAGCAGAATAGGAGTAGTAATCTCCTGCCTTGCGTTGCTCGCGGTCTTTGCGACTTTCGGACTTGTTGATTCGCGGTCGCTTGGATTCGTGATCTCGTCGGAAGGTGATGTTCACGCCGGACAGGAAACGGTTCATGCCCTCGCGAAGTTCGAAAGGCCCCTCTGCCCGACCGTGCACGCCTCCCTCGCCTTCGAAGACGAGGAGCGAATCACTGACGATGTCGATGAAGTAGACGTCGTGGTCGATCACGAAAGCAGCCTTTTCGTTCGCTTCCATCGTACGTCGTATGGCTTTCGCGGCTTCCATTCTCGCACTGGCATCCAGATGCGCGCTGGGTTCGTCCAAAAGGTACACGTCAGCCTCACGTCCGAGGCAGATGGCGATGGCCACACACTGGCGTTCACCACCGGAGAGTTTCCGAACGCGCTTCGGGAGAAGTTGATCCACGCCCAAGGCCCGGATGACGTTCACGTTGAATTCGCCTGAGCGCCAGCGCGGCCCAAGTTCGCTGTCAAGCCACAACTGCACCGTGCCGTCCATGTCGAGATCGAGGTGTTGCGGCTTGTAGGAAATCTTCGCTCCAGCGCTCACCCAACCTGCATCATATTCCAGTTCTCCGGCGAGCATTTTGATCATCGTTGACTTCCCTGTGCCGTTCGGACCAACCACACCAACCACCTCCGCACGGTGAACGGCACCTTCCTTTGCCTCGAGCTTGAAGGTGCCCAGCTGCTTTTCCAAATCACCCCAAGACACCATTGGTGCGCCTGCCTCCACCTTCCTGTCTTTATGGCCCAGGAACGTGATTGGTTTGTCTCGAATCCTTACGTTCTGTTCGAGAAGGAAACCGTCGAGATAGGCGTTGATGGCGGTTCGTGTGGAACGCGCAGGGGTGAAAATCCCGAACGCTCCTTTGTTGCCGTAGACGATGTGAACGAGGTCAGCCAACACGTCGAGTACCGCAAGGTCGTGCTCGATGACGATGACGCGCCGTTCCGCGGCCAGTTCTTGCACGATCCTGACGATGCGCATACGCTCGTAGATGTCAAGGTAGGACGAGGGCTCATCGAGGAAATACACGTCCGCATCACGCAAGAGCGTGGCGCCCATGGCCATACGCTGCAACTCTCCGCCCGAGAGTTGGCCGATCTCTCGATCAAGCAGGTGGGCAATGCCCAACCCTTCGGTCAACTCCTTGTACAAACCACGTTCATCGACTTTTTTCAGAAGGTCACCGACCCTGCCCTTCACGCGCTGTGGCAAACGATCGACGTTCTGTGGCTTGACGGCCACTGAAATTCGACCTTCTTTGACTTCGATGAGGAAGTCGCGAAGTTCGCCTCGAGGCAAAGTCGCGATCACGGCGTCCCAATCGGCTTCGCCCTTCCAATCACCAAGATTGGGTATCAACCTGCCCGACAAGGCATTCACGGCCGTGGATTTCCCCATGCCGTTGGGCCCCAAGATGCCCACCACGCTGTCTTTGCTCGGGGTTGGAAGGCGAAACAGCCGGAACCCGTTCAGCGAGTACCGATGCATCATGTCGGTCTCCAATTCCTCGGGGAGATTGATGATCTTCACAGCATCATCCGGGCATAATTTCGCACGAACGATGCACGGAGGACAAGCGTGCTCAGAAATTTTGACGAGTTTACCTTCGACGATGATGCATTCCTTGGAACACATTTGGGACCATTTTTTCAGGTAGTCGTACGCGTTGCTCTTCGGTTCGCAACGTTCGGGAATCACCACAGCAATACGCACGCCAGAGCCTCCCAAATCGAACGCGCCGGTGGCGCGCTATGAACGTGACCTCAGACGAGGCCCTTCAGGTGCTCAGCACCGCGCACGAGCTTGGTCGAGCAGGGCGTGGGGAACTTCATGCTGGCCTTGCGGAGCGCAGACTTGGCGGTAAGGTAGTGCTCAGGCGTGGTCTGAAGGGTCAGGACACGCTGGCCGCGCTGCACGCGGGCAGCGGTGCCGACGTTCTTGCCGAAGGCGCAGCGCATGCCCTGGGACACACGGTCAGCACCGGCACCGGTCGCCTGCTTGTTCTCGCGCAGGACGTGGTGAGGATAGGTGTGGACGCGGAGAGCGTAGCCTTGTGCGCCGGAGGCGTTACGGATGGTGGCGTTGCAGATCACACGGGCTGCTTCGAGCGCCGTGTGGCGAATCTGGCACGCGTTGTCCGCGCGCAGCTCGAGGACGACGGGGAAGCCGCCGGTCTCAGCCGCACGGCGGTTGCCGACGTGGAACTGCATGATACGGTTGTTGGGCACACCGCCGATGTACTTGCGGCGGGTGTAAGCCGGACCCTTGACTTGGCGGTACATCTTCGCGGGCTTGCGTGCCATAACGGAACCTCCGAGCATCCTGCCGACCTGACCGCCGCTTATGAGCCCTCCGATGTGCAAAACGAGGGCCAACGGCGCGAAAAGGCTTGAGAGCCCGAGGCCTGTGGTCAGACCATGGCCTCCCGCCTTTCACGTCTTCTGGAGGAGGAGTCCGAGCACCAATGGCTTGCCATTGGCCTCTTCGCCCTCTTCGCCCTCGCCGGCGGCTGGGCGGTGAGCGCGACCGGTACCTTGTCGTCGTTGAGCGATGCACCCGTCACCGCGGTCTGGCACGGCCACGATGTCATCGATGTGGCGATGATCGACGGCGATTGGGACCTCGCACACGTCGGTGTTGTGGTCAACCAACAAGGCCCGTTGCTGTACATTCAGCACACGGAAGGAGAGGGTGGCGTGACCATCATTAGCGAAACCAACGTGCCAGAGCGCCTCCTCAAGGCCGACGATGGCGTATGGTGGGACGCCGGTAATGGAATCCTGCAAGGCTACGCAAAAGCAGGCAACCAGCCAGCAAAAATCAGGCAAAACCTCTCAGGACTCGACTCCGGCCACGCCATTGACCTCGTCCAATCCAGCACAACCACCGCCGTCCTCGGTTGGTTGCTCGTGCAAGACGGCCAAAGCACCTCGGCGGTCGCCTACGACGGACTTGGCTCTGAATTCACCGCTGTGTCCTCACCAGAGGGCGTCACGTGGACACACCTCGAGCGTCTGGACGAGCGGCATTTGGCCGCCATCGGATGGCGTGCATCGACGGCACCCGGGCAAAACCCGGCCCAACCAGAACGTCAGGCCGCCATCAGCCTGATTCAAATTGACGACGGGACGATGGTGCTTCTTGAGACCCTGAACGGTCCTGAAGGCAGCGTGCACACCGCGCTAGCAACCGCTGACGAAATGGTCTTGGTGGCCACCGAGCAAGGCGCCGTCCTGGTTGGTTCCGATACCGAAATCACGGCCATTGACGTCAAGTCCGCCGCCGCTATGGTGGCAGAAGACGGCAGCATATGGTTCGCAGGTGGCGCAGACAGCACCCTGATGCCAAAGTGGGTCGATGGGATGCTGCACAGCGAGCGGTTGGCTGCTCCGCTTGGCCTTTCCGTGACCGGCTCAGAAAGCGACGGCCACCGCTGGATCCTCTTCGGACTC
>Ga0160423_10004495_pt1 | contig 11467 bp, 7 predicted proteins | sample CRUFie14St8metaG_FD_108191 | JGI IMG/M metagenome (GOLD analysis project Ga0160423, IMG submission 108191) | Marine microbial communities from the Costa Rica Dome - CRUD Field 142mm St8 metaG | ecosystem: Environmental > Aquatic > Marine > Oceanic > Photic zone | place: Costa Rica: the Eastern... | reverse complement strand
GGGGTAAGTGCGCAGGCTTTTGGAGCCCTCTGTCAGTGGGCTATTCAGGTTATAAACGTTGCAACAGGGCATCTGGATAAACCGGGCGGTAGCCTTTTTACGCTGCCGGCGATGGATCAGGCAGTAAATACGACTCCCGGTGGCTTCGGGCGTTTTGCTAGCCGGTGCAGAGGCTTGCCGGAGTTTAACTACGAACTACCCGCTGTGACGATGGTAGATGAGATCACGATGCCCGGAGATGGGCAGATTCGACTGATGTTCACGGGCGCTGGTAACCCTGTGCTATCGACCCCAAATGGCAGAGCGCTGGATGATGCCTTGGAGACGCTGGAGTTCATGATCTCGGTCGATCCGGCTTTGAATGAGACGACCCGGCATGCCGATGTGATCCTGCCGCCGACGTCTCCACTCGAGCATGACCACTACGATATTGCGTTCCATAACCTGGCAATCCGAAATACCGCCCGCTATAACCCGGCCGTCTTCGAAAAGCCGGAGGGTGCCCTGCACGACTGGGAGATTTTTTCAGCACTTGGGGAGCGCGTTGCAGCGCGACTGAATCTGGAATCCATGGCATCAGTGCCGCCTGACCGTTTGGTAGATGCCGCACTTCGGGGCGGGCCCTACGGTGACGACGGTGAGTGGCAACTGAATATCGATATGCTCAAAGCCCACCCCTCGGGAATCGATCTAGGGCCGCTTAATCCATCCTGTCCCGGTAGACTGCAAACGCCGGACCAGCGAATACGGCTTGCGATCCCGGAGGTGCTCGAGGATATCAAGCGCTTCCGCAGCGACGTTACCGCGACAGGCGACAGTTATCGATTGATAGGACGTCGTCATGTGCGAGACAACAATTCATGGATGCACAATCATCATCGTCTGATGAAGGGTAAATCCCGCTGCCACTTATTGATTCACCCAGACGATATGGCCAAAGAGGGTTGGCAGACCGGTATGACAGTGGTGATTCATGGTCGAGTGGGCAGTATTGAGGCGCAGCTCCAAGGCTCGGACGAGATGATGCCAGGTGTTATCAGCTTGCCCCACGGATACGGGCACGCCCGCGGGGGCACAGTGGGCGAAATCGCGAACCAGCATGCGGGTGTGAGTTGTAATGACGTGACCGATGAACAATTTATCGATGCATTGTCGGGGAACGCGGCAGTGAATGGCGTGCCGGTGACGTTGAGCGCTTGCTCATAGTGCTGCGAACGATAACGGGCCAGCTAATTCCATGGAGCCGAGGCCGCGCAGCGTCGGCGTACTCGATACCAGAGGCCGACGTCGGCTAGTGGTTGAAAAGCCCGATTCAGGACAGCAATACGGAACAGAAGTCATTGATCCATGAGCGATAAACGCATACCCATCAAGCAGATCGATAGCGGCAGCAAGTTCAAAAATAGCCGTGGCATGTCTGTGATTAAAGATGGCATTAAGGCCTCAGCCAACCCAGGGCGGCGCGCGACGAAGCCCGAATGGCTCAGGATGCGGGTCCAAAGCAGCGAGAAGTCGGATGCCGTCCGTGCAATTGTCCACGAACACGGACTGGCTACAGTATGCGAGGAGGCCAAGTGCCCCAATATTGGCGAGTGCTGGAGTGCGGGTACCGCGACGATCATGCTGATGGGCGATGTCTGTACGCGCGCCTGTCGTTTCTGCGCGGTGAATACAGGTAATCCCAGTGGCTGGCTGGATCCCGAGGAACCCGCTAATACAGCCCGGGCGGTCAACCTGATGGGGCTGAAATACGTGGTACTGACCTCAGTGAATCGAGATGACCTGGCCGACGGTGGCGCAAGCCATTACTCCGCCGTGGTGCAGGCTACCAAGGCGCTGAATCCCGATACGGCTGTTGAGGCGCTCACTCCGGATTTTCTGGGCGATCTGGCAGCGGTTGAGACACTCTTGGATTCCGGCATCGAAGTATTTGCTCAAAACGTGGAAACCGTCGAGCGTCTGACGCATCCCGTCAGGGACCCGCGCGCCGGTTATCAGCAAACCCTCAATGTACTCAAACACGGCAAGGGGTATCGTCCCGACGTGATCACCAAGACCTCCCTGATGCTGGGCTTGGGAGAGGAAGAAGATGAGTTGCAGCAGTGTTTGGACGATTTGCGTGAGCATGATGTAGATGTTTTGACGCTGGGGCAATACCTACAGCCCACCCAGCACCATCTCCCCGTGTCGCGCTTCGTGTCGCCCGACGAGTTTGAGCGATATCGTGATTGGGGTTTGGAACGGGGTTTTCTCGAGGTGGTCTCAGGCGTATTTGTGCGGTCCAGTTATCGTGCCGAGCAGGTGCTAGAGCAGAATAACGTGGGTCTAGGCGCGCCCTGACGCGGCACGCGCACTGCTTCGCGAGATGCCCTGCGGGCCCGCCGGGAGAAGCGAACCCTGGAGCGATGAGAGACCAAGTGCCTCTGGTCGGCGTATAGATGCGACGTCGCGTACTGCGGCGTTACAATGCCACTGTGAGGAAGCGACCCACGCGATGCATCGCACCGCATTGATAGCACGGGAGGAGGGGCTGTCGATATGAGTAACCTGATCACAGCACTCGCATTATGAGTAACACCTTCACACACGTTGGTTTGCTGGGTAGGAGAGAGCACCCGGGGGTCGAGGAAATCGTCTCTGGTTTACTCAACCTTCTGGATGATCGCGGTCTGAAGGTCACCATCGAGGATCGACTGGCCACGCTCGCGCATTTCGAAAAACGGGAAATGGAATCCCGTGATCATATTGGCGCTATGGTCGACCTAGCGATTGTGATCGGGGGTGACGGCAGTCTGCTCAGTGCCGCCCGCACTCTGGTCAAACATGATACCCCGGTGATTGGAGTCAATCGTGGGCGACTGGGCTTTTTAACTGATGTCAGCCCAGACGAATTGATCGATCAGGTCAGTGCGGTATTGGATGGCGACTTCATCAGCGAAAAACGCTTTTTGCTTGACACTGAAGTCTGGCGAGGTGAACAGGTGATCGGACGCGGCGACGCATTGAACGACATTGTTGTGAACTCAGGCGCGTCGGCCCAGATGATCGAGTTTGAACTCAGTATCGATGGTGAATTCGTATATCGGTTGAATGCAGACGGGCTGTTGGTTGCAACACCAACGGGATCCACTGCCTACTGTTTATCCGCAGGTGGGCCGATCATGTACCCCGGCCTGGACGCATTAGTGCTAGTACCCATGTTTCCGCACTCTTTGACGAGCCGTCCTATTGTGGTCAGTGGGCAAAGCGAAATTCGGATTGATGTTGTCTCGCGCAATGATATTCACCCACCGATTACCTGCGATGGCCAGATTTCTATCACCGCGCTGCCGGGTGACTCGGTGCGGATACGGAAAAAAGCGCGTGACCTGACTCTACTTCATCCTCCCGGTTACAGCTTTTACGCCAGCTGTCGCGACAAGCTGCGCTGGTCTGATGCGCTGGTTAAATAACACCCCGGTTGCCATCCAACGCGCTCCGGCAACCTTTTTATTGGTGGTTGTAACCAGCGTGTGTTTCCTGCTCTTTTACCCATTGCAGTGGGTGGGGATGTTGGAGCTCTTCAATTTTGTTCCCTTTCGGGCGGCCGGCGGCTATGTGGCGTTTGGCGAGTGGGGCGACTGGTGGCGCTGGGTCACGCCGACACTGATTCACTTCGGGTGGCTGCATGTCGTATTCAACTGCCTGTGGCTGTGGGAGTTTGGACAGCGCATTGAACATCGTGTGGGCGGTGTGAACTTGATTGGTCTCTACGTCATCTGCGCGATGGTTAGTAATTATGCTCAGTATTGGTGGGAGGGCCCGTCCGTGTTTGGCGGCATGTCGGGCGTGGTCTATGCGCTCATGGGGATGATTATGGCCTGCCACTGGATGAGGCCTGGTTGGATAGCGCCGCCGCCTATGGCGGTTCTCGCATTCATGCTGATTTGGTTGGTGATCGGGATGGTGGGCAGTATGGAATTCATTGGCGCGGGAGCGATAGCGAACGGCGCTCACGTTGGTGGGCTTATCATCGGCCTGCTGCTCGGCCTTCTCATCATCGGATTCCCTCGTTTGTTCAGGAGCGTGTAGCCGTGATTGACCAGCCAACGAGGAGGTTTTGACGGTGTCCGATCAGTATCGAGACTCGGTCCGACAGATGGATCGTAAGATCTACGAACAGCTCGTCAATTCACTCGCGACCGGGCGCTGGCCTGACGGGCGGAGCCTGACCGCTGATCAGCGTGCGCATGCCATGCGAGCCGTGATCACTTGGGGCGAGATGCATCTCTCACCCGAGGAAAGGGTGGGTTTTATCGATAAAGGCGCGAAGGCGGCAGAGGTGTGCGACGAGCCGACAACCTTGACGTGGAAAGAATCTCAAGATGACTGATTGGCACGGTAGCCTTCGCAAGATGACGACCGAGCTCGCAGACCCGGTGCGCTACACCGTTCTGGTCGAGCAGGGTGGACCCTGCCTGAATGAATTGTTGGGTAAAACTCTGTCGATCAGTTTCACGGGGGCGATTCAGTGCGTCGCCTGTGACAGGCTGACTAAAAAGAGTTTTAACCAGGGCTACTGTTTCCCTTGTTTTCGTAAACTCGCGGCCTGTGATACCTGCATCATGAGCCCTGAAAAGTGTCATCTGGCAGAAGGGACTTGTCGCGAGCCAGATTGGGCAGAGAATCACTGTCAGGTGCCGCACATCGTTTACTTGTCTAATACCTCTGGCGTCAAGGTCGGCATCACTCGGGAGACGCAACTCCCGACCAGATGGATTGACCAAGGTGCGACTCAGGCCAAGCCCATTGCGAGGGTGCAAACTCGTTACCAATCGGGTCTTTTGGAGGTTTTATGCGCCAAGGAGGTGGGTGACCGGACAGCGTGGCAAACCATGCTCAAGGGAAACGCTGAACCAAAGGACTTGGAACAGATTCGGCAACAGCTGATGGAAACCTGCGCCAACGGAATTGCTGACCTCAAGCTGCAGCAAGGTGAGTCCGCTTTTGAGCTCTTGGAGGATGCGCAGGAGACGCAGATCGACTACCCAGTGCTCAACTGGCCCGAGAAAGTGAAGGCGCACAACTTTGACAAACAAGCGCAGGTCGAGGGGACACTGATGGGCATCAAAGGGCAGTACCTGATGCTGGATACCGGTGTGCTCAATATTCGAAAATTTGGCGGCTATGAAGTCGAGATCAGGGTAGGAACGTAATGGGATTACGCGAGGGTTTGCCGGGAACGATTTACCGCAAGGATTATCAGGCGCCGGCTTTCGGGATTGAGACTGTCCACTTGCAGGTACAGATTGAGGAAGGCCGAACCCGGGTCACCGCGACGCTGGCGATGATGCGACAACAGCCGGGCGCTATGCCGCTGGTGCTGGATGGCGAACAGCTATCGCTCGAGTGGGTCGAGCTCGACGGTGCCCGCCTGGAGCCATCCCAGTATGACGTGACAGACACGCAGTTGGTGATTGCTTCGGTCCCTGACCGCTTTTCACTGCGGACCTCGGTTGTCATCAGCCCCGAGGAAAATACGTCTCTTGAGGGCTTCTATCGATCGCAGAGCGCTTACTGCACCCAATGTGAAGCAGAGGGGTTCCGGAAAATCACCTACTTTCTAGACCGCCCTGACGTCCTCGCGACCTACACCGTGGCACTGGAGGCCGACCAATCTCAATGCCCGGTGCTATTGAGTAACGGCAACCTTATTGAAGAGCAATCGCTTGAAAATGGCAGGCACCGTGCGGTTTGGCATGACCCGTTTCCCAAGCCGAGTTACCTCTTCGCGATGGTGGCGGGCGACCTAAAAGCTGTCAGGGATACGTTCGTCACGATGTCAGGCAAGTCTGTCGATTTATTGATTTGGGTCGAAGAGAAAGATTTGGGCTACTGCGATTACGCGATGAAGTCTCTGCAGGAGGCGATGCGCTGGGATGAGGCCGTCTATGGTCTCGAGTACGACCTCGATCTCTACAACATCGTTGCCGTGGATGATTTCAACATGGGCGCGATGGAGAACAAGAGCCTCAACGTCTTCAATACCTCATGCGTGTTGGCCCACCCTGACATTACTACTGACATGGGATTTCAGCGGGTCGAGGCGGTGGTGGCACACGAGTATTTCCACAATTATTCAGGAAACCGCGTCACCTGTCGCGACTGGTTTCAGCTTAGCCTGAAAGAGGGTTTTACCGTATTTCGCGACAGCGAATTCTCGGCCGACATGAATTCGCGGGGTGTAAAGCGTGTTGAGGATGCCCTGTTCCTCAGGACGCACCAATTTGCCGAAGACGCCGGTCCGCTGGCGCATCCGGTACGTCCTGACGCCTTCGTCGATATCTCGAATTTCTATACGCTGACTGTCTACGAGAAGGGCGCGGAAGTCGTGCGCATGCTGCATACCCTTCTCGGGGAAGCGGATTTTCTGGCGGGCGCAAAGCGCTACTTCGAGCGCTTTGATGGGCAAGCGGTGACTTGTGATGATTTTGTCGACTGCATGGCCGAGGCATCCGCCCGGGATTTAGATCAGTTCCGTCGCTGGTACGAGCAGTCGGGGACACCCGAAATAGCCTTTGTTGACCACTACGACGCGGAGCAACACCGTTACACGTTAACCCTGCGACAACACAAGCCTGCCACGTGCAGTGATGATCACCGACCGCCCTTAACCATCCCGGTTGCCACCGGGTTGCTTGTGAACGGGAAGCCTCTTGATCTTGGTGATGGCACGACCCGGGTTTTGGAGCTCGCCGAGCCGGAGCAGTCGTTTACTTTTGAGAACGTGCCGCATCAGCCGGTGCTGTCACTGCTGAGGGGTTTCTCAGCCCCGGTAAGAGTGGCAACAGAGCAGACGGAGCCTGACTTATTGGCCCTAATGGGGGGCGACGATGACGCCTTTGTTGCTTGGGATGCCGCACAGAATCTGTTGGCTCGTGCGATTGAGCAGGCGGCTCCCGATGCAGACACTGCGATACCAGTTGGTTTGAGCACTGCTTGTGAGCAAGTCATTACCGGGTCGATGGATCCCGCGATGAAAGCCCTGACACTAGCGCTGCCCAGCGAGGAGTATCTTGCGGACCGGGCTTCTCAGCGAGGCCTCGTCGATGTGGCAACACTGCACGCGCAGCGCAGGCAGGTGAAGTCCGCCTTGGGTGAGGCCTTGGGTGAGTGCTGGCAAGGCCTGTTGTCAGCCTATCCCGCTCCGGGACAATACGCGCCCACCGCTGACGACATTGGTATCAGAGCAGTGCGCCATCTTGCGCAGGATTACTTGTTGGCCGCGAACCCGGCCGAGCTCGAGTCAGCGCGGGCACTGTATCAGCGGGCTGACAACCTAACAGATCGCCTCGCGGCGCTGCGCTGGATAGCATCGTATGCCTCTGAGGATGAGCGCGCTGAAGTGTTTGATGCCTTCTATGCCAAGTGGCATCACGAAGCCCTGATTGTGAATCAGTGGCTGACGATTCAGGCGACACGCCCCGCGGAGGATTGCGTCGAGAGTGTTCGCGCATTGATGGAACACGACGCCTTCGACTGGCGTAACCCCAACAAATTGCGGGCACTGATTGGTGCTTTTGCAGGGGGTAATCCGATTGCGTTTCATCGTGAGGACGGCGCCGGATACCGGCTGATGGGTGATGTGATTGAGCGTGTGCAAGCCAGCAATCCCCAGATTGCAGCGCGCATGCTGGCCCCGCTGACGCGTTGGCGTCGGTATGCCACCGGCCAAGATGCGATGCGCGCTGAGCTTGAGCGTTTGGCAGCGATTAACCCCTTGCCGAAGGATGTCTTCGAGGTCGTGAATCGCGCGCTCAGCGACGCTGACTAATCAGGCATTGCACCAACTAGCGCACGTGCTGACAGGACAGAAACGGGCGCCTGGGATATCCCGCTACCTTCAGCTGGGATAGAGCGTCAGCTCGTTGGCGCGAGCCGTGACGGCTCTAGGAGCGGGCTCCTCCCGCAGCGCTTCCACCAGCCCTTGTGTGACTGTGCTGATATCACCTCCGCCATAGAGGCATCGGTCAAGCATCATGAGTCGTTCGGCCAGAGATTCGGAGCTGGCGGTCGTCAGATCACCAAAGCTGGCAAAGTGCCTTCCGTGATGGAGACGTGCCCAAGAGAGGATTGCTCGCCTGAGAGACGCTGGGTCGTTTTGCTCGGCACAGCGGCGTATTTCCACGAGTGCCTGCCGCAAGCTGCTCGCATCGCGGTGTGGGGCAATGTCTCCCGCGGCGGCAGCAGAACGATCGCGGCGGCTCATCCACATCATGCCCGCCAGCAAGAGTGCGGCAAGCCATCCCGATCCACTCAGTATCCACGCCCAGACGGGCAGGGTCGCCGGAGCGCCGCTGAGCTCTGTTGTAGGCTGGTTGGGTGAGGCGGCGTCCAGTGGCGCAGGTGTTGCGACTGACACATTCCGTGCCGGCAGGATGGCGTACTGAAGCGAATCGGTCTCGGTGTTCCACCAGGGCACGCGAATCTCGGGTAGCTGCCAACTGCCACCGGATCGCGCGACGAGCGCTTCGCTCTGAATACGCTGTCCCTGCAGACCATCGGATAATTCAGTCTGATCGATCGATTCCTGGTCGGGATAAAAGCGCAGCTCGGGAATGTTGAGAGACCCTTGCACACTGCTTAGGGGCGGGAGCTGACTGCCTTGCAGACCCCGGGCAACGAGCGTCAGCGTTCGGGTGGTGGAGTCCCCGATGTTGAGTGATTCTGGGTCAATCGACCAATTTTCAGTGAGAGTCAGCTCGCGCGCGGGCAGCCACACCTCACCGGAGAAGCTGGCAGGAACGGGCTTCACCTCCAGTTCGATCGGTTCTGAAGCGAGGCGGAGTCGACGTCCCAGTCTGGCCCCCAGCAGGGAACGGCCGGGTTGCACCTCTCGGGCAGTAAACCCGATCGCCGGTATGGTCAGCAGGCCACTTTTCTGTGGGTAGATGGCGTACCGGAGCTCAGTGACCAGCCAGGTGCGGTTGCCCACCCGGCGCTGGAATGATCTGCGTTCCAAATCTTCAACGACTGCATCGGCGACATCGAACGCTGAAATTTCTCCGCCATCGAGGTTAATGGCTTGCTGCAATGTGACGGTCAGAATCGTCTCGGCCTGCACATATACCGACGACTGGTCGATGCTGGCCTCGAACAAGACCAGCGCGTCCCCGGGTGCGACGGTAGGCTCGGGGTTTACCCTGATTGACTGTGGGGTTGTCGTCCGCCCGCCGTGTGTCAGCGGGGGAATGCTCAACGTGCCTTCTCTGAGCGGCGCCAGCTCCATCTCCAGGGTGCGAGTCACTTGATTTTGACCGTTGATGTAGCGTGCATTTGTCGCGCTGGATCGCGAGAGAATCTCCCAGTCACGGCTCAACGGCGTCAGATCGATCTCCGCCGGTTGTTCTCCCGCATCGCCAAGTAGAGTGAGCCGAAGCGTCTCGCCCATAGCGATTTCTCTTCTATCCACCGTCGCGGAGAGCTCCGCAAGTGCCAACGCCGAACAGAGCAGGGCAGGGGCGGCGAGGAGCCAGCGGCTGGTCCTACCAACGAATCGATTCATCTGGTTCCTCACCGTCTCTCAATCGTTGCATGGTTTGATAACGAAACTTTCTGCGCAACAGCCCGCCGGGATCATCAGGCACGCGACGCAGCCACTGCTCCAGCGCCTGTTGCTCTTCGAGCGCCTCGTCGAACTTTGCCATTTGCTCCTGTGTTGCAGCCTCCAGCGCCTCTGTATTGAGATCATCAGCGTCAGCCATGGTGGGGTTTTGCTGCTCTTGCTGTTGCTCCTGGTCTTGGTTGTCCCGGCTATTCTGCCCGTCAGCGCTCTCGCTGCCCGGGTCACTGCTATCAGACTGCTCGTCCTGATCGGAGGATTCAGAGGAATCGCCCGATTCCGACTGACTCTCGGCATTCTGCTCGGAATCCTCGCCTTCCTGTTCTTGCTGGTCACCCTCTTGGTCCTGCTGTTCCTGTTCCTGCTGATCAAGCAGTGACTGAATAAAGTCCCGGTTGGCGATAGCGTCTTCGGCATCGGGTGCTTGGGCCAGACTCTCCTCATAGGCTTTGAGCGCGCCGCGCAGATCGCCTTGCAGCGCCAGAGCGTTCCCAAGGTTGTATAGATTGTCAGCTGAGGGTTCGCCCGCGAAGGTTCGCGCCGCTTGTTCATAGCCTCCCGCCTCATATTCTGCGACACCGCGCCAGTTGGGGTTTTGGAAGGTTTTGGCGGCGTCGGCGGGTGCGGCCTCATCAAGCTGACGGGCCCCCTGTTGGTCTGCAGTGAGCCATAGATCTTGCCATTGTGCCGCCTCGGGTGGCGGCGGGTAAGTAAGGAGCAGCAGCGCAATACTTGCCACGACGCCTTTACGAAATGCCGGCAACATTAATAGGGCGACCAGACCGGCAAGCCAGAACCCCTGATCTTCCCAGGCGTCCGTTTGCCGATCGAGATCCAATTCCCCCTCGCTCTCGAGCAGGTCGCGCTCTGTCAGCGAGACGATATCCGCTTCATCCAGAGTGATCTCTCGGTAGGGCGCGTTCAGGGTATTAGCCACTGATCTGATAGCGTTGGCGTCGAGAGCGGGGATCACGATTTCGCCAGTGCCGTCCTTCAGAAACCCACCGTTGGGAAGCGGGATAGGCGCACCTGAGCGGGTACCAATGGCGAGGATCGACAAGGTTGCACCACTGTCGGCAAGCGCACGCTGCGCCGTATCGGTGTCGAACGCGGGCAGGCCATCGGTCATCAGTAATATCTGTCCCCCCTGCGCACCTGTAGTATTTAGCAACTCCGCCGCCATGGCTATGCCGCTGGTCGCGTTGGCACCGGGTAACGGCATGATCGCGGGGGACAGTGCGGGCATGAGATTAGCGATCGTTCGGGTGTCATCGGTCAGCGGCGTCACTACGTGCGCGTCGCCGGCAAATACTATCAGCCCGGTGACACCTTCATCTCGGCGCTCGAGTAGGTCGAGAATTTTCTGCCTGCCTCTTTGTATTCTGCTGGGCTGAACATCTGCGGCTAACATTGAGGCGCTCAGATCTAGGACGATGACCAGGGCGTCGGCCCGTTTGATGACCGGCAGTTCCACGCGTTGGAGACTGGGGCCAGCGGCCGCCAGGATGACCAAGCTGAGTAGCAGCGTGGGGACCCAGATCAATGATCTTTGCTTCTGCTGCGGGTGATCAGGTAGCAGGTGCACCAGCAGGTCCGCGTCGATGGCCTTTGACCAATCGCCCTTTTGGATGTGTCGGTACCACAGTGCCAATGCCACGAGCGGACATAGCAGCAACGCCCACAGCAGTTCCGGGCGCAACAGGTGAAATCCATCAATCATCACCGTCACCCATAACTCGGCCGTTGGATCAATCGCTGCAGCCAATGGCTGCGCAGAACGGCCAGAAGGGTCGCCATACCGAGAGCAGCCAGGAGCGGGAGCCAGCTGAGTGCCCGCTTGGGTCGGAACGTACTGGCTTCTTGCTC
>Ga0160423_10004494_pt1 | contig 11467 bp, 12 predicted proteins | sample CRUFie14St8metaG_FD_108191 | JGI IMG/M metagenome (GOLD analysis project Ga0160423, IMG submission 108191) | Marine microbial communities from the Costa Rica Dome - CRUD Field 142mm St8 metaG | ecosystem: Environmental > Aquatic > Marine > Oceanic > Photic zone | place: Costa Rica: the Eastern... | reverse complement strand
TGGGCCTTTAAATAACATAAACTTTGTATCTTTAGGTATTTCCTTACCTAACGCTGGAGTAAATTCAAAGGCATCTCCAGCGACATCTTCTGTAATGATGTCTGTTACTCTTGCAAAGTGGTGTTTTAAATGGTCATCTGAATGTATCAAAACAAAGTAATGAAAAGCACTATCATAATTACCACCTGTTAATTGAACACCTGTCGAAGTAATACTATCAAAACATTTGATTCTAAAACCTTTTGTAGCCTGTAAATTGCTTCTTTCTGTATTTTCACTAGATGTTCCTACTTCAACAAAGGTTTCAGTTGATGTAGAATCATCAGGGTAAATTAAAGTAAATAATCTATCTGTTGAACCAAATGTTGTATTTGATTCAATTAAAGGATTAGTAGGAGTATTGTAACCGTTTGCTTGAGCAAAATCAGTTTCACCTTTTTGAAAGACTTTGATTGGCATTATAAATCAATCTCCTCAAATCTAAGATAAAGTAATGTGTTGTTAAGGCTTGGTAAAAGAGTCTCTTTATTTACAAATGTCGTCTTAGGAATATTTAAGATAGACATTTCATGCATTTCCCCCATAAATTGTTTATTTGTTATCGCTGATAATGTTCCTGTTGCACCTGTTCCGTTAGCCCCAATAAAACTATCTGTTCTACCGAAAGCAAATGTTCCCGATTGAGTATGCTTAGTGCTTAAAACATTAATTCCATTTAGGAAAATATTGATTCTATTACTTGTTTGAGTATATGTGCAAGCAATATGATAAGTGTTGTTAATGTAAGAAGCCTCCTTCCTAGAATGAATAAATACTTTTGTGCCATTACTCAAGGTCGGAGAATATGAAGCGTTAAGAGTAACGCTCGTCGTTCCATTGACGCTGGAGATAGTGCCAATAGATGTGAACGTAAAACCATCTCTAATGAAGAGTTCTTGACCCGCATGGCATTGATTTTCGGCAAAACCATTGAGTCCAATCACCGCCCCACTATGAGATACAGTCGTGGAGAGTAAATCAAACATTTGTCGCCCATTATTATCAAAACCTTCATTGTTGTCTGTTGTTTGCCATCTAAACATAGAACTTTTATTAGCCGTAATAACTGCGCTTGTTGTAGTAAAGGTTTGAGTACTTCCTCCAATATCCATTGAAACTCTTATCTTATATTCAGCAGGCTGATTCTCATTGAATGAAGTAGCATTAAGTAAAGAAACAGAAAATTTATCATTACTAAATATTCTCATTTCATGTGTTAATCTTCCACCAGTAACAGGTAAATATAATTCACTTTGATATTCGGAAGGAGTAGATTTATGACTATTTGACGGCATTATTTTTTTACTTAAAGTAAAACTAGGAATAGACCCACTTGCGCTTTGACGACCATAACCGTTAATATCATATGGAGTAACAATTGCTTCAAATGTAAATGAACCTTCATGGTCAAACAATCCATAAGCAATATCATTAGATGTATCTCCATCACTATTTGTATCAACTACATTATCTGAATAATCTAGTTTAACAAATCCATTACACATAACAGGGAAGACTAAACTTCTTTTTTTACCTGCTAATACTTGATACATTTAATTCACCTCAAGGAGTAATAGATGCAACTTGGAAATCTAAATTAAAACTAATTTCAACTGTTTCAGCAGCAAAATCAAAACTAAATGAACGAATAAAACCTGTTACTCCTTTTGCCGTTGCCGAATCTGGAAAATCAGAAATTTTAGCAGGAACACCAATGTTATCGCTAGTGTTGTTATCTCCTCTTGAAGCAAAGTTAAATGGGACATCTACTGCGGTATCAATGTTATTTACATCTACTCCTGCCCTTTGTTGAGTTTGGTCATTACCTACAAAAGAAGGATACAGAATAACTAATTCTGAAAACGCTTGGTTTTTTGCTAATCCTGTTGAATCAACTCCAGATGCAATCATTTGTGCAACTTCATGAGCAGTATAGGTTAAAGTAACAAAATCATTATTACCTGTCCTATCTTTAGTAATTGTAGTATCAAGAAGAAAACCTTGAAGAGAAATTGATTTATCAGCCATTCCTAAATCTAAAGCGGCAGTAATTGATTCACCTGTTGCAATACCAGATAAAGGAACTGGGAATGCAGGTATTGTTTTAGATATACTAAATGAAGCATTCGTTACTCTTAATGGTATCGTATTTTTTGTAATGTCTGTTTCACCATCTTCAAACATTTGTGTTTTCAAATAAACGTAATAATCTCTTGCCATTTTAATCACCCTAATGTCCTTGACGAAGTTCGCCTATTAATTTTATTATTTACCATATTTCCAATCTTATCTGCAATACGTCTTAACTCTGCATCAGAAGTATCTCTCGCATTAATTGTAATGTTGATTGTATTTCCTCCAGAAGAAGAAAGCATTTTCTTTGAATCTTTATTTGAATGAACTCTTGAGCCTTTTGGCAAACTAACTAATTCTGGTCCCCTTTCTCCAACAACCTGTAATGGTGTATTTACTACTCCACCATTTGCGAAAAAATCAAATTTATCAACAATAAATTTGGCTACACCATATAAAGCCGCTAAAACAACAACTCCTATCATTATCGGTAATGCATAAATTCCAATCAATAATAATGCTTGCGATGCTAAATATTTTACAAAATAAGCAATTAAGAATATTGTTCCAAATTTAATCAATAATTTAGAAGCATATTCACGGAAAGTAGAACTCGTGAAAAATAAACTAATAGTATCAACAAGGCTGTAAAATACTCCCGATGCTATTCCCCAAAGAATTTGTAGCCCTGCTAATAATGCTCTTAAACTAAATTCTAAAATGTTATCAAATAGTGTCATTAGATATGCAAATGCCAATTCATAATCTCCAGAAATAAATGAACTTATGAGAGCAAAGAAAGTTCCTATTATTTCTATTGCTAAGTAAAACATTTCTGATAAATTTTCCATTAATCCTAAATGTTCCATCATTCCAAATATATCTTTAGCAAATTTTAGAAATACTAGTAATCCCATGAAGAGGAACATTCCCATAATCAAATAATTAAATAACATTCCCAACATTGGTCTTAGCCTTTTAACCATATTATTTGCTATGTTCTGTGATTTTATAGAGAACTTTTGAAACCTTTCACTATTTTTAGTTAATGTAAAAAGTCTTTTAACTTGATTTTCTCCACTTTTTGCTATATTAAATAAGCCATTTGTTGTTCCTTGTATTACTTTTTGTAGTGCGACTTTAGGTGTCTTCAAAAGCGGTATGGATTTTTTAAACATTAGAGGTAATATAGAAACGGATTTGCCGATGAATTTACCTGTGTTCATTACTCCTTTTTCAAACTTTTTACTTGCATTAAACAATCTGTCTAACGGATTATCCAATTGCCTTTGAAAACTCCTTCTAGTAGAAGACAAACCTGCTTTGATTTTTCCTCTTCCGCCCTTTGTTTGCATATTTTCTTCAAATACTGCTCTTTTCTGTAATTGTTCAAAAGCCTTTTGTTGAGGCATAGCCTTTTCCAATAATTCATCCATACCTGCCATTACCGCTTCTTGCGGAGTTTTGAGAGCCAATAGTGCTTGATTATATGCAAATGTTCCTTTTATTGCTTCTTCCATTCCATGTGTATTTTTAATTAGAGCAACGGCGGCCTTTTCATCATCTTTGGCCAATAACTGTTTAGCATCTCTTACTGCAAATACTTGCTTAGTAATATCTTTATGAAGTTGAACTTGTTTAATAATAGCATTATTACCCTCTATTTGCGCTTTAGTATTTGCTATCGCTCTAGTTTCGAAACCTCCAAGAATTTCTAAATATGCTCTAAATTTATTCTGAATAGACCATATAGGGCTTCCAGAAACTAAACGACTAAATGTAGTCCATCTTTTACTTGCTTGAGAAGAAGAGTTTGCTGCTTGAGTTAATTGTCTAAGAAAACCTTGAAACTCAACACCTGTTTTTGGGATAATGGTATTTAATTCAGTTAAAGACCCTGCAATCTTTTGAATTTCATCATCTGCCATGTTTAGCACCTTTGGCCTTATTTTCTGCTTTTTCTAACTCTTCCATTTTCATTTTCTCTACATTGGCATGAACAATTAACATATCCTTAACTAAACTAACAGGCATCTTATAAACTTCTAATGGACTAATTGATAGTGCATTAGAAAGAGTATATACCATAATTAACGAAATTGTTTTAGGGTCTGCTTGTTTTCCTTTTAAAGCATCCCTAACTATTCGTTTTTTTGTTCATCCTCCTGCATCATCAACATTGGATTTGGTAAAATCTCTTTAATTTGATTTCCGACAAAAGGACTTAATCTAAGCATATCAACGGTGGACAGGCTTGGTTCTGTTTTGGAGATGAAATTCTCAACCATATAGCGATACATCGCATTTAGGTCGAGGTCAAACGACTGTGTGCGAGAATCAATCTTCATCACACTATTCAAGGCTTTTTCGGCTTCAAGCCATGTGGGTTCTTTAATCCACACCTTGAGATATTCTTTACTTTCGGGTGCTACTTTAATATAATGTAGCGTGGGCTCGCTTAGTGCAAATAATACACTCTTATCTGTAATAACTTTCTTATCGTTTAACATTTCATCCACCTTCAATACCAACAAACAAACAAACGGTGTTGGTGGAATATTATTCTGCTAACTTAGATTTAACTGGTTCCTTTTTAACCTCTTCTTTCTTAGCCTTCTTTTTCTTAGATTGTCGCTCTCTTATCAAGCGACCTTTTTCTGATTTAGAAACCATTTAATCACCCTTGAAGAACCCAATGTGTTTTAACTGTGCATGAGTTTAATGTTCTTGGCATTACAGTTCCTTCTACTGTAATTGGCCCTTTATCATCTGGAATTGTAAAGTTAGCAGAACTTAAGAAATAATCTTGGAACTTCATAAGAATCTGTTCACCGTTTGCTTTATCAAATTGTAAAGTAAGCAAAGTGGAAGCAGTATTATCTACTTCTGTTTGGTCTAGTAATTCCTCAAATAACTTATCATCTGTTACCATAGCAGTAAAAGACACTTCGTATGTTCTTTGAGCAGGAATTGCTTCTTTGACTGATTTGTTGCCAACACCAATGAATCTTTTATCTTGTAGATTGTTATTGATAGTAAGAGTTAAGTTTGTAACTTTTAGGAACTGTTGCCCAAATACGCTAAACAAACCACTTGAGAAAAAGAAAGGTTCTAAAAGTTCGGTATCTTTATCTGTTGTGCTAGTGTCATTTGCTTGTTCAAAGTTAAACAATTGGCGATTATCTGAAATTCCACCTCTTGCTTCGTATTCTTCATCTCGGTCTAAACTATGAACGGCTCTTGAATTTAAATCAAGAGTCATCTTAACTTCTTCATTTTCATTAGCCGTCATTGTTAAAGTATTAACTCGATTACCTCTTGCAATTCTGACAAATGTAGTATCTTCGGATTTAGTGCCATCGGTATTTGTTGTTAATGTGCTAGACTTAGCCATTGTTTGTTCTAATGCAAAGGAGGGTAATTTTTCTCCGTTTGCTTCACTAAAGGTATATGTAATCGGATTAGTTAATGCAGAAGCAGTTGTTGTGGGTCTTTGAAGAAGTTCCATATTTGCTGATACATCGAATCCATGAAGTAATGGCGGAGTTAAGGTATTTGAACTTCTTGCGGTTTTATAAAAAATTGGCCCTTGTTCTAAAAATTCAGTAGATGTTACTGCATGGTCTGATTGCGCTCCACCATTTGAAGTATCAAGATAAACATGCCTTCTATCATCAGAACTTGAATTAGTTCCATGTGCATTTAATAAATCAGCAGTTCCAGCCGCTTCAAATGTAGCAACAATTTGAGTGCATTTTCCTAAAGCATAATACAAGAATGCACCATGATTAACGACTAATCCTAGATTACCACCTGATGCAGTTTCAATGCCTTTGTATTGATGAGTAAAGTTTCTTGAACCACCTAATGACAAATTCATTTGCTTCATTTCAACTTCAAGATTAGGGAAAGTAGCACTTTCAAGAATACCTAACCAGTTATCAGCATTAAGTCTTTTTGTGCCAGTAGCCTTTTCACCAACACAAGGCGCACCATATCCTCTAATATGAATAAAATCTCCATCTGCTAAGGTAATAGAAGAAGGAATAGCAGGGGAAATAACAATAGTATTATGGGTATTACTTGTAACAACGTGAGTAGATTGAACAGTTGTTGTTCCATTCGTTGCATCTGCATCATAAAATTCAACAATGCAACCAACATAAAGATTATTGACCATTAAGAAATGCGCTTCCCAATCGTCATGTGCTTCTAAAGAAGTGCTTGTGCTATTACTATGATTTATTGGAATATATAAGTCCACTTCTGGAACTAATGTTAAACTCGCTTGGCTTCCTAAAAATATATCTTCTGCTGACATGATATTTCTCCCCCTTTTCCTACAAACTTACTAGGGAATACTTAATGCGAATCTTTTTGCTTCTATACTTAATTTATATCCAAATAATCTCTTTGCTCGGTCATTTGATTCGCTTCTTGAACCTACAAATATTTGATTAAATTTAGAACCATCACTTGCAGTATAGCCTCTTCGACTTCGCTCAAGTACATGACGGGCAATCAAGTATAAAGCCCTTAGCCTATCTCGGCCAAAATTTGAGTCCGTTCCAGCCCTTTCGTCATGAATTGTCCTAATGTGCATAGTAAATGTATATGTTTCATTTCTAACGTCATAATGAACAGTAGGGTATTCTAAGTTCTGACTGTCTTCAAAAAAGATAATAACGTCTTTTGATGATAAATCATATCTCATACCTTTTCCTTTTTCTAGTGTCCTAACATCAATAAAATTAGGAGTCGCTACATGTTCTGCTGAAATAGTTCCTGCACTTTGCAATGTTGTAGCAGAACTAACCCAATTGCTAGAAACCAAATCAATTAGAAGGCTGACTTCATCAATAACGATACCTCCTTTGATATGTATTTTGCAAATGATTCTTTTGCGTTTTTAATCATTTCTTCTTTACTGAATGTAACATCATAGCCTAAGATTTGAGATAATTCTTGCATAGCCAATTGCCTTTCTAGTTCTATTTTCAAGAACTCTTGAAATTTTCTTGTGGTCGCTTCAATGTCTTCAAACATATTATCACCCTAAGAAATATACAATATCCGATTTACCAGATAATATATCCATTGCTTCTTTCTTCAATATATCATATTTTTCTTTTGTAGATATATTGCCACCCGTTTCACCGATTAAAATAGTTTGGTCATCATGTCTTAAAATTTCTGCCGCAACTAGTTTTGTTGCTGCTTCGTGAATAGCCGCAGGTACTCTATTATCTCCTGCAATATAAGAGACAATAATTGAGTTTTGAGTATGGTATGGATAATCTTGTAAGAAGAAAATTTTACCTTCTTCTCCTATATTCCAAAAAGAACCTAATCTTTTTAAGTCTTGTTTATCTGTAAATCTTGTAATATTACAAACGGTTGGTATTGCAGTATTTGTTGCAGTAAAAGTAACAGTTCCGCTAACAGAACCAGTTCTAGCATGACTTAAGACAATAGTTGTTGAATCAGTAATAGAACTAATAGTCGAGGATGAATTAATATTTGTTCCCGATACTGCCATACCTACAACTAATTTGCTAGAATCTGCAACTGTTAAACTAGTAGTAGAACCCGTACCTGAACAAGTTTGTTGAGTTTTTACTTTAATTGTGCAATCAGAACCGTCTTCTCCAGCCAATAGTGAAGAAATAAATACTTCTTTTGAATTTTCTGTGTTCTTTTGTGCGTAAAAGAAATCAGAAATATTTCTATTACTAACTTGTAATTCCTTTGCTGCCGTTGCTCCTGTAAATTGTGCAGTTGGTGAAGGAAACTGTTCATTAATTAAAGCAACTAATTCATTAGCAGTTGTTTTTTCTCCGAAAGATATGTTAAATTCTGAGTTTTGTAATGAACCTGTATCTTCTGAAAGCATCTCAAATTCTGTCCCGCTATTTGGTAATTGTAAAGTAACTGAATAAATATCTCTATAATTTTCAAGTAATTCAATCTTTGCTTGGGCAGATGCCAGTTCAATATAACTACTTCCTTGCCAAACTTGAAGAGAAACAATTTTTCTCACCTTCATTAAGGAAAGTTGAACATAGCCAACATAACCACCATAGTATGCTCTAGCAGGATGTCTAATGAATTCAAAGTTATGATATTCATGTTGGGTAATAATTGGGCGATACGACCTCTTAGCCTTGTCATCGACCATGCCCTCTACATACTTTATGATTGAACCTACCTGTGATTCGGAGGGGTTAGTGGTGGAGGAAAATGCTGAAACTTGAAGTAAATCAGCAACTGCTCCCTTATCTGTGTAAAAACCATTACCTGTTGAATAGTCTACGTTAATTGATGTATAATCGCTTGGTGAGCGAACTGTTCCCATAATATCACCTCAATGCTCTTTTTGTCACTCTTACATTCTTTCTGAATAAATTAACTAATGAGTTAAACATAGTTAATAAATTATTAGGAATTGTTCCTATTTCTTTTGCTTTTGGAAATTTTAATTGTCCTCTCTTTGCAGTTATTTCTTCTCCCTTAGTTGGGTTAATTCTAACGATTAAAGTTAATCTCCATTCTTTTTTACCAAAATCAAATTTAAGTTTGTAAAAACTAAGAAGGTCATTGAATGGGTCGCCATTCAAAATATTTGTAACATAATGAACAATTTCATCTTTTACATTTTCAGGGAGGTCAGCATCGCTTGTTTTTACTCCCCTTAGTATTTCTCCCCAATTAGTTTCTTGTCCGTCTTTACCTATAAACACTGAAGAATATTCAACAATTTTATCTCCGATTTTAATTCCTTCAATGCTAACTATCTCGTCTAATAGTTCTGACTTAAAATCATCAAGTATTGTTTTGTTTTTATAGTTAGTCCTAAAAGATTGAAAATCTATTAATTTTTTAAATGCTAATTTTTTAGCAGTCGCATCCTCGACCTTTGTTTTTTCTTTTAGTTTAGCACTACTTATTCCTTGCTTTTGTAGTGCCGCAAATGTTTTATGCTTAATATATAAAACAATATTCTGCATAGCATCATTTACTTCATTTTTTTCTGCCCATTCAGTATAACTCATAGCGTCAGTATCTTCGCCAAGTAGTTCTTCTTCATCGCCGTCAATAGATTTTTTATACATCTGATATAAAGGTGCTAAATAATCTTCTTTAATAGAATTTGCAATTTCATCTAATGCTTCTTGGTATTCTAAAAATACAGAAGGAGCATTTTTGTCTTTTATATCTATATCCTTATCTTTTGTAATTTCTAAACCCTCAAACCAACCTGTAAAAAACTTATCTAAGTTTTTCAGAATTATCTTATCTTGGGAACTAAAACTAACTTCTTCATCATCTAATTCAATAGTAGTAGTTTTCTTTACTCCCATTTTTCCGTTAGCAACTTGTCTATTTTCCTTTAGTTCGCTTCTAACTCCAATACCGCTTTCAATTAATTTCTTTCTTTTATTTAAAGGTCTATCTACAATAGATTCATCTAATTCAATAATATTGCCTTTTTTAGTAATTAATCCTTTGATGTATTTATCTTCATCATTACCAAAACCTTCGGCAACTTTATCTAATTTTCTTCTTCTTTCTCCACCATCTACACCAACCTGTTCATCTTTTTCATAAACAGGACTAATACTTTGTATAAAGTCATCATCCAATAACTTTTTCAAAGGTTCATTTTCAATAAATGGTTTGATTTCTGGAGGAATACCGCTATCCTTTAATCTTTTACTACTTTTAGATGTATCAGTCAATAAAAGTTCAAAAGTATCTCTAAGAAACTTTCTGTAACTTTCTTTCTGTTCTTGAGTAAATAGAGCAGTATTTCTTGAATTACCAATTAAATCTCTCAAATACCTCGCTCGAAAGTATTTCTTTTCTCCATTAATTTTTTCTTTAGTAGATGTTGCACCTTGAGAACGATAAAATAAAAAATTGAAAAAGTTATCTAATAGAAACTTTTGGTCAATTGTTTGTCTTCTTCCATCATCTAAGATAATAGAGAAGGATTGGTTCTCATTGCTCACATTAACCACTTAGCCCATGCCGCAGTTTTCTGAATTGCTCCACCTAATCCTAAACCACTTGAAGGAGGTTCATAACTCATTTGTCCTGTTTGTGGGTCAATCCAATAAGGGCGACCATATCCATCTGTTCCACTTGGAGGAACAGGATAGCCTGAACCATTGTTCATAGCATGGTTCATTTGATTAAATTGCTGCGTATTTCCTGTTACGTTTGCTAATGCTGCCGTTGCAGAAATTTGTCCTGCACCTGCTGAGAACCCTTGAGATTCTAGGTACTGCTGTTTTGCAAGTTTTCGTTGATTGATTATTTCTGTGTTGATTGCAGTATCTAAGAGATTCTTTAAATCTAAGTCAATGTTTTCTTGTGTGATGCGTTCAAACTCTCGCATAGCATCTGAATCAATCTTCATTCTATTTGTTGTAGAGTCTTGAACAAATGCTAATTTTCCTAGCATTTGACTCATTACTCTTTCAATAACATCTTCCATTAACTTTTCAAGAGATGCTAAGAAAAGTTCTCCATGATACTGAAAGAACTCTTCAACGTGATTTTCTTGTAATGATAGTAAGTTATTAACTGTTTTAAAATTTGCATCTGACTGTTGCTGAACTGCATTTAATACAGTTCCATTACTTGTTCCGAACATTCCCATGTTTATTCCTCCTTAATTTTTAGCAATACATCAAGTCTTTGACTAATCGTTTTTAACTCCGATGTTAAGCGTAATACTTCGCTCTCTTTCGACTCATCTTGTGATATGGTTGGGGGCTTTATAACATATCCGACTGATGAGAGGGCAACAATATCCTCATTAGTCAGATTATAAATTGGCCCTGTTTTAATCATTTTAGGCATTTTTGGAGTAGGAATAAATCTTTTGAAATCTAATCCATGCTCATCTGCAATAATTTCTTGTTGTAGCATTTCAAATTGTTTATGATGAGCAGCGTGTTTAGGACAATAAGTTCCTCTTAATGGCCTTCCACGTTCTACTCTATCTAATGGAATAGGGGGTCGCAAATAATCTCCTGCTTCCCAGATATGATGCATTCCGCAAACAACACATCTTTCTTTGAGATTAAATTTATATCCGAATTTTACAAAAAGAAACTTCTTCTTCTCTGGTAATAATACCTTTCTTAATTCCTTTAGTTTCTTTTTTGGTTTGAAGTTATCAAACTTATATTCTTCGATTGGCCCACTTGCTCTTGCTTGTTGTAATTTAGGCAAAAACCTGTTTGGTACATTCTGATTAATAGTGTTACCAACAGGTGCGCCATTTGTTCCTACTTGCTGTATAATGTTGTTCTGATACATAATAATCAATAGTCCTTAATCATTG
>Ga0160423_10004493_pt1 | contig 11468 bp, 11 predicted proteins | sample CRUFie14St8metaG_FD_108191 | JGI IMG/M metagenome (GOLD analysis project Ga0160423, IMG submission 108191) | Marine microbial communities from the Costa Rica Dome - CRUD Field 142mm St8 metaG | ecosystem: Environmental > Aquatic > Marine > Oceanic > Photic zone | place: Costa Rica: the Eastern... | reverse complement strand
CGCAAGGCGTGGAACTGCAAGGTTCAACGCAGCAAGTACTACGCGCGGCGGAAAGAGTACGAAGAGGCTCTCCAACTGACGGACCGCCTCACGGAGCAACGCAACACGTTGCTTGCACTTCGCCAAACGCTGCGACACCAGCTTGTGGACGTCATGCAGACGGTTCTTCTGGATTGTTACGATGCCGAAGAAATGCCTTCGGAAGACGCGCGTGTGCCGCAATCCGCGCTTAGCCTTTTAATTGTAGCGTTAGCGCACACACCCCTTCCTGCCCGCGAGCGCTTCAAGGCCGCCGTGCACACCGCCTTGACCGCGCACTATTTCGGGGACGTAAATTAAAGCATGCCAATGCGCTGGTGCGTGTCTGAGACTGCCGCGGCTGACTGCGTGCTGCTTGGAGTAAACATCAATGAGGTACAAAGAAGCGTCCGCCGGCGCGGCGTATCCAAAGTGAAGCTAAGCGGCGGCGAACGACTTAAGGTCACTACCATTCGTCGTGTAATATCAAGGGTGCAAAGCGCTGTTGTTGCTACTCCAGAGGCAAAACGAAGCGCAGAAGCATTGGGGCTGGATGCAGCGTCGATGCTGAAATTGTTGGCGCAACCGAAACCGCGCGACAACGTGTATCGTCGTTCGGATGGCGTTCAAGTCACAGTTGCATCAATTGGCGGGGCCGACGTTGTTGTGGCCGCTTGCCGTCGTTTGGCCTTTTGAAGTCGCGTGGCCGTTACGCTCTGAATAAATTCGTGCGCGCGGCTTTGCAGCAACGCAAACCATTCACGCCATTGGATACGTTGTGCCGCTTCGCGATGTTGAGGCAGCAACAAATTTGCCTCTGCCCAGTTGGAACCGCCGTTAATGGCAAGATCCAGGTATGTTATTGTTACTTCCATTTCGAGGTGTTTGCCTGCTACAAATGTTATGTTGTGCGGCAGAACTACCGCAATGCGTGGCATCGGCGGCGTTTTCATCGCAAATCGCTGAAGCACTGCGCAATAATATGCAAGCGAATTGTACGCTGGCAGTGAAAAGAACACTTTCCATCGTTGAGGCAACAAACGGCTCGGTGGTTGTCTCAACAAACTGCCATTTCTTATACCGTTCATTGCAATTTTATTTTGCTGGTAGATCCATGCTCCAAGCTGACATCTGGCTACAATACCCTTGTGATCCGCGTTGCTGTACTCGGCCTGTACCCACTGATCACCCACCTGCACATCTGTCACAAGTAGTTGAATGACCGCTTCCAGCTTACCTCGCCCGCGAGTCCATCCTACCCGCGTGTGCAACGGGCTTATTCGCAGCTCAAGATTTTCGGGCGGGGCGCTGCAGAGGCATTGCTGCAAAGCCCAGCAGTGCGCGTTCAAAACAGGTTCGGTTGCGGCAGCGCTATCGTTCAAGGCAATAACGCTTTCGGCCACAATTGACATTTTAGTTTGAGTTTCACGATTAAATGCGCCACGCTGGCCGCAAATAGTCAGAAATACGATGTGTATAGATACACAATCCACCCATATATTACGTGCTTCAAAATGACAACAACTTGTCTGCAACACCTTTCGCCCGAGGACTATGCGTCGGCTATGGCCGGGCTGTCCGGGCGCAAACCAAAGGCGTGGGTCAGCTCTTCCGGTCAGTTTGTTCCGGTCGACACGCTAACCTTTAGCCTTGTGGAAAGCAACACCGGGCGCAAGGTCCTAAAGCAAACCGCCGCCGATGGTGCAAACGCCGACCTGCGGTCCCCACCACTCGAGGTGACGGGATTTTTAAACGACGAAGGTGGCAAGATGACTATCTCGTTTCAATGCGAGGAGTCGCGCGCTACCCCCGAGCTAAACGAGTTTTGGGACGCGGTCAACCGGCTGTACGGCCCCGACGGCGAGCTTGCGAAGGCGTACGTCAAGCACCACAAGGACATGATTCCGGGAAATTTGCCCAAAGGACTGGCAAAGCACGTCGGCAACGACGGCGTTGCGGTTGATCTCAACTGCGAAGCCGGCGTTCGGGGTCGCTTCTTTTTTAGCCCTGCAAAGCAGAATCGAGGCGCCGAAGGCAATCAAACTTGGCTGGTGTTTAAGATCTACACGACGTCGCCAACGGGCGAGTTGTCAAAGAATGATCGCGAGGCGCTTGCCTCGGCGTTTGACGAGGACCATCCGCTGCGCGTTGCACTCGAGCAAGCTAACGCGGCGTTGGCATCAAACGCCTTCACCGTAGCTGACGGCAAACCAATTCCAGATTGGGAGCACGGCGGCAAGCTGCAATGGTTGCCCATCCTTAACGCAATGAGCAAACCGACCAAAACCGGCGTCATTTTCAAAGGCTTCATGTCGCTGCAAATGGGCGTGCAAGCCAGTTGGGTGAACGATACGCTTTTTACTACAAGCGTCTACCTTAATGGCCCTGGAGCAAAGCTGTACGCAACGCCGGCGCCGCGCGGCGGTGGGCCAGACGCAAGTGTCACTGACGAGGACGCAGAGTTCTTTGCCTCCCGGGAAGCCAAGCGCAAGCTCGCCGAAACAAACGACGATGACGGCGAACCGCCAGAGAAACAAACCAAGACGGATTAGTTCTATTTTGCAAGAAAGGCTAGCAAACACAGCGCGGCGAAGACAAAACACACAAAACTAATTGCGCACCACACCGAGCAACATCGACGGTGCGTCTGCGCTACGTGCGATGAATTAAACGCCTCTAGACTGTGAGGAAAAACGTCGAGCTCTACGCCGGTTTCTGTTGCGCGCATGTCCACGCTTGCTTCAAATTTGTCTTGCATCACCCCAATAAAATCGTCAATGTCTTCCACATGATACGGCAGCGCTACAGTCACCACGCCCGGGGCCGTTCCGCGCACCTCAATTCCCGCCGCGGCATATTCAGACCCAATAAATTCGCTAACCTTGGACTCGGCCGACATGATGGCGAGATCTGCCGGTTATTCAACAAGCGGCCAAAGGTTGACGCGCAAATTGGTGGCCACGATGGCAAGCGACATGATTGCTTGGGTTTCGGTCAAAATGGCCAGTGAATGCATCAAACACGTTGTTGGCATCGACAACGCGCTCGACGTTGCCGCCGACGCGGCCTTAATGCACGGCCACATGGCCTTTGTGTGGTCAATCAATGCCAAGCGGCCAGATCGCGTAGAGACCGCTATAGCCAATTTAAAGTCCGACTCGACCAACCCGTATGCGCTTGCGGCTGCAAAGCGACCGGCCGGAAAATCGCGGCGAGCTGCAATGTGGGAACTATGCCATCCAGGCGGCGATGCAGTGTCTAGAATGACCTTCTCGCTTAAAACGTGCAACACCGTGCCCGAAGCACTTCAAGACGCACTTTCCCTTGAACACATTACCAAACGCGCGCAGCTTCTTGACAAGCTTTGCGCTAAATTTAATCGGTAAACAGTTCTGCCAACGCCGACGTTGGCAGCAGCCCCCGCGGTGCGTCGTCGGGCACGCGATGTTGAATTGGCGCATTGGACCCAAATCGCGGTCCAAACTGCGCCGTAGTTAACCACGCCGATCGAATTAGCACGTTGCGAGCGTACACCAGGGCAACCGCTGTTGCAATTCGTCGCGATAAATCATTCAATCCCGCTGATGGCATATCAAGTGCCCTGCTTCCAAACGCAGTCATCTCTGCCACAAACCCGAATCCACACATACTTGGGTTGCTGGTGACCCATTGCAGCGTGCTTTGCGGCGTCTGTGTGCCAAAAGGTATCACCACCCTAAATTTGGCTGTAGGGCTTGATTTGGGTGCTTGCGGCCGGGGCAAAGGCGATGCCCCCACCATTCGAATGTGCGTGGTCAGCACCATATTTAAATTCGATTTTAGTGACGTTATCACTCGGCCAGATTGTTGCTGCAATGGAATTGATGCCCAACGTTCGTGCGCGACAGCATTTGAGCAGAATGTAATTAACAATTCAGCTTGATGGAATGGCACCGTACGAATTTTTTCCCACCCAAATTCGCATATGTACAATATATCTTCCAAAGATTGATCTGAAATCATGCGATGGCGGTTTGCCGTTGATAGCCGAAACAAATACGACTGGTTTACTTTTCCGCCCTCACGAAATAATTCTTTTGGAAATGCCTTTTCAAGCAGTTTTCGATAATTGTCTTGCCACTCTGTAATTGGTAGGGTTTCATAAATTTTTGATGCTAAAAACCGCCTCACGTTATTAAGAATGCCTGTTCCACTTAACTTTACCTTTCCCGATGAAAATACATTCCATTGTCTTTGCAAAAAAGCAATTGAGTCCGGCTGTAACCTTGGTTCAATATTGAGGGGAATGCGACTAAAATAATAACCACCACGAATTAATCCAGCTGAAACCATGTTGGTTCTATCAAGTACGACTTGCAATTCATCTAATAAAGCACGTTCCTCATCTCCTTCGGAAACCAATAATTTCTTTGCATTTTCCTTTACCACTTGAATAAAAGGGCCAAAAGACACGCTCTTTGTTTTTAACCAATTTTTTAAAAGATCGTTCTCTGTCTTTAGCTGTGTGGAATCCCCACCATAAATAACTTCAAGTGGCTGTGGGTTGGCAGAAAACATTGATATAGCTTGATCAGCTAAAAACACTGCAGCTGAAAATGCGGTTGCCATGGTTAAGGATGGGCACGCGTACATAAGTGCACCAGTTAAAACCGTAATCGCCCCAACTTTTAAAGCCTTGTCAGATAAATTTCCTGTCTGTCTCATAAATGATTCAGACTTTATGCCACCCAGATCTAGTAAATCCAAATTTAATGCTATCAAATACTGCATGAACGCATTTTGCGGCGTTTTCATAGCGTAGTAATATTCGTACAATACGGTCCATGTGATGGCGGATGGCCCGGTTACACCAATTGGGCCGTGGGCTGCAATAGCAGAACTTAAAACTGCCTGCGATTTATTAATATTGACGTGTTCATACAAGTCGAATAAAACTTCTTGCGTTGGCAATTCTGGCTCAAGCATTAAAACTGCGTTTTTGTGGGGCATCAACTTCATTATATTTGGATAAGTTCCTTTTCCGTATGCCATTTCAATCAAATCAAGAATGTGTATCGGGGTTTTGTAGGCGTGCGACGACGTTGTTGATTTAGGTCGCATTGGCGCCGTTGTATGTAAAAAGGAAAACGTTCCAAGCATCTGCGGGGTAGATTCCCAACTGCACACCGAATTAGATTTTTGGAACGCAAACGTTTTATTCTGCAGCATTTTTTTGCTGCGAAATAATGGCGTTAAAGACTTTGCTGTTGTAAATATGTGTTCGTTTGTTTTTGAATCAAATTGATGAACATACGTCGTTGACGGAGTTGAATTGAAATTAACTGTACTGATGTTGTCAACATTTCCTTTAAACGAAGTTGAAGTGCTTTTTAATTCCGTTTCAATATCATTCCTGATAGATTCAGACGTAATGTTCCACAAAAATTCCCATTCCGCGCCCTCTAAAACTGTGGCCTCTACGTTGTCATTTTCAAATGCTTTCGGTATGGCATTATTTAATTGCGTAGGACGTGTGTCATCGGTGAAACTATCAATTTTTTCTTGGTGGGTTTTGTAAAATTGGTGCGTATATGGAAAAGTGCTTGCGAACTGGTTGTTTTCTTTCACAAATTTAACAAATTCTGCAACAAATGTTTTTCTGTCTTTGACGTCATTCCATTCTGAATCACGCTCTTCGTATATTGAATTTTTTTTATCGTTGAGTATTTCATTAATTGCAACCTTTAGGTTTTCAGTTTCAAGTTCTTTCGTTATACCAAGGTTGTCTTTTAAGGGGTTATCCTCAAGTTGCTTTAGCAACATGAACGGGCTTGTACCCACTTTAAACGAGGTTGGTTGCAAATATCTGCTGCTTGCGCGCGGCCCCATCAGATCGGCACCAATAGATAATGGTACAACCATTTCGTCGCTTTTAACGGGAATGGCCCACTCAAACATTGGCGCATCTGTGGTTGAAGCAAATGTTGACCATTCGTAAATGGAAACGTTCCATTTATTGGTGTTAACAATTGTCTGCATCGCGTTGTCAATGTAAATTGCGTCTGTTGCTGCGGCAGTGCACGTGTACGTCCAACTTTTAGCGCCTCGAAACCGGGGATTACCGCACTGAGCGTAAATGTCGGGCCGCACATTTAAATGTTGCATTGCTTTATGAACGGTTTCAAAGTCTTTGCTGTGTGCATTGGTGGGCGTAAAGGTGTAGATGCGTGGTTTTAATCCAACATTTTTATTGTAAGGAATTTCTGTGTCATTACTGTCTTCTCCAATTTTGACATAGTTTCCACGCGGCCAAAAGACCATTGGCGCAGGTGACATCCACGAGTTGCTGAGCTGGTGCGCGTTACCGCGTTCATCAATTCGGCTTGGCGTGGGGCCAATGACGTAGCTAAAATTCAATTCTTGTATCTCAAGATAACTAATTCGTCGGGCACCCGCGCGTGGTTTTGCAACGTAATTTGTAAGCACAAAACATGATTTGATGGGAACTTGGCAAGTCACGCTGGGCAGTTCCCATAATTCCAATGTGACAAAATTATCGCTTGTGTCTAAACTAATATCTTTGACTGCCCACGTTAATGAGTTGTGCAAAACAAGTTTGCCTGGTTGTTCGTCAAAAATTTTACTGCGACCCGAATTCCATAAATAATTTTCTAATGATTGTTCTGACATGGTAAAATTTTATCCGCCGTTTCTTTCACCCGCGGATCCGCTTTGGCCAAATCAACCCAAGCAATGATTGCGTGAATTGGGTTGTCGTAAAAAACCAGTTTTCCGTTGGCCGATACGCCGCATCCACCGCCACAAATACTGTGGCAAAGCGCAAATACCGCGGGCTCCGAGGTGGCCGCCGCGAGATCAGTGTTGACGTACACGGTTGGCAGGCCTCCCGTCAGCTCGCGCAGGGTGATGGCTACGGCAAAGAACCCTTGCAGGTCTTTTTTGTCCCAGGTAGCGTGGCTCAACACGCTGCGCAAGGGCGTTTTCAGGATTGGTCGCATGACCTCGTTGCAATCGGCGCCAAAATGCGTTGCCGCATGCGGGTACGGCGGCAAGTCGCGGGGCACCAGCGCCGAAATCTCGGGCGGCAGCATGGCTTTGAGCATGGCGGCCACGTACGAATCCGCGTACGACGAATACGCGCACTTAATGGCATACGTCTGCACCAATGTGATCAAATTGGCAATATCGTGGTGCGTTGAGCCCGCGGTGGTGCGCGGCATGCTTTCAATCTCCGATATGCGGTGACGGGCCGCCACAGTGGCTGCCGGGTCGTCCAGTGATTGCACGGTGCACACAACTTTCCAGCACTCCGTTTCCACCGGTTCGTCCTTAATGTCATGGGTTTTGAGGAAATCGACGAGCTCGCCGGCGGGAACCTCGCCAGCGGCAACAGCAAGCACGTCCAGCGCGGTGAAGTCGCGCGTGGCGCTCATTTTGCCGGGTCGGGTGGTCCTGGAGACTACGGGCTCAGCGCTCGTGATGTTAAAGTGCTTTTCAAGCGAAGGAGTGACGTGGATGCACCCGGTGCTGACGTTGGGCGGCCGCACCTACGTGGCGCCACCGCACAGCGGGTTGACTCTGTCGGCAGCGCAAGTGTACTCGACCCACCCAGTCCCCCCCGAAAAGGCAGTGCAGCTGCTACAGTGCCCCTGCGCGGCGGCACGGTACAACGGAACAACAAGCGGAATTTTGGAGGGCAAAGTACGACTGTTGCCGCTGAGCCCGTGGGCGGAAGCGGCGCGGGGCCGGGCCGCGCCCCCGGCTTTGACGCCACGCGGTCTGTGTGCGTACTGTCTTCTCCATCCCCTCAGTTCAAACGCCGCCGGCTGCGTTGCCGACGCGTTGCCCCGACGCACCCGAAGCAAGTAGCGCGCGCGTGGTTTGAGCAAGCTACGCGGCCGCAGGATCTCTTTGCAGTCATCAAGCACTGCGCGGCGCAGCCGTGCACAACGCCCGTGTTTGTGGCGGGGCAGCGGTGGCCCACCGGCTGCAAAGGCGAAGTGGTGGATCTGCGCGCAGTTGCCGCGGAAGCAGCGTTCTACCTTCCAAGCGGGTGCAACGCGTCATTGCCTTGCAACACCAAAGCCGCGGTTGCGGCAAGCGCGACGCTGTGCACCGACTCCCCGCTGGCTGAAGGGCTTCGCGCCGCGCGAGCCGATTTGTACTGGCTGGTGGCCCACGCCATTTACCGCACCACGCTCGCGGTCGACAGTGCACAATTACGTGACGCGCTCAAGGCGCCTTGGCAATTTCAGCCCAATACGCCGTCCTTTACTATTTTTGCCGACGTAAGCAGACGCGTTGAGGCCACATTTGCGGTGCCTGGGCCCGATATCATTGTAGGGGGATACCCAGCGGCCGCAGTTGCGTATCGAGACAAGTGCGCCATATTTGCCCTTTTGTTTTTTGGTTCACCGCAGTGGTGCGAAGCGGTCCCCCCCTGCGCCCCACCGGCTCTGCGCGCCCTACTGCTGCAATGCCCAACAGCACAGCAGTCCAACAATTCTTTTTAAGTCGAATGAAACAAGCGCCGCCCGCTACGCATAGCGGCCACGTAAAATTGCTGTTGCGTTTCAACAGCGGCGTCATCACCTTTCCCTCCCACAGCGATGGTATCGACTGTATGTTTGTCACCCTTCGACGGCCCCCACCGGGGCAACTTACGGTAGCGCTCTTGCAACCCTGTAAGAAAACAGTGCGGGTCGTCGAATTTGATGCCCGAACCAACTTTGAAACCGCGCGAGGGTTGCACCAAAGGGGTCGGACCGTAGCCGTAGATTACGGAGGCGACGTTCGCATGGCAGCACCGCAAATATTTTAAGTTAAAGGGTATCGTGCATCACATATATTTGTTTTCGTGCCGTTTCGCACAATAGTTTTGTCGCGTCGTCCCTGGCTAAATCTTCGGGCAATTTGAGATCGAAATCGGGCATTGATGCCAGATCGGGGCACACGAGTAGTAATTTCCACGCACTGTCCCGTCGTCCAAACATCACTGCCACGTGCAGTAAGGTTTTTCCACTTTCGTCACGAGCGTTGTGCCAAGACCCCGCCGGCAAAGGCATTCCTGATCTTACGGCCGAGAATAATGGGGCAAATGAACTCATAGCAACATTCGGTTCATGCTACCAGCAATTCCGCCGCCACGAGAAACCTTGATCATGTTGAACATTATAAGAAGGATAAATATAAATGCAATGATTGCAAGCACCACGCCGGTGACTGCAAGAATATTGTTTGTATGTACCTTGTCAAACAAAAGGTCATCCTTACTAGGCGATTTTTCCGATAGCACGTGAAGCGCAAAGCACTCAAATGAAGTGTCCGGTTGCGTATTGTTTCCGCCGAGCTTTACTGCGTTTTGATCAGTATTAGTGATTTTGTCAGTCCAGGTATAATATTGCGCTGCGCCAGTACTTGCATTTGAAGTGCTATTTGGAATGTTGTTTACGGCAGAACTTGAATATGAAAATCCTTTGCACAACGCGCTGTTAACACATTTCTGTGCCGCGGCTGTAAATTCGATGTCAAATTCGACGCCTTGCTCGTTTGTGTTTGCACAAATAGCGTGGTGCGCTTTTTGCGTTGGGGTACTCGTACGCCAGTCGCCAACAACTAGCATACACAAAGTATAATCCGTTTGTAAATCGGTAGCAAAACACGCAGAGCTTGCGTTGTTGTTGTGTGCAATGTTAACTTTGTCAACGCGAATTGAACGCTCCTTTGAAGTTCCCATATTGTGCGGAAGTGCCATGCATTGCCCCGCATTGTTCACAATAGAATAAGCACAGCAAGGTTTTGCGTTGCAAGTGGCTTGCGTGCTTTGGGAACTGCATTCTCCGTAATCGTTTACGGTACACGAATCCAAAACGTTGACCTGGGCATGGGCCAGTCCGACAATCGCAAGTGCAACGAAAAGCCGCATGGTGCTTGTAGTCGGATGTGTTTTTACTGCGCTAATATATGCAAAACAGAAGTAGTTGCATTGCGACTATTTGCCTGGAATAATGTCCCATTCGTCCAACGCAGGATCGAATTTAAAGATGCCTCCAAAGCTGCGGTCAGCCGAAACTACGCAAAGTTCGCTGCCAAATTTGATCACTTTGCAGCGAAACGTACCCCCGTCCGCTCCTGCCCATGTGACCAATATTGTGATGTTTAAAGGCACGCCAAATAAAATTTGACGAAATGCAGCATGTTTCAGGTCGCGTGCGGAGGCAGACATGGTGTGCTCTGCTTAATGGGCAATTTAGGTTTAATTTACAACAAGATGCGCCAACGTGGTCTTACAAGAAAAGTTCGTACCGTGGATTGCTTGGCCACGCAGATGATACAAGTGCAATTGAGAGCGGAAGCCAATCGGACGTAGTGTTAATCACACTGACGCCAACGGCAATCACAAGGAAGACGAGCAGCACTACAGTGAATGCAAACACGCTTGAGCCGTACGTTTGCAACGCGGATTTTGCAGCCACCGCGGCGCTCAACGTGGCTGCTACCAGCAACAACACCAGCCACCCGGATCTGCGATGGCTTTTCCCAACTTTTTTCCGATATTCCTTTGACCAATTAATTAAAGTGGTATTGTCGTTGACTTTTAACATTATGCCACCCAAAACTTGCAGCCACAGAAACACGATGGTAACTTTACCAATTGTGCGATGCGTCCGGCCCGCTGCAGTTGCGTTCATGGGGGAATGATCGTTGTTAATTACCACATATAAAATTGCAGCCGTAATTAATACTGTTCCGAGACTCATCAAAACGTAGTGGCTTTTATACCATTGCAAAACGTGGGCAAAAATGCCGTCAATCAAACATCCAACTCCCAAGATAAACAACAATGGCACCACCCAGTCCAGTCGGCCTTTAACATCAAAGCTGTCGGTGTACGGCATTTGCAAGCCATTGGTCCCGCTTTCCACAGCCAAAACGCCTGCAGCCGCTGCGGGCATTGACGTATGGCAGTTAAAAGGTTTGGATAAAGCGGACGCATCGCCTATAAAAACGCGAGAATATCCCGATACCAACAGTTGAGAGTGGTTCACGGTGCCCATGTAGTGCCAGGCGTGGCTTAGAAACCCTTCAGGAACAGCAGGAGGACTTTGCCCGACCGTGTAACATTCTTTTTTGTCTGGTTTCATTGTCATATTAATTATGAATTCTATCGACAGATTGCCATTTGCACTGGACATGCCGTAATTAAGTTCGTACTCGTCTTCATCAGGGTATGAAAACACTTGCGTATTAGCTGCAAACGATTTCCACTCGCTTTGATTCTTTTCAAACTCGAGCGTATAATAGTGATTGTACCCGCAGAAAGAGGTAATTCCCAAAAGCTGCGGACTTGACAATGCACCAGCGGCAAGAATTACAATGTCATCGTCCTGCAATTCAACCGATGGTTTGTTTTCTATGCGTATGGACTTGTCGGACACCGACAGAACTGT
>Ga0160423_10004492_pt1 | contig 11468 bp, 6 predicted proteins | sample CRUFie14St8metaG_FD_108191 | JGI IMG/M metagenome (GOLD analysis project Ga0160423, IMG submission 108191) | Marine microbial communities from the Costa Rica Dome - CRUD Field 142mm St8 metaG | ecosystem: Environmental > Aquatic > Marine > Oceanic > Photic zone | place: Costa Rica: the Eastern... | reverse complement strand
GGTATCAATGATTCAGGACCCGAATATGTTTTAGATGTAAATGGAACTGGTAGATTTACAGGTGTTGCAAGATTTGATTCAACAATGCAATTTAATGGTAGCCAAACAATAGAAACAGTTGGCGGCTCTGATTCATTATATATTAATCCACACGCTAATTTATATTTAGGAACAGCTGCAACAGACCATACATACATTGGTGCTAGTAGTAGAAATGTAACAGTCAATGCCACAACATTTACTGTCGGTGGAGGGATAACACTTTCAGGTTTATCAAGTCAAAATTCAGAAGCAACTGCTCTGGTAATAAACGGTTCAAATATAGTTGGTAAAAGAGAATTAGGAAGTAATGCTTTTACTAGTACCAGTTACCTTGGAGCAACATCCAATGCTGTTTCTGCTACTGCTCTTTCAGATGCAGGTGGTATAACAACTAATCCTGGCACTGGTAAACTGATTCATAACTCGACAATTACTTCTGGTACGACTGGAATGTTTACAACAGGCAATAATGCAAACTCTATTATTACTCTGAATAAACATTCAGGAAATTATTATTCTCAATTAGGATTCAATTCTGGTCACGGAATATTCGTAAGAGGATTTAATAACAGAGATTTAGTTACAGGACAAAGTGATACTTGGTATGAACTTTGGACAGAAGCTAATGAGGCAACTTTATTAAATGCTGCTTTAACTGATTTTGCTACATTTACAGGTGCTGTAGGAGGAGATCTTATTGCCGTTTACGATTCTGATGCTAGTGTTTGGAAAAAATCAACAATAACAAATGCGGCTCTCGCAGGTCCACAAGGCCCTCAAGGTCCACAAGGAAGACAAGGTCCACAAGGAAGACAAGGTCCACAAGGCCCACAAGGAAGACAAGGTAGACAAGGACCGCAAGGTATACAAGGTATACAAGGAACAGCCGGAACAGCTGGTACACCTTCAAATGCGGCTGGACCTCCAGGACCACCAGGAGCAGATTCAAATGTTGAAGGTCCACAAGGACGACAAGGACCAGTAGGACCAGGATCAAACGTTGAAGGACCTCCAGGACCACCAGGAGCAGATTCAAATGCTCCAGGACCGCAAGGAAGACAAGGACCAGTAGGACCAGGTTCAACCGTAGCAGGACCTCCAGGACCACCCGGAAATGACTCAAATGTTGAAGGTCCTCAAGGAAGACAAGGTCCAATAGGACCACAAGGTAGACAAGGAAGACAAGGTCCATCAGGAACACCTTCATCTGTTCCAGGACCTCCAGGACCACCAGGAGGCGATTCAAATGTTGAAGGTCCTCAAGGAAGACAAGGACCAATAGGACCTGCTTTTACATACGGTGACTTTTCAGCTACACAATTAAATGATTTAACAGGTCCACAGGGTGCACAAGGAAGACAAGGACCAGTAGGACCAGGTTCAAATACTGCTGGACCTCCAGGACCACCTGGATCCGATTCAAATACTGCAGGACCACAAGGACGTCAAGGTCCAATCGGACCACAAGGTCTATCAGGACCTGAAGGAGATGACGGAGGTACTGGACCGCAAGGAAGACAAGGTCCACAGGGTCCAAAAGGACCGCAAGGACCAGCAGGTAATAACGGTAATAACGGTAATAATGGAGCACAAGGAAGACAAGGACCAATCGGACCTACAGGCGCTCAAGGTGGAAAAGGTCCACAAGGTGCTACTATGTCAATTGCAAATGACGGCGGATCAGGTAGAGTAATGACAGCTAGCGGTACAGGAAATGCTACCGCTCAAACTTCATTTGTTTATAATTCTAGTGCAGTTGGAATAGGTACAACATCTACTAATATGATTTCAACTCATCCTAACGGATTGCTTGCAATGTATACATCAAATACAATGTCAAGAGGTATTATTTATTTGCATTCTAACGATTACAGTTTTGGAACTGGGCATTCAATGCTTCACTTAAACAGTATTGATAGTAGTATGTACTCATACAATTATTGGATACATTTTACTCAAGGTGCAATATCATCTTACAGTGCCGTTGGATATATAGGTGCAGAAGTTACTTATGCAACATTTACAGGTGCTCACAATTCTCAAAATTTAAACGAAGATTTATCAACATGGTTGCCTGGAATGGTTGTAAGATCAACAGGTAAGCTTAATGCTACCGGTAGTGTACACGAAGGAATACATTTAGCATGGCCAGAATGTGAGTTAACTACAACCCAAAAAGATCCTGCTGTTATGGGTGTTTTTACTGACATACTACCTGCATCAGGTTCAGAAGATCCTAAAAGGCCAGGTGAATATGTTGACGGTCACCGCTTGTTAGGTTTAGATAATGAACATGATGCATTCTCATACAATGCGGTTGGAGAAGGAAAAATAAGGGTAACTGATACAAATGGAAACATTTCTGTAGGTGATTATTTATGTTCATCAACTAGAACTGGACATGCAGAAAAGCAAGATGATGACATACTTCATAATTATACTGTTGCAAAAGCTTGTGAGCCTTATAATTTTGCATCGTCAAGTAATGATCCAGACTTAGGATATAAGACGAAATTAATTGCGTGTACTTATCATTGCGGATAGTTATTATAAAGTAAGGAGATTTTAATGGCCGGATCACCTCCAGCTCAAGCACCTAATCCACCAGCAGCTCAAAATCAAGGGCCTGTACTTAGAACTTCATTATCTTTTAGAAAAAAACTTTTTGTAAAGGCTAATACTTCTGAGCATAGAACTAAACTATCAGCTTCAGCAGATTATAGTTTTGATAGAAGAGGTACCCGTACAGATACTGAAGAAAGCGTTGGTGCACACGCATATATTTCTAGTTCAGATGAACACGTAGTTTCTGAGGATTTTTACGATCAAGTTTCTGAATCTAGAGATTCTGGTGCATATATTTTTGATAAAGGAGTTTCATTCTTTACAGCGCCGTTAGCTCTTTCAATTGAAGAAATGAGAGGTGACGTTGAAAATATTTGGTCTTACGTTTCAGCCTCCGGTGTACAAGGTTCTCAAGGAAATCAAGGTCCATTAGGTCCACAAGGACGACAAGGTACCGATGGACCGCAAGGTAATAGAGGTGCACAAGGCAATACAGGAGCACAGGGTTCAGATGGAACACCTGGTAGAAATGGAGAAAATGGTAGAAACGGTGACGCTGGGGCACAAGGTAATACAGGTGCACAAGGACCACAAGGTAGACAAGGAAGGCAAGGACCAATCGGTCCACAAGGATTACAAGGAACAGCTGGAGCAGCATCAAATGTTGCAGGACCACAAGGTGATACAGGTGCAGCATCAAATGTCGCAGGACCACAAGGTCCTGAAGGTAATTTTGGCGGTGCAACCTTTGAGTATAGATTGGATACGACCACAACTATGGCAGATCCAGGAACAGGGAAAATAAGATTAAATAACAGTACACAAAAAGCTACAACTGTAATAGCCATAGATGATGCAGATGGAAATGGTGATGATATACAAAATTATTTACGAACTATAGATGATTCTACTTCTGATTTAAAGGGTCATGTTAGAATATCTGAAAGAACAGATAGAAGTAATTATTTAATAATGACCATTACTAGAGTCACTGAAGAAACAGGATATTTTGCAATTAGTGGAGCAGTAGTAGCATTTTCAGATAGCAGTCCATTTGGTGATGGTGATTTTGTAATTGTTACATTTGCAAGAACAGGTGACAAAGGTCAAACTGGTGCACAAGGACGACAAGGTAGACAAGGTCCAACTGGAGCACAAGGCAATACAGGTGCACAAGGACCTTCAGGCCCTGAGGGAGATGAAGGATCAGACGGACCACAAGGTCGTCAAGGTGATATAGGCCCACAAGGTTTAAGAGGTATACAGGGTACTGCAGGTTCTGCAGGACCACAAGGTCGTCAAGGTGATACTGGTCCAAATGGTCCACAAGGCGATACTGGAACACAAGGTGATACCGGTGTACAAGGAAGAACAGGCTCAAATGGACCTCAAGGAAGACAAGGTCCAATCGGACCACAAGGTAGACAAGGAAGACAAGGACCAATCGGACCTTCAGGCCCTGAGGGAGATGAAGGACCAGACGGACCACAAGGATTACAAGGAACTGCCGGAGCAAATTCAAATGTTGCAGGACCACAAGGTGATACAGGTGCACAAGGAGTAAAAGGAGATGACGGTAGAAATGGTGATAATGGTCCACAAGGAAGACAAGGACCAACAGGGGCACAGGGAAGAACTGGTGCACAAGGATCTGCTGGAAACAATTCAAACGTTGCAGGACCGCAAGGTGATACTGGAGCACCAGGAGCAAATTCAAACGTTGCAGGTCCCCAAGGAAGACAAGGACCTACAGGACCTGGATCTAATGTAGCAGGACCGCAAGGTGATACAGGAGCACCAGGAAATGATTCAAACGTAGCAGGACCGCAAGGAAGACAAGGACCTATTGGACCACAAGGAAGAACTGGACCAGCAGGACCGCAAGGTAGACAAGGACCAATAGGACCACAAGGACCACAAGGAAGACAAGGACCAGTAGGACCACAAGGACCGCAAGGAAGACAAGGACCACTTGGTCCCCAAGGAAGACAAGGTAGACAAGGACCACTCGGACCGCAAGGAAGACAAGGTAGACAAGGACCACAAGGTCCACAAGGTACACATGGCGATTCAAATAAACATTTAGGTTTAGTTATTGGTTCTAACATGTCAGTTGATCAAACAGGACATAAATTTTCAAAAACCACAGACAATAATAGTTGGAATGGTGAAATTCGTTCTACAGTATCATTTACTAATGGATGTACATTAATTGTCTCACCTAATCAAACCAATACATATTTTATGATCGGTCTTAATTCAGACCCTGCAACAAATACGAGTTACAGTTCAATAGATTATGCTTTATATTTCCATGGCGGTGGTACTATAAAAATATATGAAAATGGTTCGAATCCTTATAGTGGAGGAAATTATTCTGCTGGAGATAGTTTTGTTATTCAATATGACAATGATCATATTTTATATTATCACAATGGATCACTATTAAGAAAAGTAAATGTAGCTTCAGGATTAAAATTTTATCTAGATTCCTCTTTTTATAATCAACATAGTGAACAAACAAGATATGTTGCATTTTTTCCACAAGGATCAAAAGGTCCACAAGGACCGCAAGGAAGACAAGGCAGACAAGGTCCATTAGGACCGCAAGGACCACAAGGTGATGACGGACCAGATGGACCATCAGGACCTCTTGGTCCGCAAGGAAGACAAGGTAGACAAGGACCAATTGGTCCACAAGGATTACAAGGAACTGCCGGAGCAAATTCAAATGTTGCAGGACCACAAGGTGTTGATGGAGCAGCATCAAATGTAGCAGGACCACAAGGACCTAAAGGTGATGATGGAGGAAATGGACCTCAGGGAAGAACAGGAGGAAATGGACCACAGGGAAGACAAGGTAGACAAGGACCAATAGGACCACAAGGATTACAAGGAACAGCTGGGGCTAATTCAAACGTAGCAGGACCACAAGGACGGCAAGGACCAATCGGACCTGGATCTAACGTAGCAGGACCACAAGGACCAACAGGCCCACAAGGATTAACAGGACCTGGATCTAATGCTGTAGGACCACAGGGAAAAACTGGTGATACAGGAGCAGCATCAAATGTTGCAGGACCACCAGGACCTGGAGGCCCACAAGGTAGACAAGGCCCATTAGGTCCACAAGGAAGAACAGGACCAGCAGGACCAAATGGACCACAAGGACCAACAGGACCAGGTTCAAATGTGGCTGGACCGCAAGGTAGACAAGGACCTACAGGACCAGGATCTAATGTTGCAGGACCACAAGGACCAACAGGAGCAGCATCAAATGTAGCTGGACCGCAAGGACCTACCGGAGCAAATGGACCACAGGGACCACAAGGAGCAGCTGGAGCAGGAAATTATAGTACTAGATGGTCTTTAAATTCTAGAAGAAGTTATACTATTGATATTGCTAAAGGACTAATTACAAGAATTTCATAATATTCTGTTTTTTATATATTGACTTAATATATATTCTAAAGAATGAGGTTTTTGTTTGTTCAGTCAATTTTGTTATTATAGTAATGCATTTACCGATCAAGAATGTGACAAGATTATAGAACTAGGTTTAGATACCGGATTAAAAGACGGTGTATTAGGTGACGGTTCTCATGGTGGCGAAAGTAGAGTTGACTTTGAAATGAGAAAAAGTAAACTACGATTTATAAATGAATGGGATCCTGGAGCAAATTGGATATTTAAAAAGTTTTGGGATCATGCATTAAAAGCAAATCGAGATTGGTTTAAACTTCACATTGAATCACTAGAAAGTATGCAATTTACACGATATGAAGGAAATGCTGAACAACCAGATCATTACAATTATCATCAAGATGTTTTTTGGATTACGGAAAATACATACCATAGAAAATTATCTGCAGTATTACAACTGTCTGATTCAAATGATTACGAAGGTGGAGATTTAGTTTTTAAACACATGTATGAATATTCACCAAGTGAAACGCAAATGTATGAAATGAAACAACGAGGATCAATTATATTTTTTCCATCATTTGTTTTCCATGCAGTAGAAGGTGTAACATCAGGTTTAAGGCATAGTCTTGTTGCGTGGTTTGATGGACCAAAATGGAGATAACATGAAAAAGTTTTGTATTACAACGTTAACACATAATGCATCCGATAGAAAAAGGTTATTAACTGAAACTGTAAAATATTTTACATCTAATACGTCGTATGAATCTTTAGACTGGTTTATTTTAGTAAACGGGTCAACAGAAAATTGGAAAACACTTGAAACAAAATTAATTTCTCAATATCCTAATATTAATTTTACTTTTGAACATTCAGACATAAATTTAGGTGTTGGAGCTGGAATAAACAAATTAAATTCCCTTACTGAAGATTATGAATATACATTGTTTTTAGAAGGCGATTGGTATTGTGTTCCTGAGCATTTGTCGTTTATAAATTCTGAGTGGTTAAACACTTCATTAGAGTATTTAGATAGTAATAAAGATATATCGCAAATTGTACTTAGAAAATATTTAGACGATACTGACGATAGAATGTATGGTTATGGTTATTTTATTGTAAAAGAAAATGTTATTAAAATTGACAAATTAAATGATGTTGAATTTATTAGATTAGTTAAACGGGAATACACAAACAATCCGCATATTAGAAGAAATAAAGATTATTATGATAATGACATTTTCCCATTGGATGAATTTTACGATGACGATGGAACACCAACAGAAACTTCAAAAAATAATCCCGATTGGGGACAAGCAGAAATAAAAGCTGAACCAAAAGGTTTTAATATAAATGCAGTGTATATTAAATTTGGTAAGTTTATCCATGGAGACGGTTATCATTTTGAATTAAATGAGATTGTTCCAACTGGTTGTGGTAATTGCAAATACGGTTTAATGGCTCCTAAAAAGTTCTGGTGTTATAGTTGCATTGACGATGGTGATTTTACGCAGTTTACACAGCATCAACAATTTTTTGAAAGAGATATTTTACCTGCTTATAATAGATCTGAAGATGAAGCAAAAGTTGTAGCTAGAACATATCATACAGCCGAATCAGAACATGTTTTTGATGAACGTGAAAATAATTATATGTTGACTGAAGAAGCACTTAATGATGAAGAAAATTTTAAAGCATATAGGGAAATAAATTAATGATGAATTATCAAGATATATTTTGCCATCAGACAAATGATCCAGACGTTTTTCTTTATATAGAGAAAAATACTCAAACAGCACCATTTATTCTTAAAGGATGGATTGCTTCAACAAAAGAAATAACAAATATAAAATTAGGTATTGAACATGTCCATATTGAAAATACTGTAAGACAAGACGTTATAGATTCATATAATACAAAAGGCATAAAATTAAAAACCGCAATCGACATTGAATTTTCACTTGATTCTAATACACAAGCATTTGATCCTGTTTATGTAAATGACTTTGAAATTGGAACATTAGAAAAATTTTATATTTATTATTCTGGAATAACTAATAAAGATTTTAAAGATTTAATTGTTATTGAAAATTTTTATGAAGATCCTGATGCAGTCCGTCATTTTGCATTAAAAAATTTAGACTTTAATGGTAAAGATTCTCATCGAGGATATGCTACATCTCCATGGACATTGCACGGTACTAAAGAAAAATTTGAATATTATTTAGATAAAAAAATAGTAGATTGGTATGATCCTGGATATAGAAACGGCGAATTTCAATACATTTTAGGTCAAGACCCTATAGTTCATCATGTCGATGAAAATAGTTATGCAGGAATAATTTATTTGACACCTGACGCTCCAGTACAAACTGGAACAAGTTTTTATAAAAGTAAAATTACAAACAGAGGTCGTTATGATCACGATCCAAATGAAAGTGAAGAATACACAAAAGTATTTAACGAAAATTTTTATAATCGATATATGTTTGAAGAAATAGATAGAGTTGGAAACGTGTACAATAGATTAGTTATTTGGGACTCATACAAAATACATGCAGCAACAGAACATTTTGGTACAACTCCAGAAAATTCTCGTCTCTTCCATATATTCTTTTTTGATGTGGAGTAAAAATGAAAATTAGTATTATTACAAGATGTACGAGATTAGATAATTTAATTGAAATAGAAAAATCTATTTTTAACGATAAGTCAAAATCTTTAGATGTTTCATGGCATATTTTATTTGATACTTCTGTATTAAGAGAAATTCCTACCAAATTATTAAACAGTTTGTCTTCAAGCAATACAACGTTTCATTACATTGAAGGAAAAGAAGGTGATTTATTATATCCGCAATCTATTCCTGTTATAAAATCAATAGCATTAGGTTGGGTATATTATTTAGACGATGACAACATATTACATCCAGAGTTTTATAAAGGCGTGTCTGGAGCAGGTATAGATGTTATAAACTCTATAGACAAAAAATGTATATTATTTAATCAATTTGTAGATGAAAAAGATTTTACAGGATTAAAGTATAGAAAGGCCTCACCTGAACATACAAAATACCAACATATAGATTTAGCACAAATACTTTGGCATACATCAATATTTGTTCGACACGACTATGCATTTATAGGTGATTATGCTGCAGATGGCAAATTAATTGAAATAATTTACAATGACCATCCAGAGTGGTTTCATTTTATAGATAACACATTAGCGTATTATAACTACTTAGTAAAACCTTCAAAGGCTTTTGTACCAAAAGTAATATACATAGGACCTGGAACACCTGAATTAATATCAGATCAGTATACGGATTTTGAAGATGATACATTAAATATTTTACATTTACAAACTGATAAAGACATTGCAAAGCACGTATACACGTTTAAACCTGATTCAATAGTTACAGTAACAAAGGATTATTTAGAATTTCCTGAATTATGCGATTTAGGATTAGAAGTAAGAAATAAATGGGTATCTGTTGATGAAATAGACTTAAAAGATGAAAATAGTATTAAACATGTTGGAAACGTAGCTTATTCAGTGGCTATGCAAAATATGTTGACAAATGACGTAATAAAAGATATGGTGTCTTGGTTTACTCCAATTTACAATACAGGAGAAAAATTGTATAGGACTTATGAGTCTTTAAAAAATCAAACAAATCCTTATTGGGAATGGGTTATTGTAAATGATTCAACGGACGGAAATAAAACTATTTCAATCGCCGAAGAACTTGCAGAACAAGATCCACGAATAAAATTATATGATTTTGTAAACAAAAGTAAAGGTATTGTAGGTGAAGCAAAATATAGAGCCGCTGTATTATGTAAAGGTGAATTATTAGCTGAATTTGATCATGATGATTATTTAACACCTGATGCCACACAATTATTATATGATGCAATGAATGCATATCCTGATGCAGGTTTTTATTATACAGACAGTTGTGAAGTAGATGAAAATTATGAATCTTTAAAATACGGTGAAGGATTTGCTTTGGGATATGGAGATTATAGAACAGAAAATGTAATGGGTATGGATTTTGAAGTACAGATAACTCCAAATATAAATCCAAAAACAATTAGACATATTGTTGGAGTACCAAATCATATCAGAGCATGGAGAAGAGATGTATACTTTCAAATTGGCGGACATAATAGAGGATTATCAATCGCAGATGATTACGAACTGCTAGTCAGAACGTTTTTAGCAACCAGAATGTGCTTAATACCTAAACTTGCATACCTTCAATTTATTTATGATGATGGTTCTGGAACAAATACGCACAATACTTCTAGAAGAGATATACAACGAAGAGTTAGAACAGTACAGGAACATTATAATGATGATATTGCAAATAGATTTAAAGAATTAGGATTAGTTGATTGGGCTTATGACGAAAATCCAGAGTGGCCTACACAAGTTGAATCACGGTATGGTGAGGATGAAGGTTTTGCAAATTATGTTTATAAGGATGATAAATGGTTTCAATAATTATACCAACATTATGGATACCTAAAACAACTCTTGAACATACGATTGAACAGTTTATTAAAGCTAAAAATGTATATCCTGATATAGAATTAATATTAATTGATAATAAGGAAGATTCAACATATTCAAATAGTGAACTAAACATTGTTAAACCTAGAAAAAACTTAGGTGTGAATCCTGCGTGGAATATTGGGTCACATTTAGCAATTAATGATCATCTATTATTTATGAATGATGACGTTACTGTAAATTTTATAACTCTATTAAAAACAGTTGAAAAATATGATTTAAGCAATAAAGACTATGGAATAATCGGTGGACAAAGAGAACTTATAACACAGACTGATGATCTTAATTCAATTAATGATGACAATGATGATGTACAAATAATAAGAAATCATTTTGCTCGTTATTTTGGCTTAGGATGTTTCTTTATGATTAAAAAAATAAATTATCATGTAATACCTTCAGACTTTAAAATATTTTATGGTGATGATTTACAATTTTATATTATGGAGCATATCTGTCAAAAGAAATGTTATTTTTTTAGAGGATTAGTTTTACCGGGTAATATGTCAGTTAGTACAAAAGCTCTTTACGATGAACCGTCTAAAATTGTTGATGATTATAATTTAGTTCAAACTAATAATGATGAACATCAATATTGGGACAAGTATAGAGAAGCAATTCTTGATTATTACAAATCATTAAATGCAGCTCTTTTTAGAAATGAAAGATTAGAAGATATGAGGTGTAACTGTACAGAATGCGATTGTAATGAATGGCATCCAGCTTCACCTCAACATTGTATAGGAAATAAATGTGAGTGTTGTGAACATGAAGTCGAAATTTAAACAAATCTTTTCTCCATTTATATGGAAAAGCACTATTAATGAGCATAAAGAAATTAAAGACTATATTATGCC
>Ga0160423_10004491_pt1 | contig 11469 bp, 15 predicted proteins | sample CRUFie14St8metaG_FD_108191 | JGI IMG/M metagenome (GOLD analysis project Ga0160423, IMG submission 108191) | Marine microbial communities from the Costa Rica Dome - CRUD Field 142mm St8 metaG | ecosystem: Environmental > Aquatic > Marine > Oceanic > Photic zone | place: Costa Rica: the Eastern... | reverse complement strand
TTAACTTCTCTCGACTCAGCGTTGCGTGAAGTTCTTTTTATAGTATCGTTCATATTATTGAGCCTCCTTCACATATTTAACGTACTCTTCAAGTGGCACACCTAATCGTTTAGCTATTGCTACCTGTGATTTGGTGAGTGTCACAGATTTGCGTCCGACTTCTTTTCTTCCAGCAGAAGCAACAGTCTGGACAGGTTTTGCTTTCTGCGTAGCTTCGACAGTTTCAGCAGGTTCTTTAAAACCTTGTACTGTCAAAATAGGGTCTAACCTTTTTTCTATTTCATTATAGTATTCATCGGAGTCAACATCAATACCCTCTTGTCTTAATTGGCCATCTAGGGCTACAGCATAAGCTGTAAGTGCTGGATCTTTATCATATCCAAACCATTTTTTATGTTTTTCTTTAAAAGCTACTGCTTTTTCCGATGGTGTAGGTTGTTCTTGTGGTTGTTCAGAAGCTTGTTTAGCTTTTTCTAAATCCTCTTTTTTCTTAGCTTCTGCTGCTTCAAGAGCTGCTTTTCTTTCTTCAGTTCTAATTCTAGCTTTTTCTTTTTGCACAGCTAGTTGTGTTAACTGATCATTAGCCTCCATAATCTTATCAGTATCACTAGCTTCTATTGCTAATTTAAGATTATTTTTGACTTGTTCTCTTTGAGCATCAACTCTTGCTTCGTATTCTTTTAGATAATTATCTGATTCAACATTGTATTGTTTTTCAATGGTATCTAATTTTTTCTTCATACCTGCAGCTAATTCTTCTGCAGCTTTTTTCTGTCTCTCAGCCTCTTTTTCTCTAAAAGTTAATTTATCAATTCTTCTGTTTTGTTGTTTATATTTTTTATATAAACTATCAAAATCTTTTTCAGAAAATTCTTTATCTTCTTTCTTTTCTGTTTCGATTTCTTTACCCTCAGTTTTTAACTGCTCTTTGACATCCTCAACTTTATCTTCAGCAATTTTAATTTCAGTTTTTTCTTCTTTTTTATCTGAATCGTCTTGTGAAGTTTCGTGATCCGTGTACCCTAGATCAACCTCTCCAAAATTTAATTTTGGATCTTCTTTTTTTTCGACATTATTTGCAGATTCTTTTACCTCTACAGTTAAGTCTTCTTGTTTGACATCATCTGTATCTATTTCGATGTCTTTTTTAGATTTTTTTACTTCTTCTTGTGCCATCATTATTTCTCCTTAATACAACGTAGCGATGTCTTCGGGTTTTTGTATAACTCCTATAATTTCATCATCGTTTAAGATTCTATGTTCTCCCCATTTATTTTTAAAACGAGAACCTGCATATCTACCGTACATCACGAACTGACCTGTCTTGCACCACGGGCCAAGGGGAAACTTTTCTTTGTCTCTATAGCAAAGATTACCCATTTTAATAACTAAACCTACAACTGTGGTTGCTTGAATAGTTTCAATAGTTGAATCTGCTAAAAGAATTCCACCCTTAGTTTTTTGTGCTCCAGCGAATGGTCTGATTAATAAACGATATCCTGTAGGTTCTGGAAGAGAACTAACGTATTCTTCTTTTTCCTTATCAGTTTTAGGAACGATGAAATTATTTTCATCACTTGCTATGTTTTTTTCAGTCTTTGTCATTTTCATCTCTGAGCAGTTCGCTCAAATCCTCCTTTAGCGAATTTAACGAACTAATTTGTCCCCTAGAATACTGTAATTTCTCATAATTGTCTATACTACCGTATATAATTTGTTCGCTGATGTTAGTAACTTTTTTATCTATGAGTCTTTTGATTTCTCTTACAGTTTCAATGTCTAATGTTGGCATTAAGTGGGTTATGTCAGAAAAAAAAATTTAAATCAAGTTATCTTTTCTTCATTATTTCCGTACCCTTAATACCATACACAGCTCCGATGACGGAAATAAATAAAATTTGGAACCACATGGGCATATTTTTGAAATATTCAAAAAATAAATCAATTTTTTCTTTAATATCAGGATCGTCACTAAAAACTGACCAAATTAACAAAAGTACGGGAGCCGAAACCAAAAGTAAAACGAATTCGTCTTTCCACGATTGTTGTTGATCTGTCTTAATTAGAGTTTGGTACTCAATTTCCCCCGCTGCCATCTTTTGAGCGTGTAGTTTGGAAGCGTCCGACATTAATCTCTTGGTGTCTTGCTTGTTTTTGTAGATATGAGCCCCAGTCTTCACTGCCATACCCAATAGGTTTAACCAAGCCATAGTATTTTTCTCTCCTTCGATTACACATATATGGTATCATTTCTTGTAATGCTTTCCAACCCCCTTCTCCACTGATACTCCAACAAAACATATGCTTACGATTTTGTTTTTTAGGGGTTGTAGCAAAGAAAATTCCACCAAAAATCTTGTGAAATCTTGCTATCATGTCTGCATCTGTTGTTTGAACCTTAACTTGAAGTATTCTTTTTCGTTTTTTTCCTCTACTCCATACACCAAAACTACCTTCTCCATCAAAAACTCCTGCTAAAAAGATAATTTTTTCTTGTTTAGATAATTTATCGTATGCCGATAAATTTTTTTCCTGATATTTGTATTGATGAGATTCCTTTGATGTCAGATTTTACTCCTTTTTCTCTATGTGGACATCCTCCAGTTTTTAATTTTACAGGAGGAACTTGTGGGTTTGGCCCTCTCATAGGTGGAGGCCCACTTTCAATACCTCCTGATAAACCTGTTCTATTATTTTTCATCATAAATATTTACTTATATCTTTAATTTTACCTTGAGCTCTTAATTTTTTTAAATCACCTTTTGTTAATTTACTAAAATCTATTTCTTTTTCTAATTTAAGAGGTTCTTCTTGTCTCTTTGGTTTAAAAATTTTTTTAATCCAATTCCACATTAGTTTCTCCTGTTCATTTCTTTAATTCTTGCAATATCTAATTTTTCTTCTGCAATTCTAATTCTTTCTCTTTGGCCTTGAGCTGCTTGTTCTAATCTTGCTTGTTCAACTGAAGTATCAATCATAGTTTCATTTTGTTTTCTTTGTTCTTCAGTTTCAAACTCATTAGATTTTCTTTGCATATCCATAGCTTTTAAATCTAACTCTCTTGATTTTAAAGCAACTAATGGATCTTGTTGGCCACCTTCCATATTTACTAAACTTGAAGTTAACTCAACAACTCTTTGTGCAACCATACCATTATATTGAACTGTCCATGCTTCTGGGTCTTGTTCTGATAATTGAACTAATAAAGGATCTTGAGCCATGGCTTCTACAACTTCTTGATTTGCTTTCATTGAAATATGTTCTGAAATATGAGTTTGTAATAATGCATAAACTTGTGGATTTACTTGAACCATTCTTGATTTCATAAATGCCATGTGTGCTTGAATATGTGCTTCATGATCTTGTGTTGCAAAAACTTTTAATGGTTTTAGATTCATAGCATCAGAGTTTTCTAATGCAGGATCTTTTGGAATAGGTTGCTCCATTGGTTTTAATAAACTATCAATAGCTTCTGTTCCTAAAGCTTCATAAACTCTTCTATAAGCTTCTCTAACATCATGAAGTTGTGGATTACTCATAGCAATTTTTAATTGTTCATTTGCTAATGTTACTCTTTGTGCAACTGAAAAAGTGTTTGGATCAGCAACAGGAAGAACATCAACTCTATCATCAAAATCTACAGCTTTAATCATTTGGTCTGCACCATAAACTTGATACGGATAAATAGGTGGTAAGTAAGTTGCAAATATTTTATGAAGTAATCTAAATTCTTGTCTCATAGAATAATAACATCTTTTATGAATAGCACTCATTACACGAGAGCCTCTTTCTAAAAGAGCTAATGTTGCACCTACTGCTCTATTTTGTGAATCTTCTCCTACTGCCATATCTGCAATGTTTGCAAATCTTTGTCCTGCGTTAACTACAAAACCAAGTAAGCTATACAAAGTTTGACTAGGTTCTTTAAATGGTAATATTTGAAACTGATCTCTTATGTTTCCACCAGGAGCATCCACATCTCTAAACTCTCCAGGTTGGAAAGGTTGATCATCATCTCTGATTCTTATACCTCTAGATTTAAAACCAGCAGGTAAATTAGCAAGTGTACCTGCATCTAATAATTGTCTTAATGCTTGTGTTGCAGTTCTAGAAAGGCCTCCGATCATGTGTATAAGACCAAAGCCGTAAAAGCCTAAGCCTGGTAAAAATTTGTAATGAACAAAATATTCTTTTCTCTTAAATTGTTTATCTCCCTCATCATAGTTTCGATATATACTTAATATTTTTCCTGAGCCTTCATCAATAGTTACAATGTATGGAACTTTAACTTTCTTTTTATTTTCTTCAGGATTTTCAAATTTTTCTAAATTTAAATCTACATGCATTTCAAGTATTTGATAATTGTACGCTTGTTGATTTGGTGACTTACCTTCTAATTCATCATATTTTTTTTGAATAGATGTTTGAGTATTTGATGAAGGTTTTATATCTACATCTTTATAAAAACCTGATTCCATTTTTTTATACAAATCGTTTTCTGACATTCTAAGTAGATGTGTAATTCTCTCACAATCCAATAACGAAGATGTATAGTAAGGAACAATAATATCCTCAGCAGGAACAAATTTAGCTACTGGTCTTTCCATAAGTTCATCGTAATAAACTTTTTTAAAAGCAGAACCTGCTAATGGTAGGTAAAATAATAATTGATCCATCTCAGGTGTGTATTCTTCCATTTTTTCTGTTACCTGATAATTCATAAATTCCTTGACCCGTGAAGCTTGATCCTCGGTCTGTTCATTTCTAACACCAACAATAGCAGTTTTGACAGGGCCTGATGATGGTAAAAGTTCTTTGTATGCTTGTGCTTGAAATTGTGTGACTGCTTCAGAGAGTAAAGGGTGTGTTACACCTGATGCTCCTCTAAAAGGCTTAGATGGTTGATTGTATTTAAAACCTAAAAGATCAAGGCCATTTGTGTAACCATCTTCCCATTCTTTTCTTGAATCTCTGTCTCTTTGATATTCTGATCTTAGCTGTGAGGATATTTTTGATAAAATATTATCATCTAATTCTTCTGCTAAATTAGCATAAAAATTATCTTGAGCTACCTCAAGTTCTTCTTCAACCTCTTCACCTTCTATTTTAAATTCTTTTGATTTTGGTTCTTCAGTTTCATCAACAACTTTTAAAGTATCATCTTCTTCTTTGAAAATTTCTGAACTCATAAATACACTTACCTTTATAAACGACCAAAAAGTTTATGCAACCTTTAGTACATTTTAGTTGGCTTAGATCTACCCATTCTTCCACCACGAGCCATGACGCTTCCGCCAGTTTTCATTCTGTCTTGAACAGGTGCTTTACCCATTTGTTCCATTAAAGATTTCATTTCTCTATCAGAGACAGCAGCTCCTGATCTATCTTTAAGAAGTCTATTTAATTTTTGAGCTTTTTCAGCTTGTCTCTTTCTTCTTTCTAATAATCTTCTAGGTCTTGCTCTTAACTCAGGTTTACCAATAGGTCTTCTAAATCTTGGTGCTTCATCCTCCATCATATCTTTAGGTGCTCTTTTTGGTCTAGGTTTAGGCATTGGAGTTGAAGGCATTTGTCCTTTTCTTTGTCTAAGTTGTTCTGCCATTCGTTTTAAATCTTCTCTTGATAAATTTGACATTCCACCTTGTTGTCTATTAATTACTCCACCTCTTTTAAGCTGTCCTCTGTTTCTATCTGTAATTTGACCTGGAGCTTTTGCTATCTTAGTAGTAGATTTTCTTTTTGATTCATTTAAAAATTCTTTTAAACTTGATGCACCAGCTTTTGATATATCATCTCTTGTAACTGCTGAATACATTTTATCATTGTAAGCAAATTTTGTTCCAACACCTCTTGCTCTAGCTTTTTTAAATGCTTCTCCAAACGATGAAAGGTCTGCTTTAGTATTTGGTTTATCCTTACCTTGAATTGGTTTTTTAGCAGCAGCTCCTAATTCTTGTCCTCTTGTTTGTTTAGCAATAGTGGATGAGGCAGCTCCTACAGCTGTTCCAATTTTTGTAGCAGTATTAATTTTTGATTTAGGTAAATCTTTTTCAACATCTGCTGTAGCTTTTATTTGTTTTGCTATTCTTTTTGCTTTTGGAGAATTAGGATTCATTTTATTAACTTTAGCTAATCTAATTTGTCTTCTCTCTTCTGCTTTTTTAAATTTTGCAATTGTAGGATTGTTAGCTCTAGCTTTTTGATTTATAGCTCTAACTTTTTTATTGAAGGCTTCTCTTTTTTCTTTAACTTTTTTTGGAAGTTGACTACCTGCTTTTCCAAACAAGGAACCTTTTTTAGATGCTACTCTTTCTTTTCTTCTTTTCTCAGCTGCTTTGAAAGCTTCAACTGATCCTCTTTTTGGCTCTGCCATATTAAATTCTCCTATCCATAATAAACATAATTTTTAGGTGCTTGTTCTTCTTCACGATGATCTGTTTCAAGTGTTAAAAAACCACCTTGGCGATATCTTAACACGGCTTGTGTCGTGCTGTCTACATAATCATCGTATTCTCCATGAGGAAATGCTGCACATTCTTCAATTACTTCTTCAGCAAATTTCTCTCCAGCAGGATAAAAAATTGAACCTGCCTCAAAAGATACAGCACATGTATTAACTCTTGTATGCTTGTCTTTTCCTTTATTTGGTGAGAAATCTATGGCTGGAATACCAGCTCTTCTAAACTCTTGTAATAATGGTTGACCTGACGCTTTAGCCTCAATGATGCACATATCGGGTTCCCAATATTTATATACTTCAAATGCTCTATTTTTTAAGTCAGGAAAATCATATTTTCCTTTTTCTGCATCTAATAAAATTAAGGCTTTCTGATAACCCTCATAAGGCCTAAATACTCCCCAGGTAGTTATTGCCGAATAGTCGGCTGTTTCTTTTTTTGAAAAAGCTGTATCATAACTTTGAATTACATATTCTAGTTCAGGAATTTCCCCTTCCCATTCTTGCCACCATTCACGTTTTATAATAGCACCTTCTTCTGAAGTTGGGTTTTGTTGATATTGTGCTGACCATCCTCTTATTGAAATAGAAGCTTTAGTTCTTTCTAAATCTTCTTTACTCCAATACTCAGGCCATAAAGGATCTCCGTCATCCAAGATTGCAGGAAAAGATATCTTAGACCATTTGTCTGCTTTTGGTTCGTCTTCAGCTTTTGTTAGGAGACCTGTTAAATCATTAGTGGCCCATCTTGTCATAACTAAAACAATTGATCCGCCAGGTTGCAAACGCTGTCGGGGCCCACTTAAATACCAATCATACGTTCTAGGAAAGGATTGTTTATTATGTGCATCTTGTTCGGTGTGTGGGTCGTCAATAATTAATAGATCAGCACCACGACCTGTAATCGAGCCTCCAACACCAGCTGCAAAATATTCTCCTCCATGATTTGTTTCCCATTTAGATTTTGCTTTAGCATCAGGTCTTAAATAAACATCTCCAAATATTTCTTTGTATTTTGGTGTATCCATTAAGTTTCTAATTTTTGCACCGAACCTTGCCGATAATTCCGCATTGTGTGTGACTTGCATAATTTTCATTTTTGGAAACTTCCCTATCATCCAAGCAGGGTACAAAAACGATGCAAATTCAGATTTAGTGTGTCTAGGGGGCATATTTATTATGAGCCTCCCTTTTTTCTTTGTAGCTATCTTTGTAAATTCATGGGCCATGATTTGATGATGTCCCCAATTGTCAGGATCTTTCTCCTGTTTCATTACAATATCGGGCCAAACTTCCCTAACAAAATATAAAAAATTATCTTGGCACAACTTTATATTTTCAAGCCAGAGCTTTTCTACACGATCTCGTAATTGATCAGTTGGTAAGTTTTTATATTCCATGAACCTTATATAATATCACCTTCCTTGCGTTTAAGTAACTTACGAATCCACACATGGCAAAGGTATTTTTATTATTTTTTTATCATATTTTGTAAGAAATTATAAGAATTAATTTTTAAAAGAATATTGAGCCTTGTGAATTTATTATTTGATTTTCCCCCACGCTCAAAGAAATTATGTGAAAATATTGCGAGTGATAATAGAAGATTATCAAGTCTTATAAATTCTTATAAGTTTTTTTGTAGGTTTTTATTTTGTCCATGATTTTTTTAAGCCCTGACTTTGATTTTTTTGCCGTGAAAATGTGAGAAAAAACCCCACGCCCCCCAATTCTAAAAAGTTTTAGAGTGCTTTGCATGTCCTCTAAAACTAAGATAAAAGCATTGCCGTTGTGCTTATTATGTTTAATGTGCCATGCAATTTGAAACTTATTAAGCCCCAAATTTTCTAGTTTAATGGTGTTAGTTTGTTTTAATTCAATAAAGGCAATTAAGCCGTCTATAATTGTTAAAACGTCTGGAATTCCAACGCTTAAACTATGCTCAATCTTAATAAAATACTGATCTTTTAAAGTGTTTTTAATGTAATTATAAAACTGGTTTTCTTTTTTCATTTGGGTTTAATACCATAAAAAGTAATAAATTCTAATAACTAGAATTTTTTTAGTACTCAGGTTAATTTTAATACTCAGGTTAATTTTAATACTCAGGTTAATTTTAATACTCAGGTAAAAAAAAAGGGGGCTGAAAGCCCCCTTTTTAAGTGTTTATTATTAATTAAACTATTTAACTTTTATGGCTCTAACAGGTTTATTTTGATCTAGTGCAACGGGATTTTTTAAATTATCTTTTAAAAAATTCACGGCTTGACCTGATTGGGTTAATGATTTTATTAAAAATAACTCATCATTTTTAAGCCTTGATATCCAACTTTTTAAATAAGCTAAACTATTTTTGTTAATAGTTTTTTGAATATCAAATTTACAACATAGAATATTTGCTGAAATTTCAGCAATTAATTCTTCTAGTGCATATTCTAACTGAGCATCTTCATTAAAATATTTTTTATTTTTTTCAAATCTGTTCAACCTTTTTTCGTGACCTGTCCAATGACTTAACTCATGTAATAAGGTTGAATAGTATTCTAGTGTTGCTGTTGTGCCGTTTTTAGTAGGTTCAAAATTAAACTTATTACACATATGAATATAATCTAATTTTGTATTATAAAAACATCTAGCATTATTTGAAAATTGCAAATTCAAGCCCATTTGATTTTTAATAAAATTTTCAATTTTATCATTATCATTAACTTGATTTACTATTTTTTTTGGCTGAGGTTTTTTCCATGTTGAAGCCGTCAAATCAACTTGATCTGAATTATAAACCCATGAAACTTTTAAAAATCTAAAATTTTTATCTTTTTCATTGCCGTTTTTATCCTCAACCTTTTTATTAACTTGACCCCAATAAAAAACCTGAATTCCATTTTTTGAGTGCTCAGGTTTAATTGTAGCCCCAACATTTGCCCACGCTTTTTTTGTAGCATAATAATTATCTGAATAATTATTATCAATTACATCAAAACCCAAATTCCACCAGTTTAGACCCTGATAATTTTTCTGAGTTATTGCATTTTTTGGGCTATTAGCTGAAACCTTAGACGTAAAAGATTTTAACCATTTTAAGCCGTCATTATTAAGACCCTCAGCAATTTTTCCACCCAAAGACCTTAATTCATTTCTAGTTATTTCTGAAAACATAAAAAACCCCCTTTCATTGATTTAATAGTTTTTATAATTTTCATACCTTTTAATATAATAATGGTTTTTTTAGTGTCAATTAAATAATGGGATATAATAAGAGCCATTTTAAGCCCTTTTAAGCCCCCTTTATTTTGGGGGTATGTAGGTATCAAAAAACCCTAAAATCTTAATATATGGGCTTATATGGGACAAATACAGACGGCTAAAAATGGGCTTTTTTAAGTATTTCAAAAATTATGCTGATTTATGGGCTTTTTTAAAAAATGACTATTTTAATTAAATTTATTGTAATTCTTATTATTTACGTTATTTAATGGGATATGATTTATTTTATAATATTTATGATAATTATTTTAATTTACTTTGTTTATTTAGGAATTTCAGCAACTAATGAAATAATTAATTATTTTAATAAAAAATGAAACATATTTTAAAGTTAGCTAATACATCAAAAAACGGCTTGAAAGTTTTCTATATAAATTTTGATTTAAAATATCCAAAAATTAAAACAATGAGTTTAAGAGAATTTTTTGGCTTAATTAATTCAAGTTTAACAAGTAAGCATTATAAATTTTGGGACATAGAAAATATTAATTATCATAATAAAAGAATTGATTTTAAAAATCATTTAAAATTTTTTATTAATAAAAAACACGCTGAAAGAGTTTTAAGAAAATTACAATATTTAAAACAACAAAAAATAAAAAGGGGGTATGTATGGGAACAATAGTATTGAGTAATTTTATAAATGATAAGTTTATTGATAGGGTTTATCAAAATTTACATGGTAAAAAGTATTTAATTCAAAAAGACGGGACAATATATAAAGGTAAATTAAAAACTAAAAAAATAAATAATATAAAATATACATTTACTGAAGATGGGCGTTTTTTTGATAATTGCGGAATGCCAACTGAAAAACCTAAAAATGTAAATATTCAAGATGAATTAAAAAATTTTAAAAAAGAAATCAAAGAAGAAGAAATTAATAAAAAATTTGAAGAATTAAAAAATAAAATTTAATGAATTTTTGTAAAAACAAAAATATTGTACAAATAAATCAACAACAAATGAAAGGGGGATTTTATGAAATATAAAATAAAAATTCCTAAAAATTTAGTAAATATATATCATTGTAAAGCAGTATTACTAAAAAATGGTAAAACTAAATTTATTGAAAGTAAAGATTATCTTTGGGAAAAATTTGAAAAAAAATCTTTTAAAAAAAGAATAAAAAAATAAAATGAATTTTTGTGAAAACAAAAATATTGTACAAATAAATCAACAACAAATGAAAGGGGGATTTTATGAGTACAAGATCAAATATAGCCATTGAAATGGAAGATAAATCAATAAAAGTGGTTTATTGTCATTCTGACGGCTATATCTCAGGCGTAGGAAAAACATTATTTAATAATTATAAAAATTATGATGATGTTTTAAAATTAATCAATCACGGAGGTATCAGCTCACTTGCTGATAATCTTAATGATACAAGTTTTTATTGTAGGGATTGGGGGCGTAAAAATGAAGATAAGCCCATTAAATACAATAATGAATTTTGTATGATGTACGATATGACAGGTTCAACCATGATTCAATATTTATATTTATTTAAAAATAATGATTGGTTCGTTTCAAAATCTTGTTATATCCCAAAAAATAAATTAAATAAAAATGCCTATGATGTCGGTTTAAGTTATTGGACAAATTTCAAAAAAGTTTCTAAATATAAAAAGGAACTTTCTGAAAATGTTGAATATACAGAAAAACAAATGATTAGTAATATTGGGGCAATGTTAAAAAAATCTTTTGGTGCAGATAATATGATTGTACAGGGTCAAAAAATG
>Ga0160423_10004490_pt1 | contig 11469 bp, 18 predicted proteins | sample CRUFie14St8metaG_FD_108191 | JGI IMG/M metagenome (GOLD analysis project Ga0160423, IMG submission 108191) | Marine microbial communities from the Costa Rica Dome - CRUD Field 142mm St8 metaG | ecosystem: Environmental > Aquatic > Marine > Oceanic > Photic zone | place: Costa Rica: the Eastern... | reverse complement strand
TGGTAACATAGTATCACTATGGTTTTGGGCTATGGGTAATGGTTACACTGATATGAGATTCGGCACACGCAACCAACTGAAGAAGTTAGGTATGAGTATCAAGGGATTGAAGAATGGTGAGGGCTGCCTGATTAAGTTCTTCAAACAATCCACCTACACCACTAAGGACAAAAAGACTGACGAAGAAGTTACACGCACAGGCTACATCACCAACTGGTGGGAGGTCTTTTGCGTGGAACAATGCGAGGACTATGAAGCACCTAAGACCTCGCCTGAAACCATGATAGTCACTTCCCAATCGGATATGATGAAACACTTTAACGCATTCGTAGAGACTCAAGGTATTGACCTGAAAAGGCAGGGCAATCAAGCGTTCTATAGATTAAGTGGCGACCTGATTCAACTACCAAAGACCGAGGACTTTGAGACTCCTTTGGCTGAAGTTGCTACATCTATGCATGAGGCTATCCACAGCACAGGTCATCCAAAGAGGTGTGAGCGCAACTTAGCCAATAAGTTTGGTAGTGCTGAGTATGCTTTCGAGGAATTGGTTGCCGAATTAGGTTCACTTATCCTCACCCTATCACTAGGCGGTGAGTTCAATCCTCATGAGTTACAGGAAGAGCACGCTAACTCCCAAGCATACCTGAAACATTGGTTGAAGGCTTGTGATGAGCAAGACAGCGCACTTGATAGAGCATTCAGTCAAGCACAGGCAGCAGCAGACTTTGTTCTTGCTAACTGTTCCATACTTGAAGAGGTGATTGCATGATACACATAGACAACTTAGACGGTGAAGGAACTATATTCATGTCTACTGATGACGGAACACAATCAATAGGCCATGTCGAAAAAGAATATGCAAGCATCTTACAGGATGTCCTTAAGTCATACGACTGGTATGTAGAAGAAGTCAAGCGGTTGCGTGAAGAGAGTAAGAAGAAAGGTAATGTTCTTTCAACATTAGATGAGATGATTAGAAATGAAGAGAGCCATGTTGAAATGATGAAAGCACTTGAACAAGGATTAGACTTACCGGAAACATGGAAGGAGATGATTGAATGAGTAAAGAAATAAACGAATGCTACAATTGTGGTAGTAAATATAAGGGTCTTGACCTTTGCCCTACTTGTGATATGTGTTACAGATGTGGCGACCACAATTACTGTAATGATTAGGTGATAGAATGATTGACACAGAAACTTTGGAAGAACATTTAGATATTTATGAAAATGGTCTTTGCCCTCAATGCCACGAAACATGGAACATAGATGCTCATTGGGATGATGATTGGGGTTATTGTCCTAATTGTAATGTGAAATTGATTAAGAGAGGTGAAGAAGAATGATTAAACGAGAAGTATTACACATAGGACTATGCAAAGCAAGGCATGACATCATGACTAATGATGGTGAAGAGGTAACCGATTTCTTCTTTGAGAAGATAGAGAATCCTCATGATTATCTACACATAGAAAGAACAGCATGGGATAAGATAGTATCAGATGTCATTCCCGATTTTGATACAGTTTACATTTATGTTACAGGTTTAACTATGGCTTTGACAAGTGTGTTGAAAATGTTTAGATTAAATTGGGATGACTTTCAAACTATTCAGTTAATGCACTATGATAGAGAAACCAACACATACAAAGCCCAATTATGGAAATGACTTTAGACTTAGTATATAAAGCAGCAATTTATTAGAAGGTGATAAAATGAGTAAAGGATTAGCAATACAGTTAGCGAAAGCAAGAAAGAGAATAAAAGAATTAGAACAAGAGAATGAACAACTAAGGAGTGATAACAATGAATGAACAGATTATACAGACAAGACATGGAGAAGCAGTGCCTTTCTGTAGGATAGAACATAGAGACGGAACACTAGAAATCGTATTGGAGTTGATTAACGAATGAGAACACACATAGTAACAATAGGACAGCACAAATACTTGAAGGTAGAATACATAGGTAAGCCTCGAGGTAGAGGTAATTTATATCAAGTGATAGAATCATTCAGGTGTAATGAAGTGAAGGTAGGTGACCTACTAGAGCAAACTAAGGTAGGGTTGGTAGCATTCTCAGACATAGATGCTACACGACCACGATACAGGATACCATCGCATTCAACAGTATGGAGTGAGGAAGAGTGAAACTCAAGTGTGTTAAGTGTAACAAGGACAAAGGTGTAGACATACATCCTATCTACAAGATATGTGATGACTGTTGGCGCTCGACAACCAAGAACCCATTTAGCAGAATAGAATGAAGTTAGTATATAAAGCAGCAATAAAAAGAAAGAATGAAGGAGAAGTGATAATATGGAATATATGGAATTAGCAAAATTGAATAGTTCAGATAGGATAAAGGGCATCAAATCGCAGAAGGCAAGAGCGTTGTTTACACATCGTTCTGCTCATGAGATGTATGCAATCCCTAAAGACTGGAATCCACTACAAATGGCATTGGTTAACATTGATGACAATGTGTTACAGGTAGTATCAGCAGGTAAGCACATGGGTTATCCATGTTTCTTACGGGCTTGCCCTGAGACTCCACGCCACGGTGTGATTGAGTCTATCAAGTGTGATGATGAAGAAGATTTGATATCGAAGTTTGAATACTTGAGTGGTGTTATGAAAGAGCATGACCCTGATGGGTGTATGATTCTTATGCCATTCATTGATGCAGCAGCGTCTTGTGTTATGGCGCTCTCACATCCTGAAGTAGATGCAGATGGGTTGACTGTGATGATACCCGATGAGGAGACAGGTATGGATAAACCAAAGATGTTCCAAGGTTACAATATCATGGGCGTAGGTCATGATGGTATTACAGCCGGACATGGTTTCAATCTAGCGTTTCCTCTTCGTGTAGATGAATACAGTAAAGACAACATGATTATGAATTCACTATCTTATGCACCTACTCACCATGAACTTGAGTTTGTTTTCACACAACTACAAGACCATCGTGACCGTGGTGTTTTGGATTTACCAAAGATGAACCATAGACTCACACAGATTCGTGGTGCTCCGTCACACACTCCTGTCAATCCGCCACCTGAAGGTGTAGATACTATTGGTATGATTCCACAGGGTGAATTGATTGTCAAAGACTTTGTTGTAATGAGTGGTCTTGAAGAAGTTGCATGGCTTGAAGAGAACATTACTCCCGAGAAGTGTCCTGATGGTTTCATGGTAGTCGAACCAAGTGGTTCTCGACTCTCACACATCTATGCTCACTGTCGTGGTGTAGGCGTTGCTTATGCTATCACTCCTTCTGTTACTATAGGTGACCGTTGGGTTGAGGCTTCAGCCGGATGGGTTGTCATGGATAATGATAACAAGTTTGAGCCTAAGCCGTATGCCCCTTATGCTTACCTTGATGACTTCATGCGTGGTCTTGATGATGGTAATACATACTGGCGCAAGCAACAGGGATGGTTCTCTACTTTCTTCCATCAGTGGGTTAGTCTACCGATGAGCAAACCACAACATGTAGCATACCTAGCAGGTATGTTCTGTGCTTGGTTACCCAAGGCTATGCTTGCGCTTGGTCTTGGTGAGATGAGGCACGCTCGCAGTCTCAAACAAAATGCTAACGCTGAACTGTTCGCTACCATAACTGCCTGTGTTGGTAGTAATGTGTGGAAGAAAATCACTAACACTCCATACCTAGATTCTACTCGTGGTCACTACTATGCTGCTATCTCTCACATCAAGGTTGACTGGGGCGACACAGCGAAGTTACTTCGTTTCTTAGACAAACACTTCCAAGCAGGTTGGTCATCATCATACGGTGGTGCTAAGTGGGGTGAGTCCATGCAGAAGGGTGCTGTAGTATGTGATGCACTACAAGCATTTACTGACAATGCCAATGAAGATACACTTGCCAATCTTGTCAAGGTTGTCAATGTGGCGGAGAATGCTGTGCACAATGGTGGTCATCTATTCAACAAGTGGTTGAGCAAGTATGCATTCGATGTAGGAACAGAAGGTTTCAATCCTCGTAGAGACATGAACAGTATGTCGTCGGTATTCCAAATGGCTCGTGAGTTCCTAGATAACGACTCAAGAGATACCATGGAGGCAGCCACTTCGCCTGAAAACAATTGGAGTGAGATACTTGACTTTGTGATGAGTAAGAAGCCTTCGTATTGGCGCAAGAATCCTATTGCTACAAGCACTAAGGTTCATGAAGCACTAAGAAAAGTTATGGAGATTCTACCTGTTGGTTGGCGACATGGTGACCGAGGTTCACACAACTCTTATTCAAACAAAGACTTCGTTATGTGTGGTGTAGCATCTTGTTCGATGTGTGCTAAGCACATTGAATGGGCTACTGAAAACCCAACAGCACTAACACAATCACAACTCATTAAGATGAAGTCGTTGTTTGATGACTACAATGCAAACTTAATGATTGCACCACCACCTGTTGATGTATGGTTGGTAGGTTCGCAACAAGAGACAAGAGCGAGTGTCAAAGAACAGATTGCTCTTATCAAAGCAAAAGAGTTCTTCCCCACAGCACAGGAGTTCATACAACTGTATGAGGCAATTGACCCAACAGACCCTGATACTCCTGAGATGACTGCGGTGTTGAGCAAGTATCTTGCTAAGCAAGACAACATTGAGGACTACCTCAAACAAATAAAAGGAGATGAAAAAGATGAACAATAATTGGATGAATGGATTTGGAAGTAAAGCAAACTGTCACACAGGTAACCCTGTTGTGTTTACAGTAGACGGAGTAGCGATACACGCAGGAGGTCATACTCGTAGCGGTGGTTACCATGTCATGTCACCTGCGCCTGACCTCGCTATCGGCCCTGCTCAAGTGATGGATAGAAGTTCTAATCGCACAGTTGCACCTGATGGTTTTACTTGTGGCGACCATGTTGATGGGGCATCTAGTCATATCATCAGCATTGACTGGCCTGATTTCGGTATCCCACAGGATGTTGGTCGTGAGTTTTGGGTTGCTCTTGTTGATGACATCAAGCGACTTGATATCAAGACTGTATCCACACAGTGTGTTGGTGGTCATGGAGGACTGGTGTGCAGTTGTGTATCCTTGGCTATCTCATGGGTGACGCTGAGTGTCTCAAGCAACCTGATGCTGCTTCTCTCATTGAGTATGTTCGTAGTATCTACTGTCACCATGCTGTCGAGGGCAAGTCACAACAAAAGTATGTTGCTGACATTCTTGATATACCTATGGGTAAGTCACTATTCCAATCATTTGGTGGAGGTAACAAGTTCAACTTTGTAGAGGACAAACCCAAGCCAAAGAACAAACCTAAGATATACTTGGAGGAGGATGACTGGGATGATGAGCAAGGCTTTCCTGACAGTTGGGATGTATATTCTTGCCCTGAGTGTGGTAGTCATGAGTGGATTCATGCTGATGATGCTGAGTTGAAGAAGGACTTTCACTGCGACAAGTGTGGTTGCCCTGACATGATGTTAGCCACAGATGGACTATACAACATGACAGATATATGTCCCAAGTGTGACAATACCATATCCACCTTTGCTGACATGAAAGACGGTGTATGTCTGTGTTGCTACACAGAAGATAACAGGAAAGCCAAAGTTCAAGATGATAAGATTCAATGTCGTAAGTGTAAGAAGTTCGTGCTTCCTGAGTTCATTGATATGGATACACAGATGTATCACTGCTATGATTGCATTCGTAAGACACGCATCAAAGCGGAGGAGAGAAAGAAGAAAGGTAAAGACAAATCAAAGAACTACCCTGCGAAGAAGAAGAAAGGTAAGGGTAAGAGTAAGCGAGCAGTCATGCAAAGACAAGCAGATGATATACAGTCTATACTAGATGAATGGAGATGAGTTTAGTATATTAAGAAACAAATAAAAAAAGGAGTGAGAAATATGGAAGAATTTGGTAAACCAAGATTACAAGTAAGAACGCAGTTTGATACAAACAGAATACACATACAGGGTGTGGGTCAGCCTAATGTCAATCGCAAGTATGGTGTTGCTTTAGAACTTAGAGCACCACCTGCTTTGACTGAATGGTTGAGTGAACAAGAGCCTACACTGGCAAGTCCGGCAAGTGGGTCTATCCTCTATGCACCTTTGTCTGTGATTAACTATGTAGAACATGATGAGGTTATGCAACTACTGATTGAGGGTAGTGAACTTAATCATCCGAAAGGTGCTATGTTAGATGTCAAAGACGATTCACTTGCTGTCAAGACACTGATTGACTTTGTTAAATCCACAGCATCAGGTTTGACTATACAAAGCGGTGAAGTCTATTCTACTAAGGAAGAGGAAGAGTGATTACTATGATAGCAGACGAGTTGAAGATATATCCAAAGATGAATGCGAGAGTAGAAAACCTGATAGCAAAAATGAAATTAGGTTCTATAGAGTCTATGAATGGTCAAATCATAGGGGATAGTTTTCACTTACCGTTACCTACGAGAGTTAACAACTACATTAGTATACGAAGGGATGCCTTGTCTACTGCTTCGTGCAGGGCTGAGGATACTCTAGGTTTACATCTTACATGGGTGCATTACCACATGGATATGATGAAACAAACCGAGTTAGTAGATGTCATCGCATGGGAAATGTTGTATAATAAACTAGCATCAACATACGCTACCTCGATAGAAGAAATCAATTGTCTACAAATGGCTATATCAGGTGACCCTGCTAAGCCGTATGTTCGTGTAGCAGGAGTCAAACCAATGCACATAGATGAGAAAACTACACCTGAGTTTGTAGCGTATGCCAACAGATACGCAGAAGCGTATGACTGGGATTTAGCAGAACTATACCCACCTGCGTTGGCACTATCTTTTGAAGAGGTGTCTATGTTTGATGACATGATTAAACATGTGTTTGGTGGTGATACTATGTCTTTCTTTGATGTAGCAAATCAGCCTACGGGAGATGATGTATCACTCGCATGAAACCATGATAGTCTCTTGATTCAGGAGTGCCTGAATCTTTAGTATATAAAGCAGCATTGATAGAGGTAATTGTTATGACGAAAGAGAATATCAAAGATACCCCTTTGCTCGCTAAGTATGTATTACTCAAAGCACAACTGAAGCATGTGTTGGATGAATATGAATTCAAGATATGTGATGTGTGTTGGCTACCACATGACGAGGAGGGATGCACTGTCTGTCCTCGCTGCGACGGGTGTGGTGAAACAGTCGAGCAAGTCTACGATGCTCCTAACGGAGATGAGTGGTGTAAGGGGTGTATGGAATCTATGCATGACATAGATGACCTCATGAGAGAATACAACCAAAGCCGATAGTTTAGTATATAAAGCAGCAATAACAAATAAAGAATGAAAGGAGAGAACCGAAATGAAAAAAGAAATAGAATACATTGGTCGTAGCAAGATTGCTATACCAACAGAAAAGAATGAACAAGAAATAATGAAGATGCAAGCGTATGGTAGGCACTACACTTGGCGTGGTCAAAGCAACTACTACAACTTGTATAGTGGTAGAAAGCCTAGATACTTCCTTGGCTTCCATCACACACCATCAGGTGTGCTTTTGGGCTTCAAGGCTAGTCGTGATGCTAACCCTATCAAAGAGCAACTATACTCTAATGGTAACTTGGTGGTATCAGGTGCATGGAGAGCGTTACCTGTAGATGAAACACTTGACCAACATAAGTATCTTAGCAAAATGCTTGCGCTCATGGATTCGATGGATAGTGACCGCATGAATTGGAATGTAGTGTCTATGCACTTCAAAGACAAACATTTGGATAGTTACAGAAACCTATACTTGTATGACGGTAATGGTTACTTCATCAAGCAAGACCTAAGTTATTTCTTTGATGTAGGCGACATACTACAAGTTGGATTCAAGAATATGCCGAAAGACGGTATATACAAATACGAAAGTGAGAAAACAAAACAGATAGAAAAAGAAAACAAAATGAAGGAGATGATAATATGAGTGGAGAATGGCAAGGTTGGCAAAGTTGGAACAGATACAAAGAAGCAGGTATAGTGGAGAACGCTGTAGATTTCAGCGAAGAAGCGATTATCGTAGACCACGCAGTAGGTAGGACAAAAGATGCTATTGGCAAATGTTGGCCTATGGATGCTGCTGTAGCATACACATTGATGAAAGGTGGGCCTGATGCTGCTCTTACATGGAGTGACATGGTTAACACATACACTCGTGCTGCTGCTGTCATGATGACAGGTAAGGTTGGGTTTGGTGTAGTGCCTACTCCTGATACACCTTCTTGTGGTCATGATGAGGTAGAGGGTTACCTAGTTGAACTTGGTGAGCCAAAGTTGACAAGTGCAGGTGCTTTATACCTAGCGTCATCGTATGGTTACAGAACACTCGGTCAATGGTTGGGTGACCTCGACCCACTTCACTATGAAGCACATGACCTCGATGCTATCAAGAAGAAGTATACAGGTATCAGGATGAATAAGAACATGGACTTACCTGCTAGACTGTTAGTTACAGATGAGTGGTTCTCCGAATTACTCGCCTTGCTTGTTGATGCTTTCAATCGTGGTGATGATGAGTTTGATACTCCTAAAGAGTTGACACCTTTACTCATTTCAGCAACAACCAACATGATAAAGTCAAGAAGCAAGACCTACGGTGAATGTAAGTGGAAGGGTAGTGACAAAGTTTGCTTGCACCACGACAGACCTACATCCCGTATTTGGTCTATGATTAGAAAAGACGGTAAAGAAGCAGGTATGTCCGGTTACCACAGTGCGTGGCATAGAACCCCATGTGGTAGCGGAGACAACTACAATCAATGGAACTTCACTAATGTTACCATAGTGCCAAAGAATGTGGTTGCATGGGATACTATGCGTCGTGGTATGGCTCAGGCTATCCCTGAAGATAAAGTCATTGGATATATCCGTGAGTCGTTGACTCGTATGCTCAAGCGTAATGACAACATTGTATCAAAGACTGGTCGTGGTAAGAATTCTACTCACAAATGGTCAGACTGGGGTTGGCTCGCTGAAATGAGCGCTTATGTCAAGAACACAAGCAGCAAGAACCGTAAAGCAGGTGATGTCGAGAATGGCTGGGTGTATACCAAAGTTCGTGCTCGCAAATCCTTTGGTCATGAAATCGCTGACTTCGTATGGCGACCAAAAGATACTATCAAGGACTATGTTGTAGGTAGGCAAGAGCCTTCCGACTACTACACATCAGGTATCATGCAGAACCTGCGCTTCCCTACCAAGGAAGCATGTAAGAAGTTCATGGAGACAATAGCGGAAGCACACATTGACGCAGGTGGTCACTATGCAAAGCGTGAGCATGATGGTCTTGAGAAGAATGAAGAAGGTAAGTGGAGCATACGCTCTATTGAAATCAACATGACTATGCATGGTCGTATTGACCCTGATGATTACTTATCTCCTCAAGAAGTTGTCACTATGTGGCGACATGCTGCTCCTGCTGTTCTTGAAGAGCACAAAGCCAACTTCGAGAGATACCCTCAATACACTGTTAAACAAGCCCCGCCTACTACTACTGAGGGAGCGACGAATGGTTGATGATAAGTTTCTCAATGAGTCACTAAAACCCTCGGCCATCACTCCTGATGGGTATTGGATGCTACCGGATGGTCACACCTGTGACCTCCGGCATGTTCAATTAGAACTTCCTGATGGGAGGGGTAAGGAGTGGGTCGTCGGGGTAGCACTGTCAGCAGAAGGTGTCTACGATGTTTGCCCTGAGTGTAGGAAGAAGATGGATGATTCAATGATATTGATTATGGAGAATTACCATTATCTAGTTGCTCGATGTTGTGACAAACTACTATTGTATGAAAACCAAAAATTGAATGTAAGGAAGATGAGATAGATGACAGAAGAATTTGAACCGGAACTGAAAGTATGGGCTTTAGAACACTTTAACCAAATGGCTATACAAGCCGTGTGGCGACCCGAAGGCACAGGTTGTAGATACAGAAAGACGGATGAGCAAACGCTAACACTTGAACAGCGACAAGACCATCCTGATGCTGAACTACAACATGAGAGAATAACTCAACTGTTTGCGTCGGTCAACATTAGTATGATAGATGATAACCCCATGATAACAAGTGCTGCTTTATCAGCAGAAGAAGCATTTAGACAGGAGATGCAAGAGCGACAAGCGATAGCGGCATCATGGACTAATGAATGTGGAGAGCCGCTTGCATCACTACCGCTTGAGTTGGCAGAACCTGTATACTTAGGTGATAGAGAAGTTCTACTAGATGATGGAGAGACTGCTACAGTGGAGGACTGGGGTGTATCCGTTCCTTCTGCTGGTTGTGGTGATGGGTTTGTTGTAATGAATCCTGATGACTATAACTTACTAGCAGGTGATGCTTTGTTCATGAGATACAAGTCGGATGAAGATACATACCTAGTTGCCATGACTAGACAAGAGATGTTCAATATGACCAAGACCGATGAGTTAGGTGTTCTTGTGGGTAGTGAATGTCCTGATACTGGCGTTAAAGTTCCACCTTGGATGTGGGGCACATACTGTAAGAGAGTCAAGTCTGAGTTTTACTTCTTGAAATCAGTAGAGGGTGAAGAAGAGTGACATGGTGTAGGAACATGAACAATGAATGGATTAACAAACAGCGACAACGAAATGCCAATCCCATGATAGGCACTAAGTGGACTAACAAATACACTAAGAAACATGCAGTAGTAGTCCTTGAGCCTTCATTCGGTGTCTACGAATTGAAGTATCTTGATATGAAAGTTGAGAACCAAAACTGGTGTGCTCGTGATTTATACAGACACTGGGAGCGAGATGACTTTCCATTAGATGAGGAGGAGTAGACATGACAGAAGAAGTAGTATGGCAGTCAAGTAGTTTAGAAGCGAAGTGGAAGGATGGGCGAGGAGATGTCCGTCTTGCATCTGTAGACTTCTACGGTAAGAAATGGATTGACCTTCGTATACTTCGTGATGGTAAACAACACACAAGACATGGTGTGCGCTTGTCTATAGAACAGGCAAGGGAGATGCTACCTAGACTCGTAGAGGCTATCGAGAAAGCACAATCGGAAGAAGAGCAAAACGATAGAAGTTAGTATATAAAGCAGCAATAAATATCTCTATCATGGAATTTGAGATATACATTGTAACGATAGTAGACGAATACACTAACATGCCATACATTGGCGAGTTCATAGGTGAGTGACATGAATATATTTATTTTACATGATAACCCTGTGATAGCAGCAAGACATTACTGTGACAAACATTCGCCTAAAATGGTAGTAGAATTATTACAACAACTTGGCAGTGCAGTGATTCGTCATGGTGCTACACCTGACATGATGCCGCTAACTAAGAAAGGAACGCCACTCAAAGGCGGTTACCATCATCACCCTTGCACTATATGGTGTGGTGATTCAAGAGCCAACTTTGTATGGGCTGCTTTTCATGCGATAGAATTGTGTGA
>Ga0160423_10004487_pt1 | contig 11477 bp, 10 predicted proteins | sample CRUFie14St8metaG_FD_108191 | JGI IMG/M metagenome (GOLD analysis project Ga0160423, IMG submission 108191) | Marine microbial communities from the Costa Rica Dome - CRUD Field 142mm St8 metaG | ecosystem: Environmental > Aquatic > Marine > Oceanic > Photic zone | place: Costa Rica: the Eastern... | reverse complement strand
GGACTCCGGACTGTGGGCCTGATTACGGATGAGGATGCGGAGGATGTCCTTTTTGATTTGCTCTTTCTGCGACGGGGTTTGAGCAGCGGCAGGTTCACTCATTTGCGATTCCATGTTATTACTGCGTTAGGATAATTGAGGTGCCTGAACGGAAATACTTTCGTCGAGAACGCGGCGTACAAAGGCTCCCACTCCGGGTTCTCCTGATTCTCTTGGCCCTGCGAGGTTCAATATTTCAATTCGGTGTTTGTTTATAAAATCCCTCAACTCAGTGGAGGGCCTGTCTGTCTTCGATTCCGAAAGGATTAAGCAGGGTCGGTTCCAACTGGTAGTGAATTTTCTTGTTAAAGCGGTTCCACCCTTTAATTCAGACCCCAGCAGAATAATTACCGTTCCGTCGCTATCCCTCACGTTGTATTCTGTACGCTGAGCATAGCTTTCAGATGGAGTTTCTCGAAGAGGAAAACGCGAATCGATCGTTCCATCCTCAGCGAGACGACCAGAGGGGCACCATCCCCCGCACTCAATGCCCCGATCCAAGGCCCAGTCTAAAGCGGATCTATCTACCCCCGTTTGGCCTCCCGAAACGATTTTTCGAACCATCGGAAAACTAAGCAATAAACGGGACCCCAAGAGGATTGTGTCAGTCGTCCAACCCAATTGAGCTGCGTTCGAAGAGATTATTCTCCGACCTTGAAGAGTTCCACCTCAAAGATAAGAGCGCTGTAAGGCTTAATGTCGGCGCCGGCGCCACGCTCACCGTAGGCGAGGCTGTAGGGAATGAAGAAGCGATACTTGGATCCTTCATTCATCAACTGAAGACCTTCGGTCCATCCGGGGATGACACGATTGAGAGGAAAGCTGGTGGTTTCGCCACGATCGACGCTGCTGTCAAACACTGTGCCGTCAATGAGAGTGCCGTGGTAGTGAACTTCGACTACATCAGTGGAATTAGGCTGGGCGCCATTCCCTTCGGTGATGACTTCATACTGGAGTCCAGACGGAGTGCTCTTAATGCCATCCTTTTTCAAGTTCGCTGCGAGAAATTCCTTACCGGCAATGAGGTTGTCCCGGTCGGTGCCGGTAGCGCTTTTTTCATCGAGAATCTTCTGATTGGCGTCAAACGCGGCAGTCACCTCGTCATCAGAGAGCAGTGGCTCACCACCCTTTACCACCGTTTGAAAGGCGCTGGCAAACTGGTCGAAGTCAATCTCGATGCCGCGCTCGGTAAGTTGCTTGGCAATCATGAGTCCGTAAGAGTAACTCACTCGTTGTTCGAGTGATTCCGGCTTGGATGCTTCGTCGGCATTCATAGAGGTCGTATTCAGAGCGGAAACCAGCAGGCATCCCAGAAACGCCGATGTTTGGTAAATTTTTGAGCACATTTTAGATCAGCTTCGTTTGATGCTGTTCGCTGTGGGCATCCATAGCAAACAGAGCGTTGAAAGCTAAGCGGAATCCGTCTGCGGTCAAGGCTTAGAGCGGTAACGGCCCCTCAGCACGGAAGTCTGGAGAAAAGAGGTCTTTTTTCGCTCTAATAAGCTGCCCCTACGATGCGTCTTGTCTGGTGTATCAGAGCGATGATCTATTTGCGTGAAAACGTCCGATCTTTGCTCTTTATACCGCAAAAGTCTGGACATAAATCGCATAAACTTCATGATTTATTAAAGTTTCCAAAAATATTTGAAAACTTTAACAATTGAATTTAACCTCTGGATGAGTCACGCAATGCCATCTAATCGCTTTCTATCGTCTCTGCTCCTCTTGGGTGCCGTTTTTTTCTTGTCGGCAGGGTCCGCCCTAGCCTTCAAGACTGTCATTATTGATGCTGGACACGGTGGTCGTGATCTCGGAGCAGCAGACTCTTACGTCTACGAAAAGCACATTAATCTCGACGTGGCTCGCCGCCTCGAGCGCACCCTGAAGGAAGCAGGCTTCAAAACCGTAATGACTCGCACAACCGACGAGTTTATCGCTCTTTCGGAGCGCTCTTCCCGCGCCAATCGTTATCGTAACGCGGTATTCGTCAGCGTTCATTTCAACTCCGCATACCGGACCTCGGCCGTAGGGATCGAAACATTCTACCGTAGCTCGAGCTCCGAGAATTTCGCCAAGTATGTGCAGAACGAGCTCATCGCCAATATGGGCTCTACCAATCGTGGTGTGAAGACCGCTAACTTTTCTGTGCTTCGCTACACGAAGCACCCCGCCATCCTTATTGAGGGTGGTTTTATCAGCAATAGAACTGAACGTGGTCAAATGATGGATCCGCAATTTCGACAAGTCATCGCCGATTCCATCGCACGCGGCATTATTCAGTTCAATCGACGCCGCTTCTAGGCCATACTGAAGGACGATGCTGGTTACCTGTCAGCAAATGTTCGACGCTGAGGCGCAGCTATTTTCTACCGGCATTTCCGCCGAATCCTACATGGATGAGGCCGGGCGTCGCTGTGCTCTCGAGATTCGACGCCTGTGCCCCTCCCCTGCCACGGCTGAGATTTTCTGCGGTAAGGGCAACAATGGTGGTGATGCTCTCGTCATCGCCCGCTGGCTGAAACGCTGGGGCTGGCGCACGAACCTTCACTTCTCTCACGGACGAGACGATATTTCCGACCTCGCCCGCATCAAACTGGAGCAGTATCGTAGCGAACCCGGTCGCGACTCCGTGACTAGCAATCAGGTCATATGCGTAGACGGGCTGCTAGGTATTGGAGCCGTCGGAGATTTGCGCGGCGGTGTTCGCGAACAAGCCGATCGCATCAACCAACTCCGCAACGAAACCTGGGCCACCTGCTTCGCTGTCGATACCCCCTCAGGTCTGAACGCGGATACCGGCGAAGTCTGCAAAGGCGCCGTCATCGCGGACGTGACCCTTACAATTACCTGCGCTAAAACAGGCTTTGCTTCTGATCACGCTATCAATCACGTAGGCCGGATCGCCCTTATCCCTTTGGATATTCCCGTCAACGAATGTGCCACTGAAGTAAATCTGCTCTTTCCAACCAACTTGCTCCCCCGCCTGAAACGCCGCGATTTCGATACCCATAAAGGAGCCGCAGGAAAAGTCGCCGTCATTGCCGGTTCCCGCGGTCTCACCGGCGCCGCCTCTCTCACCGCTTCCGGTGCCTCAGCCATTGGCGCAGGACTTGTCACAGCTCTTGCCTCGGAGGAATCTTACGAGGTCATCGCGGCCCAGGCGCCAACCGAGATCATGGTCCGCCCCGGGCGCAGCCGCAAAACAATTGATCAACTCAACCCCGACGTGATCGCCATCGGCCCGGGTCTTGGTGACGAAGTGCCAGCCGAGCTAATTGAACTGATGCTCAACCACCCCGCTCCAATGGTGATTGATGCTGATGCCCTCAACGCCCTAGCAAAACATCAGATCGACCCGGCCGAGCTTCCCCCAAATCGCGTGCTCACTCCCCATCCCGGCGAATTGGCTCGGCTCACTGAAAAAGACGACGATCGCGTCTCACTGACTCGCCAACTCGCAGACAAATGGGGGGTCACCCTACTCCACAAAGGAGCCCGCTCCGCCATCGCAACCCCGGGGTCACCAGTCGAGCTTAACACCACAGGTCATCCCGGCATGGCCAGCGGCGGGATGGGCGATGTACTCACAGGCATGTGCGCCGGCTTGATCGGTCAGGGTGTCAGTCAGCATGATGCCGCATGCCTCGGCAGTTGGCTTTTGGGAAGGGCGGCCGAGCTCGCTACAATGTGCGACAAGCGTGCCAACGAATCCATTACAGCCCACTCCGTGGCCTCTCATCTTGGGATTGCTCTCCGCGAGCTTCAGACGGAGATGATTGGCTAGGGGGCACCGTTTCCAACCGGCTAAAAACTTTTATTCGAAGACTGCGCACCACTCCAAAATCGAACCGCTACCCGGCGTCTCGGCGATCCCCGCATTTACCTCCTTAGCGATACATCCCCAACCCAAGATAAGCAACATCCCTGCAAAGAGCACAAATAATAGGGCGCCGAAAAGTCGGTCACTCAAATTGGCCATTGGTTGCCAGGTAAGCAATAGCCCCGTAAAGAGCACAAATGAGAACAAAAAGGCTCACGCCGACAATCACAGAGAGCTTCACCCACTTTTTTGCCTTTTTCGAAGCTTCTTTGGCTAAGGCAACGTCTCCTGCCTGAAGAAAAGGCTGAACCCTGGTGGCGTAGACGATCGCAGGAATAGCAAATGGCCAGAAGAAAAGCAGAAAACAAAGGATCGACTGCCATAGGTAGGTCGGCACCTTTTCCATTCGTGCTTGCGAATCTGGTGCAGGCGTCATAGCCGGAGAGCTGGCCGCGGCTGCCGTCGTAGCCGCGGCTGAACTTGGTATCGCAGGAGGAGTCACTGCTTCAACTTCCAACTCGGCAGACTCATCATTCTTGCCAGCATTAGCCAGTTCGGGAATGCTTTTCAAAGCGACCCAGTCCGTCATGGTTTTATTCCAGACCAGGTCAGAGCCTTTGACCTGACCAGAGCGGAACAACTCGATCAGATCCTCTTCGCTGACGGGTCCTTCTTGCTGTCCTGCGGAAGCGTAATACCAGTCCATTTTATAACGATATTCAGTTTGCGGTCACTTCTGCGAGAATCCGCTCCTGACAATTATGCATTAACTCGCAGTCCGGTTCAACCAGATCCGTGTGCCCATTCAAGTGCAGAAGACCATGAATGATGTAGAGCAGCATTTCTATCTGAACATCGTTACCATGGCGAGGCCCCTCCTGCCGCGCCGTGTCGACGCTGACTAGAATCTCGCCATGGTGAAACGTGATCACATCGGTGGGCGTCGGGTCATCCATGAAACGACCGTGCACCTCAGCGATGGTTTCATTAGAAACTACAGAAATCTCGATTCCCTCCAGGCCTGAGAGAAAGGCCTCTTCCGATCCGGCAGACTCGAGACAATGCAAAAAGGCTTCACGAGCTTTGGCTGTGAGCCAATTTAGATCAAGATCCTCGCAGTCGGCGTGAGCAAACAGCTCGATCGAAGGAACCGGGTCAGCCATGCCTGCAGTAGATCCAAACTTCAATTCAAGAGCCACTGGCCGCTTTTTCAGCCGAAGGACTCTCCTCAGATTCTTTCGAGTCAGCCGCTGTTTCCACCTTCTTTTTAAGACGCCCGGTCTTCTTCTGACGGACCTTCTCTGCACTCTCCTCGATTTTCGGATACTCGATCCGCGTGTGCATCATGCTCAGAAGGGTGGCAGAAAAGCTTTTCTTGATCGCGGCCAGATCCGCTAGGGTGAGGGCGGCATTGTCTAACTGGCCGTCATTAAGGCGATCGCGAAAAATGTTGTCGATGAGTTCATCGATCTTTTTCGGTGTCGGCTTCTGAAGGCTCCGAGAAGCACTTTCTACGGAATCCGCCAGACTGATGATGGCACTTTCACGAGTGCGGGGCCGCGGTCCAGCGTATCGGAAGCTGCCTTCTTTGATCTCAGGAATATCTTCTTCATGAGCTTTACCTTCCTTAACAGCGGCTTCGATTTCATCGCGCTGTTGTAGAGCTCGATGGTAGAAATACCTGATCAGCGAGGTGCCATGGTGTTCGCGAATCACACTGACGATCTGTGGGTTCAGTTTGTGCTTGATCGCCATATCAACACCATCTTTCACGTGCGCCATGACGATGAGTGCGCTCATGCTTGGCGTCAGTTCATCGTGAGGGTTGAGTCCGTCACCGATATTCTCCACAAAGTAAGCCGGCTTGTTCATTTTGCCGATATCATGAAAATACGAACAGACACGACACATGACCGGACTAGCGTCAATCGCTTCAGCCGCGGTCTCAGCTAAAGTCGCTACGACGAGGCTGTGGTGGTAAGTTCCGGGTGCTTCGATAGTCATCTGCTTGAGTAGCGGATGGTTCAAGTCTGCTAGTTCAATCCAAGAAACGTCCGTAGTGATACGGAAGGTCGCTTCGAAGAGAGGTAGCAATCCACTCACGAGAACTGCGGTCAAAGTTCCAACAAGAATCGCAGACAGAGCCTGCTTTCCTACCATTTCGGTCGCTTCAAAACCAGGCCACTGGATCTGACCAAGTGTGAATGCCAAAAGGACACAGGCCACACCGGAGTAGACCCCGGCTACGACCAATCGACTGCGACGGCGCACGCGGTTCGTCAGGTAGAGGGCGACAAACCCGCAGATCATTGAGAATATTACGAAAAGAAAAGCGTCATCCTTGGCCACGGTCATACCACCAAAGAGACTGGCATAAACAACGGCAAAAGTGCCGTGACGTCGACCAACCATGAGCGAGAGCACGATGGGCGCATAAATGTAGGGCTCGACGAGGAATTTGAAACCACCCTCTGGCGCGAAGGTCATGGCAACGTATTCGCTCAATTTCACCAGCAGCAACTGTGTCAGGATGACCGATAACATCAGGGTAATCTTGGAGTTCTCGGTAAATGACTGGGTGAGGCTCACGTTCCAGTGAACCATCATCGTCGCGGTAATCACCGACACCACGACAACGGCCTGCAGCGGGTTATCTGCAAAGATCGAATTGGCGCTCGAGGAGAAAATGACCCATCCCGAGACCAGCGTAGCGAAAAAGAAAAAGAGAAGTCCACGCACCTGCCAACCCGAGCGCATCATCTCGGACATGGCCGTTTCGTTCGGCTTGCGACGCTTCTGCCCACTGGAAAACCCGCGGCTCTGAAGTCGCTTCTGAGAAAGGAAATGAAACATGTTTGCGTGCAGAACCCGCGCCGGAATTCGGAGGCTTACTAAGGTTACCTCCCGTCGCCAGATGTCCGTGTTCCTGCCATAGTTAACTCCTTTTGCACTCCAAAACAACCGCGAAAATGTAAAATAAGTGTTCTTATGAACACTATATAATTAGCATACAATCGCCATAGCTGAAGAAGCGATAACGCTCCTCTACCGCCTTGTGGTAGGCTTCCATCACTAGTTCGCGGCCGGCAAGAGCACTCACCAGCATCAAAAGAGTCGACTTGGGTAAGTGAAAATTGGTCAGCAGCGCATCGACCGCGTGGAACTCATAAGGCGGATAAATAAAGATATCGGTCTCTCCACTGTCAGATTGCAGTTTCCCATCGCGGACACAGCTCTCCAATACACGAACCACAGTCGTACCGACCGCCACGGTCCGATTGGCACTCTCAATCTGACTGACTGTTTCCGGACTGAGTTCAAAGCGCTCGCTATGCATGTGATGTTTATTGATGTCATCATCTGACACTGGCCGAAACGTTCCGATTCCCACGTGCAACGTCACAAAACAGTGAGGCAGTGACGCCAGCATTTCATCGGAAAAATGAAGGCCGGCTGTCGGCGCCGCGATTGCTCCCTCCTCCCTAGCATAAACAGTCTGGTAGCGCGCCTGATCGTCAGCTGTATCGGGCCGATCAATGTAAGGAGGCAGTGCCAGGTGCCCGTGAGACTCTTCGTCAGGCTCACGATCAAACTCGATAATGCGTTCGCCGCCCTCTTCGCAAATCTCAACGACCGTGCCGGTGCCGTCACCAATCTCAACCGTCTGCCCGATCCTGAATTTCTTACCCGGGCGAACAAGGCACTTCCAACGATTCGGTCCCAGCACGTCGACACGGAGCACCTCCTTCCTGCTGTCATTGGAAAAGTAGCGGGCAGCCACGACACGAGTGTCATTCAAGACAAGTCGGTCATCGGAGTGAATGAAATTCGGGAAATCGAGAAACCGCTGATGTGAGATCTCACCACTTTTCCGGTCGATTACCATCATGCGCGACTCACCCCGCTTTTCGGGCGGGCGCTGCGCAATCAACTCGTTGGGCAGCTTGTAATCAAAGTCACTGGTTTGCATCGGAGAAGACTTGCCTAGACTTCCGAAATGTCCACCCCGCAAGCCAATCTCAACGGCATTTAACCAAAGTCATCACGGCATAGGCGGTGCCGTAAGGCTGGTGGTAGGTGTAGAACGGAAAGTCCCACCAAGAACCGTCTTTTTCTTGAAGCTCAATGAGAATACCACTGAGCATCTTTCCATACTTACCCCGGTCCTCATCGGAAATCAGGGTGAGATTTAATCCCGCGTAATAATGGCCATAGTAGAAAAAATAACCCGCCACGGCAAACCAAGCCTCGTGGGGCCGGGGACGCTTTCGCCCGATATCGAGCCAACCATTTCGATTACCAAGGCGCTCCAGCCATTCGCAGATTACTTCGTTCGTAATCGTTTCATCTCCCCAGATTCGCAGCGCATAATTACAGGCTTGGCTTCGTCCCAGGCTTCCACCGGCACGATTGATTCCATACATGGGGCGAGCCTTGAGATACTCGCCGTAGAGATAGGTGTGGTCAGATTTACGCTGCCGGTTGATCGACTTGATGGCACGCTCGAGCAGCTTCTCCGGAATTTCCACCCCGGGAATATTCCTCGCCTCATGAAACGCAACCAAACAAGTTGCAGTCGTAAAACTGATCGAACTGGAGGACGGTTTTACCGTGCCAATTCGGAAGTCATAGTAGCCCCAGCCTCCATCGACCGACTCGTAGCGTCCTAGTCGGTAAATCTGGTCATTGATTAACTCGACAATGGCTTTCCTCTCTTTGTTTGATGCTCGTGGGTAAAGATCCGCCAGCGCCTGAATGCCATAGGCGTGAGTCCACACATTGTAGATCGCGTCCGCAGTAGCCCGACGAACCGTAGGTAGCTCTTCCATGAGAAAATCGGTTCCACGCTCAAGCGCCGCTCCCGCTGATGAATTCGGGTCTTCAGCCAGCCCTGATTCAATCAGTGCTGAAATCGCCATCGCCGTAACCGCGGCACGGAAAGCATTGTGAGCCCCGGGGACAGGAGCGTAAATATTCAGCCCCTTAGTCTGACGTGCTGATCCCCAGCTACCGTTTTCGTTTTGATCAGCGACGAGAAAAGCGATGCCAAGTTCGATTGACTCATCGATCGAACCAGCAACCGGTGACGGTGCTTTCCCTTCGTCGGCGACTAGGGGAAAACTTAGCGACGCTGCTAAAACAGCGAGGCCGCACCTTTGTGCCAAATTAATCACTTCTTCTCTCCCACTTTTTCTTCGGATTTCTCCACGTCTTTTTCTTCCAACCTCTCATCCTTTTCGGAGGCACCTTTGCGGATTTCATCATCCACTTTGAGCCCTTCGACTACTTCGATCATCGAACCGCTGCTTTGCCCAGTCCGGATCCGGCGTTTCTCGCCGCTCGCCATCGTTACGATTGAAGCTTTGCCTTTTTTCTCGATAGCATTCTTAGGCACGACCAAAGTTTTCTCGTTATCATAAATGACGACTTCGACAGACGCTTTCATCCCCGGAACAATATGGGATCTCACATCAGCAGGGATGCTTACCACGGCATCGTAAGTGTTGTCGGCATAAGGCACCCGAGACACCGATTCGACTTTCCCCTGAAGCTCCAAGTCGGGATTCCACTCGAGCTTGAGGGTTCCGCCAAGACCTGGTTTCAGGCCCTTAAGCTTATTTTCCGGCACCGTCAAACGGAGGTGCAAGTCATTCGGATCCACAATAGTTACGGCGACCTCATTCATAGAAAGCTTTCCTCCAGGGATCATCTTGCGCTCGATCGTGGCGGCCGTGGTCCATTTACCACGCTGGCTCATACCGTAATATACGAGTCCGTCATGCGGAGCCTTGGGCGCCATCTGCTTGAGATCGCTTCGATATTCACTGAACGCCAGTTCGGTCTCATCAAAGTCACGGACCTTTGCTTCAACGTCGAGTTCCTTGCGGGTGAGAGAATCCTTCGTTGCTTTCTCGCTACTCGCGAAATCAATTTCCTTTAAAACGTGTGCACGCTTGAGGCTCTCTTCTTCGCGGGGGATGCTGGTATTCAGAGTGCGGTCAGTTCTAGCCTTGGTCTGCTCGAAAACCCACCTGTAGTTGTCGACCGAGTTCTGCTGTCGCTGGAGAATGATCTCTTCTGTTTCCTCTGTCATGTCATCCTCGTCGTACATTTTCTTGAGCTGCCGCAACTCTTCCTCGGCATAAGAGAGGTAGTTTTCACTCGATTTAAGATCTTCTTGCGCCGAGCGCTCGCGCATCGGCTTTGTAACTTCGAAAAAATAGTCGAGGTCTTCTTTGGCATGCCTCATCGCGAGGTCAGCCTCCTCCAATTGCAGCGGTGTCGTCTGCTCCATTTTCTCGAGTTCCTGCTTTGCTGTCTCGAGGTCAAGTTCCTTCAGAGGCATGCCCACTTCTAATTCACGGATTTTCTTCTCAAGCGCCTTGGTTTCGAGTTGGAAGAGGATATCTCCTTTCTTCACTTCCGTGCCATGCGGCAGGACACTGACGATACTCAACTCCGTCCAGCGATCCAGATCCATGGACACCGGTGTCTGCAGCTTGCTTTCGACAACCCCAGTCAACTTTGCGATTATCTTCAGAGGCTTGGATTCCACCTTGTATGTGGCAGATCCTTCCTTCGCCTCATCCGATTTGGTTTTTGTTTTTTCTGGTGGGTCTTTAGGCACCGACGAAACTATTTCAGCGGCCGACTTTCTCTTTGGAGAGGGTTCAGCAGATTTCGATTCAGCAGGCTCGGACACTTCCGCAGAGGCTAATCCCACAACGGCAAGGAAAATTACCGATGTTATTGCCAGCAGGCTCAGGTATTTGGAGGAATGCATAAGTTCAATAAGGTAAGCTATCGTCTAGCAAAGTTCTTGCGCAAAGTTACGTGGCTCCCCCCGAGGTTGGAAAGCTATTTCGCTCCGCTTTCCCGTTCCCCGTATAACGCAGGGAAGGTCTGTCGTTCAACGGTGATAAGGCTCACCGCGCATCACGGTGTGGATGCGATAAATCTGCTCTAGCAGGACGACGAGAGCCAGCTCGTGTTGAAGTGTAAATCCACTCAAGGCAATGACATGATCGGCTGATCGGCGCAATTTTTCAGTATGACCATCAGCTCCTCCGATCAGTAACGAAACACGCTTCACCCCATCCAGTTGCCATTTTTCGACGCGCTTGACCAAGTCAGCGGTAGTCCAACTCTCCCCTCTCTCGTCGAGAACAAGACGCACGGAGCCCTCGCTAAGTTCGAGCAATCTCTCGCTATTTTTCTCGCTACCTGCATCCTTGGAGTCGAAATCGAGAGAAATCTGAGCATAGCGGCGCAGCCTTTTTTGATACTCCGCCACACCGTCTTTTGCGAAGCGCAACGAGGGTTTACCAATTGCTGCAATCTGCCATTTCATTTTGAGCCGAAAACTGAACGATCCAAACTTGCAACCGGACCGGCTTGAACGCAAGGTCCCCGTCCTGTGAGTGAAACCCTTTCAGCTGAATACCTAGACCGCTTTTCCGGCATCGCCCGACTTTACGGGGCCGATGCGCTGCCGAGCCTCATCAATGCTCACGTTGCTGTAATCGGTATCGGTGGCGTTGGCTCGTGGACAGCCGAAGCGCTCGCTCGGAGTGGGGTCGGCACGATCACCTTGATCGACATGGATGAAGTTTGCGTC
>Ga0160423_10004486_pt1 | contig 11477 bp, 10 predicted proteins | sample CRUFie14St8metaG_FD_108191 | JGI IMG/M metagenome (GOLD analysis project Ga0160423, IMG submission 108191) | Marine microbial communities from the Costa Rica Dome - CRUD Field 142mm St8 metaG | ecosystem: Environmental > Aquatic > Marine > Oceanic > Photic zone | place: Costa Rica: the Eastern... | reverse complement strand
TCGCACGCCGAAATTGCTGAGGAATTGTACGTCAGCCGGGAGGCGGTCAGCCGCACCCTGAAAACCATGGAGAATGAGGGCATGGTTCACCTTGGTCATGGGTCGATCAAAGTCATCGACATCCAAGCGAGCAACTGTTAGTCTTGATTGAAAGCGTCGCGTTGACGCTCTGATGCTGCGCGAAAGGCGCTCAATTCGTCGGTCTCCAGTACGGCGACGTTGGTCAGGTAAATCCGTGCGTGGCCAACCACCAGTTCAGTTTCCACAAAAATGGGCAAACGCCGATCGTCAGCTGTGACGACGACCCGCATTTGATCCCCTGCTTTGAACACCGTGCCGTCAATCAATGTGGGGGAAAATTCCCAACAGGTTGTTTCGGTTTTCGTTCGTGGATCCTCATGCCGGATCGTCCCTTTAAAGTCAAGGCGCGTGCTGTGCAATTCCCCGTCCAAGATGAGGTTCAATGCTACCGTGTCTCCTGGATGGTAGTCCTCCCACGGCAAGTGCCGACAATGGTGCACGGCGGTCATCACGTCGTGCAATGGGGCTTCCGGCTCAGCGGCGAGCGCTCCGCTCTTGAGTTCAGGGTCAGCGCTGATCCACTTGACTTCCTGTGGGTTTTTCAAAAAGTACCACCGATCGTAGGTGTGGCTGCCTTCCCGCCCTTGCCGTTGGAAGTTGATGGGAGTTAAAGATGCATCCGCCACACTGGCGTAAATGCTATTGACCGGATAGAACCAGTTCCAGTGTTTGCGGGAGGCACCCCAGCCTTCAAAACTCCAGAGTTGATTTCCGCTGTACGCCATGGAGGCTGTGGTGAAACTCACATCCCCGACCTCCAAATAAAAGGGCCCCCATTCATAGGTTACGGTGTAATCCAATCGCTCCCCATCGGTGGGTTGTGTCGTGAACGACTGCGCAGCTGCGGGCGACCACAGCCAACAGGCCATCGGCAACAAAAAAACCCTACGCAGAGGCAGGGTTTTCAAGAAATCGGAAATCCGTGCAACCATTAAGCGCCGGGCTCAAATTCGACAAACGCCTTGATGGTCAAGAACGTCTGAGCCGGATCGGTATTGGCATTGATGGTGACCTTTTTGGTCTGCTGATTTTTCTTGCCCTTGGAGTTGAATTTCACTTCAATCTGTCCCTTCTCGCCAGGCTGAATGGGCTCCTTCGGGCACTTCGGTACGGTGCAGCCGCACGAGCCTTTGCAATTGTCAATGATGAGCGGCTCATCACCCGAATTCGTGAATTCGAACATGTGGGTCACAGCATCGCCCTGGGTCAAGGTGCCAAAGTCGAATTCGTATTCGTTGAATGCGATGGTGGTCGTTGGCCCAGTGGGCGACGTAGCACCTGCGCGTGCGGGGTCGTAGTTCCCATCCGCACCAGGACTGGTGTTAACAGGGAGCTCACGTGAGTCTTGCTCAGCAGCTGGGCGCGAGATGGCGGTTTCGCTGCTTCCTTCTCCAGCACATCCAATGGCCAAGATGGCCAGGGCAGGAACAAACAAAATTTTCCAGTTCAATTTCATGGTCATGATTTTCAAGTCAAAATTACAATTCAAAAGGTATCGTGCGCAAGGTTGGCCTTCTCGAAGGTGCCGTCTTGCAGAATTTCGATCGCCCGCTCAAGCGATTCGTTGAGGCCGGAAATCACACGATAAAAGGTGCTTTGTTCAAGCAGGTTTCGCCCCATCATCGCTTTTAACCGCAAGGCGATGGCGTCACCGGATTTGGACCAGTCTTCTTCGTTGAATTTGACCCCTTCAGCGGCGGCAAATGCCTGGAAGGCGTCGAGCATTGCGTCGGTCACTTCGAAGGCCTCGAGGAAGGTGTCCTCCGTTGGGTAGGCCGCTTCCAATTCAGCCCGCAAGCTGTCGACGTATGTGAGGGCGTAACGGTTATCGAGGCCCTTGCGCAAGATGGAACTGAAGTAGGCCGAGTTGTCGGTGGTGTCGAGGGGGACAAAAACATCCGGCACAATGCCGCCGCCGCCGTACACCGTCCGGCCGCGCAATCGGGTCTCGTATTTCAGGCTGTCGGGCAAGTCAAGGCTATCCAAGCTCATCATTTCGCCGGTTTCGTACCGGTCAAACTTTTCCATTCGGTATGCATCCACCCCTTCGTCGTAGGGTTTTTGAATGCAGCGACCCGCGGGGGTGTAGTATTTCTGTACGGTCAGGCGCACCGCGCTGCCGTCGGGCAGGTTGACGGGGCGTTGCACGAGGCCCTTGCCAAAACTTCGGCGGCCTACAATCAATCCGCGATCCCAGTCTTGTACGGCACCGGACACGATTTCCGATGCGGATGCACTGCCCTGGTCAATCAGCACGACGAGGCGGCCTTGTTCGAACCGGCCGGGGATGCGGGCATACGTGTCATCCCGCGGGAACGAGCGGCCTTCGGTGTAGACGATGAGTTTTTGCTCTGACAAAAATTCGTCGGCCATCTGAATAGCGGTACGCAACATGCCGCCGCCGTTTCCTTGCAAATCCAAAATGAGGTCCTCCATGCCTGCTTGCTTCAGCTTGGCGAAGGCTTTGTAGAGCTCGCTCATCGTGGACTTGGAAAACCGGTTGACTTTGACGTAGCCAATGCCCGGTGCTACCATGAAGGAAGCGTCCACCGAGTAAATGGGGATTTTGTCCCGGATGATTTCGAACGTCAAGAGCTCGGGGTCGTTTCCGCGCTTGATGCCAACGGTAACGAGCGTTCCCTTTGGCCCTTTGAGCAATCGCTGCACGTCCTTGTTGGTCACACCGGTGCCGGCTACGACCTCGCCGTCGACCGTGACAATGCGGTCGCCCGCCATGATCCCGAGTTTTTCAGAGGGTCCGCCTGAGATGGGCGAAACGACCATGATGGTATCTCGGAATATGTTGAACTGAATGCCAACCCCTTCGAAATTCCCGTTCAAGGGCTCGTCGGCAGCCTTGAGTTCTTCTGCAGGGATGTAGACCGAATGCGGGTCCATTTCTTCCAACATGTTGACGATGGCGGTCTCTACCAGCGATTCCATATCGGTGTCTTCCACGTAGAGCTGGTCCATGTAGTAGAGGAGGGTGTTGAATTTCTGGCCCTGTTCTTCAAAATCGGACTGCTGCGACCACGCCGGAGCGGCCACCATCCAGCCCAGGATCACTCCCAATGCAAACTGCTTTCCCATGTCGTTTTTAATCAGGCCTGAAGGTACCGATTCTTCATGTGAGATGCGCTCCGACACTCCCCAATTTTCCCCAATCGGTTAAGGACAATCGACGTAAATTTGACAGAGAACCTGAAGAACCTGATTGATGAAATTATTCCAAGCCATCGCCTTGGTGGGATGGGGGCTGACCTGTGTCGTCGCCCTGCAGGCGCAGACGTCACAAGCTCAAGGGGACAAAACCATCCCCGTAGTTGAAGTCGAGGCACCCAACGTTCAGCACTTGTGGAACCGCGCTTATTGGCACGAACAGCACACCGGCAAAACGATGCAAGGGGAAATCCTCGATGCCTCGTTTAATTTTTTCGAACAGGCCGATGCGGCCGTGACGGAAGATGGAACGGTGTGGACCTTGCGGATTCGGGTGGAGGACGCCCCGGCTTTGTGTGTGTATTTCGATGCGTTCCACCTTCCCATGGGTTCCTCGTTGACATTCCAATCGGAGGCGGGTCGGTTCAGCAGCCCGTATGTTGAAGGCCCGATTGATTACACTGAAAACAACGACCACGGACGGTGGGTGAGTGGTGAGGTGCCGGGTGAAGAATTGGTGATGCGGTACTTGCAACCGGCCGACGTGGTTGGTGCACCCGAGCTGCACGTGAATGCAGTCGGCTACTTCTTCCGCTTTTTGTGGCTTGATGGCGAATACGATTTGCTCGCGGAGAACAACCGCGGTTCGGACCCCTGCCAGGTAGACGTGATGTGCCCGGAAGGCGATGATTGGCAGTGCCAGCGAGACGCCGTTGTGCGGCTGCGGGTGTCCCAGAACGGGGGCATCTACCTGTGCTCAGGTGCGATGGTCAACAACACGGCTCAGGATTGCAAACAACTGTTGCTGAGCTCGTTTCACTGCGCAGACGAGGTGGACGAAAACGGCTGGTCCTTGCTCAAGGTTCGCTACAACTACGAATACTTCGAATGCGAGGGCTCGTCGAGCTTCAATTCGCACGTTCGAACGGGCGTCTTTTACCTAACTGGCTCTGACGATATGTTTGGAAACAACATCAACGGCTCAGATTTTCTCTTGCTTGAGGTAGAGGATCCGGTTTTTGACAGCTGGACGCCGTTTTACGCCGGCTGGGATGTCAGCGGTTCCAATCCGACCAGTGGCGTCGGCATCCACCACCCGTCCGGCGATCGGAAGAAGATCTCGACCTTCACGACCACGGCCGCGAACAGCAGCGCCTACCATCCCGGGGCGCACTGGCGGGTATACTGGCAGGAAACCGTGACCAACCACGGCGTGACCGAAGGCGGTTCGTCGGGGTCACCGTTGTTCAATCAGAACCAACACATTGTGGGTACGTTGACGGGCGGTGCGTCGTTTTGCGATTCACCGAATGCTCCAGATTACTATGGGAAGATGAGCTACCACTGGGACGGCAACAATCCCATTTCGGATGAAGAGAAACTTTACAATTTCCTCGATCCACTTGGAACGGGCCAAGAAGTGTTGGAAGGCAGCTATGTGACCGATTTGGAAGTTCCGTGTGCCGAACAAACCATCTGCGGCGTGGTCGAGGTGGAGGAGGAGTGGTTGATTGAAAACGAATGGTCCATTCGACCGAACCCGGCACGGGACCGCGTGTACGTGGACTGGTCCGGTGAGGTCCAGGCCGCTGAACTGCGCTTTTACGACGCCCTTGGGCGCCCAGTTGCCCAGTTTGATGTCCGGCAGATGGCCATCCCCGCTGCCGATGTGAGCGGATGGGCGCAGGGCCTTTACTACGTCACGGTGGAGACCGCTGGCGGGGCGACGGCCACGCGCAAGCTCGTCATCGAATAAGGAGCGCTAGTTCGCGACCCACGAGAGTTTTTCGAGCTCGATTTTGCTTTTGAATGCCCCGAACAAAACGGTGGCAGCGTTCTTATGCATGGCGATGACCTCGCCGCGTTCCTTCCCGCCGTTGCGCAACCGAACGGTTGATCCCACCTGGATGCGTTCGACAAAATGCTTCGGCCGACGTTTGGAAGCCTTGGCGGACTGCGCGCGTTTCTTGGCTTGCTTGGCCGCCTGATTTTCGAGGCGCTTGGTCTTCTCGACGGCGAGGTATTTTTCGACGTCCTGAAGGAGCGCTTTGTTCCGGCTACCCGGATCAAACTTGTCGATGAACTGCTGCAGTTTGCGCCCGCGGTGCAGTGCATCGTTGTTGTCTTCGGCCAGTGCTTGTTGGGCTTCGGCCCGGTCGTTGATGTGCTGTTCGCGGCGGTTCATGGTCACCTTCAGTTGCTCGAGTTCGAGCTCCTTTTTGAGGTGCCTGTCGGTCACTTTGGCCAGGGTGTTTTTCTCCTTCTGCAGCTCCGAAATCAATTCGTCCAACTTGACCTTGCGGTGATCCAACTTCCCTTTGGCGCGTTTGATGAGGTCGTTGTTGATGCCATTGATGTGCGCCACCTCGAAGGTAAATGAACTGCCGGGGGGGCCGATGTCGAGCTTGAACAACGGTTGCAGGGATTCTTGATCGAACCGCATCGAACCGTTGATGGCCTCGGGCAATTGGGCGGCGCGGGTCTTGATGTTGGCATAGTGGGTGGTGATGACTGCGAAGACGCCGCGTTCGTACAGCTCTTCAAAAAACACCTCCGCCAAGGCACCTCCCAACTCCGGGTCCGAGCCTGTGCCAAACTCATCGAGCAACAGGAGGGAAGACCGATCGGCCACATCCAAAAACCCCTTCATGCGGTTTAAGCGGTAACTGTACGTACTAAGTTGGTTTTCAATACTTTGATTGTCTCCAATATCCGTAAAGATGGACCGAAAACAGCCCATCTCGCTGTTGGGGTGGGCGGGGATGAGCAATCCGCTTTGCAGCATTACTTGCAGCAAGCCTACCGTCTTGAGCGTAATGGATTTTCCACCGGCGTTGGGGCCGGAAATGACCAGCATGCGTTCCTTGCGCTGCAGCTGCAACGTCTGCGGCTCGGTGTGCAGTCCGCTGGCTGCATTTTGCATGGCAAGCAGCGGGTGGTATGCTTGGATGAGGTGAAAGTTTTCGTCCTTGCGAATGCCGGGCAGGTCGGCGTCCATTTCCCGAGCCAACTGCGCCTTTGCTCGGGCCCAATCCAATTCGACCAACAGCCGGTGGTACGAGCGGAGGTCGGGTAGGAAGCGCCGAATCTGCTGCGTCAATGCGCGCAGGATGCGATGGATTTCCTTGCGTTCATCGTCTTGGAGCATCTCCATTTCGAAGTTCATGGACACCGTCGATGCGGGTTCGATGAAGGTGATGGAGGCGTTCTTCGACTGCCCCAAGGCGGTCCCTGCGATTTTGCGCTTGTGGGTGCTGCTGACCGCGAGTACGCGGCGCTGGTTGATGAACCCTTCTTTGGTGTCGGCCAGCCATCCGCGCTCCTGGTTCTTCTTGAGTTCTTTGAGGAATTGCCGGTTGAGACTTCGGCGCAAGCGAACCTTCTCTTCCCGGATTTGGATCAGTTTGGGTGAAGCATTGCTGCGGACTTCGCCTTTGGCATCAAATACCCCATCGATGGCTTTCGGGAGTTCTTCATTGGGCTCAAGCCCGTCGATTAGTTCGCACAGCCGGGGAAAACCATCGGCCTTGCCTTCCAGCGCTTCGATGACCCCGTTGACGGTTTCCGTGGCGGTCCGAATGCGGTTGAAGCCGGCTTCATCCAGCACGGAATCCCGAACGGCAAGGCGCTCGTTGTCCGCAGCGATTTCCTCTCCTCCGACGGCTGGAAAGGGCACCCCTTCGCTCCGCAGGTTGAGGAATTCCTTCGTTCGTTCCAATTCTCTGCGCCACGATTTGGGATTGACCCGGGGATGCAATTGGGTTGCGCGGTCCACCGTCGTGGGGTTGTGGCAATGGTTCAGCAACAGCGTTTTGACCACATCAAATTCCAGGTCCTTGGCGGTTTGGTCATCGAAATGCGCCATCCGTCCATCGGAAGTCGAGCGCTGGGCGCGCCGTGCGTTTTTCGGTTTACTCGCCATGGTTTTGGGTCAGTTGAACGGGTCCCCACCCTCGGTTTGCACATTCAACGCGCAAAACTTCAGCGATGTTCTCCGTTTGGTCGGGATGAAACCAATGCACGCCTTCCATTTTCTGAAACCAGGTCATCTGGCGTTTGGCAAATTGCCGCGTTCGGAGCTTGATCTCCTCGGCAACGTGGTTCGCTGTCCATTCGCCTGAAAAATAGGCGTCCCATTCCCGGTACCCCACTGTTTGCAGTGCATTGGCTGACCAATGAGGGCGCAGGGCTTCCACCTCTGCTTTTAATCCTGATTCCATCATCAAGTCCACCCGGCGGTTGATGCGGTCGATCAATTCCGCGCGTTCCCGCTTCAACCCGATGACGAGCGTGTCAAAAGGGCGCTGAACAGTTGAGCTTGAATGAAAACTCGAAAAGGGCTTGCCGCTGGCCAAGCACACCTCCAAGGCGCGCACCACACGTTGCGGATTCTGGGTGTCCATGCTGGCGGCGTGCGCCGGATCCAAACGTTTCAATTCATCCACCAGCACCTCCAATCCTTCTGATTCCAAACGGGCATTGAGAGCGGTTCGGATGGTCAGGTCGGCCGGCACGGGGTCGAGCCCTTCGAGGACGGCCTTCACGTACAACCCGCTGCCACCGCTCAGAACGGCGCACTTGCGGTGCGCAAACCACTGTTCGAGCCAAGCCAACGCATCCGATTCGAATTGCCCTGCACTGTAGAGGGCATCGGGCTCGAGAAAGTCCACGAAGTGGTGGGGCACTGCTGCGCGCTCTTCGGCAGTGGGCTGGGCCGTGCCGATGGGCATACCGCGGTACACTTGCCGGGAATCGGCGTTCAGGATTTCGCAGTGCAAGGCCTTTGCAACGGCGATGGCGAGGGCTGTTTTACCGACGGCCGTAGGGCCGATGACAACCACCAAGAGCGGGCGCTCCTGTTGGCCTCGGTGTTCCGAGAGGGGAGAAAGCTGTGCTGCGCGGGTCCCGTCCATTCAGAACAGGTCGACGTGGTCATCGATGTTTTCCATGCCGGGCGTCTCGTCGTCGTCCTCGTCGAGGTAGGCATCGATTTCGGGATCGCCGGTTTTGGCATCGTTGCTGAAGACGTCGTCAAACAACCCCGCATCGTCGAGGCCCTCGGGTTCGCGGCTCATGGGGTCGGGGGTGGTGCCGAATTCCATCATCAACCGGGGGTACCCCACGCCGTTTTCAGCGGCCCCCATGGTCAACGGCTCGAGGTAGAAGCACCACATCCGGAGGTAATCGTACACGTAGAGCCCGCGCGAGGTAGGTGTCGGCAGGATGTCCCGCACGGTGGCGTTCTCCATGGAGGGGAATTCAGGGCCCATCGCCATGAGCGGGTATTCCGCGCCTTTATCCCAGGCCTCGTTGCTTTGGTAGAAGGAGGCCATCTCATTGGCGTTGTCCCAATTGAAAGCATCGAGCGTGGACAAGTGCAGGTGCATCAACGGGGCATCGAGTTCGATTTCGATGTCCCGAAAGATGTCCTCCTCAACATCGAGGATGACCCGGATTTTGACGACTTGATCCATGCCTTAAAGATAGGGCAACAAGTCGACCGGGTCGATGTTCGAATGGTTCGCGCAATGCACGGTTTTGCCGTCGCGGATTAACAGCAGCTGAGGTGATTGGTGTTCGGTGTTCAGGTCGGCTGCAATTGCATTGCTGACTGCGCGGTAATTGAGCAAATCGAGCAAAAAGGGTTGGACGTCTTCAGGCAAATCCCATCGCTGTTGCGTGAGCTTCAGGGCCATGCGGCTGATGCTGCATCGGGTGCTGTGTTTGAAAACGACAACCGGTCCGACATGCGATGCTTTCAGGGCGGCGTTCCAATCTTCCAATGATTCCAATGCGTTCCAATCCATCTTGCGGTAAATTTGACCGCAAAATTATCCTGTTCATGGACACGCGATTCATAAAAATTCCTCTTGCCGCCGCGAGCTTGGCCTATGCGATTCAATTGTTCACCGTCGGGCAAGTCGGTGCCGGCGTGGGCATGGTGCTGGTGGCTGCCCTCCTTGTGTTGATCACGTTGCAGAGCATGCGTTTGCTGATGGCCTTTGTCAGCTTGCGTCAACAGAAAATGGAGGATGCGCGCAAATGGTTGGGCCGCGTCAACCCCAAGCACCTGTGGCCTCGCCGCCGCGGGTACTGGTATTTCCTGTCGGGGAGTTTGATGATGGAACACAACATGAACGAGGCGGAACGGCTGTTGAAAGAGGCGCTTGAAATGGGGTTGAAGCAAGACCACGATAAGGCCGCTGTGAAATTGAATTTGGCCGTTGTGGCTTCTGCCAAGCGCAAGACCAAATTGGCCAAAGCCCTGCTCAACGAATGCAAGCGCCTCGATGCCAAGGGCGTGTTGAAGAAAGACATCAAGCAGGTGGAGGCGGCGATTCGCAGCCCGCAGCAAATGCGCATGCGCGGCCGCTGATCAAGCGTTTTGTTCGTCCGGTCGCGCGGCGGCAAACGCCGCTGGATTGGCCGCTGCTTGCTGGATACGCTGCATCAGTTTTAGGCTATCCTCTTGAGCTTCCTGGCACAGCTTTTTGAGTGCTGCTGAATCCTGAGGAGCCTTCCACGGGTTGGATTTGAAGGTGCCAATGTGTTGGCGCAACAAGGAATTGCTCTTGCGCACAATGCGCTGGGCCTCGGCCTCACATTCCGGGTGGTGCATCATCAACTGCAACGCCTGCTCGTTGACTTCCGAGAAGAAGGCATGAATCGCGCGTTGTATGTGATGAAGCGGCAGCAAGGAGACGGACTTGGTTGTGAGTGTGCACGTGAGGTGCACCTTCCAATGTAGTCCGAGCCTTGCAAATTTCCAAATCCCAACCGGGATGCCTTACGCCCCGAGCAGCTCCGAAAGGGCTTCGTTCAAGCGGCTCGAAGCAAGGAATTGTTCCTCGAGCGCACCCGCGAATGGGAAGGCTGTATCGAGCCCACCCACGCGCTTGACAGGTGCGTCAAGGTCTTGCCAGCAGGACTCCTGAATCCGGGCACTGAGTTCGGCGCCGATGCCTCCGGTCAGGGTGTCCTCGTGGAGGACAAGGGCGCGGTTGGTCTTCCGCACGCTTTCGAATACGGTGGTTTCGTCCCAAGGGAGTAACGTCCGCAGATCGATGATTTCAATCGAGGCGCCGGAAGCTGCAGCTGCGGCCTCGGCCCATTGCACGCCCAGCCCGTACGTGATGATGGTGGCGTCCGAACCTGACTGCACTGTGCGTGCTTGCCCCAATTCGATGGCATAGGGCTCCTCTGGAACAGGGCCGCTGAGTGAACGGTAGAGGTACTTGTGTTCAAAAAACAGCACCGGATTCGGATCTTCAAAGGAGCGAAGCAAAAGCCCTTTGGCATCTGCCGGCGTGGAAGGGTAGACCACCTTGAGGCCCGGTACATGAAAAAACCACGCTTCTGTGGACTGGCTGTGGAACGGTCCGGCCCCCACGTTTCCGCCCGTAGGCATGCGGACGACTACGTCGGCTTGCTGGCCCCAGCGCCAGTGGATTTTGGCGAGGTTGTTGACGATTTGGTTGAAGCCGACCGTGACGAAGTCGCTGAATTGCATCTCCATCATGGCTTTCTTGCCGGCAATGCTCAGGCCCAAGGCCGCGCCAACAATGGCCGATTCGCACAGTGGCGTGTTGCGCACGCGTTCTTTGCCAAATCGCTCCACAAATCCGTCCGTCACTTTGAACACGCCCCCGTACTCGGCGATGTCTTGCCCCATGAGTACAAGCTCTGGAAAGGCCTCCATGGCCTGCCCCAAGCCTTCACTGATGGCGTCGATCAACCGCAAATCCCGAACGCCTTCTGCCGGCAGCTCGGGTTCGGTGGACCACTGGGTCTCAGGCACTGGCGCAAATCGGTCCCGCAATTCCGTTTCGAGGTCCGCTGAAATCTCGGGTTCTTCCGCGGCGGCTTTAAGCCCCGATTTGATCAGCTCGGCATGGTGCGTGCGGACCTCCTCGAGGAACGCTTCGTTGAACACGCCGTTGTCCAAGCCCCAAGCCGTGAACCGTTCCACAGGGTCGATTTGCCCCCAGTGGTCGATCAGCCCTTCCGGGTAATACTTGGTACCGGAGGCCTCTTCGTGCCCGCGCATGCGGAACGTTTTGAATTCGAGGAATATGGGGCGGGGGTGCTGCCGAATGCTTTCGGCGGCATCTTTCACCGCGTGGTAGACCGCAAGGACGTCGTTGCCATCGACTTGAATGGCGTCTTCGGCAGGAATGCCGTACCCGATTGCTTTGTCGGTGAAATGCTCGAATCGGAATTGCTCGTTCGACGGTGTG
>Ga0160423_10004485_pt1 | contig 11477 bp, 9 predicted proteins | sample CRUFie14St8metaG_FD_108191 | JGI IMG/M metagenome (GOLD analysis project Ga0160423, IMG submission 108191) | Marine microbial communities from the Costa Rica Dome - CRUD Field 142mm St8 metaG | ecosystem: Environmental > Aquatic > Marine > Oceanic > Photic zone | place: Costa Rica: the Eastern... | reverse complement strand
TGTACCACTTACTGCGGCTTGGTCGTATGTTTCAACGGCTGTACCACTAAGTGTTCTTAATGAAGCAAGAACTTCTTGATCAATTTCAGCAGTAATTTCTTGGGCTAAAGCCGCCATAATTTCTGCTTCAACATCAATACCATGCTGTGACTGAGCGTCCTGAGCCGCTTCAAACGTCCAACGAGCACTCAACTTACGAGTTTTCGCTTCAACTGTTTGTTTTAAGATCTGGATGCTTAGTTTGTTACCTGGTACACCTTCTTTAGCGGCTGTAGCATCTGCTTTACCACTAGTTGCACCTGAATAACTTTCAGCAATTTTAAATGGTGAAAGTGCTTCTTCACCTGCTGTTGCACCTGATGCACCAGCATTAAAAGTGTCCGAATAACGGACTCTTAGTGTGTGGATTTGACCCACTGGTCCAGTCATAGGCTGAACACCAACAAGTTCGTTTGCGATAACTGTTGGCATTACACGTCTGATAACTGGTAAAATGACTCTGTTAAGAGTTGCGACATTACCGGCTGAAGTTGTGCCTGCTGTTGCTGTCTCTGCCAAATACTTTCTAGTATTTTCTAGAGTTGCTCCCATAACGGATTTTTTATTACCGTTAAGGCCTTCTAGCAACGCAGTTTTAGTCTCCTGCCAGCGACTTTCGAGTAGTTCTGACATAATTATCTCCTATCAATTTAATCCAGCAAGACGTCTAATGTCAACAACATTCTCGTCTGCTTTACTACTAACGTTAGTTTCTCTATTGCCTGTTACTTCTTTTGCCTCTACTAGTGTTGCCTTCTTCTTTGCTGGAGCGTTACCATCAATAACTGCTGGTAGGTACTTGTTAAACGCTTTGTTTAAACCTGGCGTTTGAACAGATTCCAGTAAGTCTGTCATAATTTCACGTTGATCTTTGCTCAATGGCTCAATCAAACCGTTAATTACTTTGTTGCGTTCTGCCGCTTCGTTAATCTTCTTGATTTCAGTTGCTTTCGCTTCTGCTTCTTGAAGTGCCTTAGCCGCTTCTGCTTTTGCTTCTTCTACTTGCTTATCTTTCAAATTAACAATTTTAAGAAGTTTGGAAGTTTCGCTCTTTTCGTTCAAGTAACTATTTGCATACTCACTTGCAAAAGATTCGAATAATTTACGACCGAAGTCGTTTTCTCTTGCAACGTTAATATCCTCTTTCAGTGCAGTAATCTCTTTATTCAAGTGTTTACTTACTGTTTCAGATACTAATTTTGCACTCTTTTCAATAAACTGAGTCTTCACTTTATTGAAGTGTTTCTTAGCCTCACGTACTAAACGTACTTTTGTTTCGGCTAGGTCTTTTTTATCCTCGTGGAACTCTGCAATTTCCTTAGATAGAGCCTCTACAACAAATTCCTCCATTTTAGCAAAGTTAATTGCCATTTTCTTTTGGTCTTCGTGTAATTCAGTGACTTCTTTTCCTAACTGTTCCATAACAAATGCTTTCATTAAGTCGGAGTTTTCCTTTAACTTAACAGCATACTTTGCTTTGGCTTCTGCTAGTTGTTTGCGATCTTCTGCAAACTCAGCAATTTCGCTTGAAAGACGGTCATCTAGCATTTTATCAATGGCTTCAACCATTGTTTGCTTGTCATGCTCGTATTTCTGAGCAAATTCTTCACGTAACTCAGCCGTTACCGCCTGTTTGTTTTCGCGAATCTTGCTTTCCCAAGCCTCTTCAATTTGTGCTCTGACTTCTTCTGTAACTACATCGTTTTCAAAGAGTGTTTTCAGTGCATCTATCATACTTTTTCTCCTAGTTTCACTGGAGTTTGTTGATTATATTAATCAACGATTCCTTAAGATACTTTTGTGCCTTATCGTCTTGTTTTGTTGCCTGTGCTAATTCGTAAGCCTTGTACCCTCCGCGGGCATTCATTAAGTGTTCGTATATCGGCGTAGGGTACGCTCCTGGAGCACTAGGTTGTGCAACAACGTCCACTGTAATAATTTCGAAGCCCGATACATCACCGGACTCGTTAACTTCACCCGAACCACGCGATGAAACACCTAATTTAACTCCGCTTTCAAGCATTGTTTTAACTAGTTGTCCCATCGGGGTCGGTAAAATTTTCATTTTGCCATAACCGTTGTTTTCTTCCATCCACATATTAGTCATCATATGTGAAACACGATCAAGGTTAATGTTTAGGCCTTCAGGATGATCAACTTCACCAAGAACTGAGTAACCAGTCTCAATTTGATCATTGAGAGTTTTGACAGCCCTTCCAATCTCACTAACAGGATACACACGCTCATTTGCATTGCGTACTCCGCCTTGGATACAAATTCCTTTTAGAAAAAGATCTTTGCCTCCATTTGAGTTTTCAGTTGACTCAACAACCATTTTTGCCTGGTCGAATGTCAAATTCTCGCTTAGTAGATTCATATCCTTCTACTCCTAATTAACTGCCAATAGTAGATTTTTTATTGTCAGCAGTTTCGCCTGCACTTTTCTTTTCAGCGCCGTGGCCTTTTGGCTGTGCTTTCATGCTTTTAGCGGCTTTACCACCTGGTACATTAATGTTGCCCATGCTATCCTCTTTTGGAGAATTGCCTTCTAAGCCACCTGCTGTACCTTTTGAGTCTGCTTCGCCACCAGCAACTAAGTTACTAGCGTCTCCACCCATGTCGTTAGCACTTGCTACTGGACTTTTTGCATTAGCGCCATTGTCGCCGCCAATTTTTTGTGCATCTAATCCACCGCCTGCTACTTTTTCAACATACTCACGCATTTGCTCTGCATCTGACTTTTCAGCAACTTCTTCATCTTTTGATGCTTCGTCTACTTCTTCGTCATTTGCTTCTTCTACGCCAAGGTCGATGCTTTCTTCTTCAGCATCGTCTTCGTCATCAGCATCCATGTCTCCCATGTCGCCAGCGTCTTCATCGTCACCTTTGTCGTCGCCGCCGCCCATTTCATCATTGAACTGTTGACGTAAGTCGTCTAATTCTTTTTCTAAGTCTACCATACGATCTTCTAGGTCTTCGTCTCCTTCTGGAGCATCGTCTTCACCTTCTTCATCGCCGTCACCCATTTCTAAGTCACCCATCATATCATCTGCTGGATCTGCTTCAGGCATAGGCTCAACTTCAAATTCATTCATGTCAAAGCCTTCTTTTGCTTCTTCATCTTTTGAAGTTTCTTTGACATCTTCGTCAGTTGCTTCATCTACTTCTTTATCTTCAGATGCTTCGTCAACTTCTTCGTCTGCCTTTTCTTCGACTTTTTCGTCTTCTGACTCTTTAGTTTCTTCGTCTTTGCTAGACTCATCAACTTCTTTGTCATCTTCTTCTAGATCATTTTCTAAAAGATTTTCATAAATTTCTCTTGATTTTTCAACTACGATCTCATGAAACAGTTCTTCTGCTCCAGCACGATCTTCATTGACCAATTTTTCGAGCATTTCCTCGAATTTATTTTGATCTGCCATTTTTAGTCTCCTGTTAAAATAAAATTTGCCTTACGGCAAGGCTGTCGTTAATATTTACTATTTATTAAGAAAAGTGCGTAGATATAGGCCCAAAACGGGCCATTTTTACGGATTAAGCGAAAAGTTGAAAGATTTTGCCAAATCTTCCACTGTAATATGCGATATATTCGCAAAACTTTCTAAAGGCTCTGGTATAAAAGACTTATCCGTTGCTACTACTCTTATATATCTCTTTTTTGAATTTTTCTGTAAAACAGTAGTAGTTTGACGTAACCAATTGCCATAATAAGTTGATGTATCGTGTTCACGTTTGTAATTAGGGGTGCCACTATACAAATTATTCACACGTTTATTTTCTGGTCCTATACCTTGATAGTCAAATCCTAAAATATATATGGTTTGATGACCATGTTCACTAGCAAAATCTAATGCTGTAGGACCACTTGACCATCCTTTACTAGGTTCAAAATAATTTAATCCTTTATATTTTTCGTAGGATTTGTTGTAATTTGTCCAAACTTGCCCTTCATTTTGATATTTGTATTGGACTATTTCATTAACCATTTTAGTATCTACAGCAATTAGATAGTCTGGTTTGAAATCTCTATACACTGCATTACAAGCGTAAATAGTCCCAAATTTTCTAAGAGGTTCTAAAGGTATGTGTCTACGACTTATGCCGTTACCGATTACAAAGGCTATGCTCAATTATCATACTCCGCCGGCCTCTGCGTTTGCCGCAACGCCATACATTTGTCTTATAAAATGCAAGTCTTTGACTTGCTCTTCTTTATGTACTTCTGCGGCCAATCTTGCACGATTTATCTGGCGAAGTGTGAGTCTTGTTTTACGTGATGAATCAAAGTCTACAGGAGATTGGTCATCTTTAGGTGAATAACCTTTATCTTCTACAGGCTCAATTGTTTCTTTATCAAAATAAAATATTTCACGTAGTATCATACTGTTATTTATACCGTTATGTCAGTTGCGCCTTCTTGAGGAGGAACGCCTTCGCCACCAGTAGCAGTTTCTGGTGCATCAGTTGCACCTCCATCAACTGGTGCTTCGCCGCCTGGTACTTCTTCTTCCATACCAGCCATGTCTGCATCAATACCTGCTCCGCTGACTCCTGCGCCTCTAAGTTCTCCACCTGCGTCTGTTGGTGGTGGAGTAATATTCTCATCGTTCTCTTCACGCCATAGTCTTTCGTTTTCTGTAAGTTCTTCTTCACTAAGACCTAAGTAGCGTTTCATTGCAAAGCGATTAGATATATATGGTATTGCACTCATTTGTGTAAATGTTGGAATACGTGCATTATCAATTTCACTTTGTCTATATGCCGCAAAGTTTTGTGGTGGTTGGAATCTTATATCAAACATTGCTGTATCAATGTTAACGCCCTTCTCAAGTAAATATCTTTTGAACTCTTGATTCATACCTTCAATCAATAGTCCTTGCAATCTTTCACAATAAGTGTTAAATCTTAATTCTTGAATATATGCTGTTCCAACTCTTCCGTCATTATATTGTGCGGCAGAATCGTCTGCACCAGTAGGTAGATAACTTGAAGGAATACGCAAACCACGTACTAACTTGTTAGTAAAGTATCTAAGGTCGTCAATCTCACCTAAGTTTGTACCTCCTGGTAGTGTTTCAACCTTTGATCCTCTTCCTTCTGCTGTTTGTGGGAAAAAGTAATCTTCGTTAATTGACAACGGATTGTATGATGAGTCTATAACATTTGTACCTCCGCCTGTTGACGATGGGATACGTCTTTGGTGTATTTCCGTCTTAACACGTTCTACAAACTGCATCGCTAAGTGCGATGGCATGTTACCCACATCAACGTAGAAAACTCTTCTCTCGGGTGCTCTTTGCACACGATAGATGATAATTGCATCTTCTAATAATTCTTTTTGTTTGTATACTTTAAATATAGTTTCTAATAAACTGTTACCAAATGGGAAGTTGTTGTCTAAGCCTTCTGATAAACTTAAATGCAAGACATTTTCTGCATCAATAGCAACTTCAGTTTCTCCTTCTTGAAATCTACTTCCGCTCTGCCTTGGTGCTTGTCCTACCATTCCTCTTACACCACCAGTTAGGTATCCGTCACCGCCTCCAGTAACGTTACCATTTGTCTGGAAAGGTGTTGTTGCTACCATATCCTTAAAGTTTAAATTAAAATCTTTTATAACATATTGTTGTGGTTTTTTACCTTCTGATTCATTTACAATAATTCTTGCTACATTTGCTGAATCAACATGAAACAATTTTTTAGTTTCTGGATCTCTTATAAAAAATTGATCTCCATATTTGAATGTGTTACGTAGTATTCTAAACATACGTGTGTCAAATTTCTGTAATTTACACCATTGCTGTAGGTATTGTTGTAAAATTGTAGTTTCTGATGTTGTTGCTTTCTTTTTGAAGTCTAACACAAAAGGTGTTTTGTTTTGGCCATTTTTTTGTGAACAAAATTCTGCTAAAATATCAAGTGCGGCATTTACCTCACTGTCTAAATCCATTGTATTATACTGTCCGTAACGCTCAACTCTATTAGGAGCACCTACGTAAACATCTGGCAAATAAGAACTATAGTTTGTACGTGCCGGCCCTGCATTGCCACTACCCCCTCTACCACCACCTAGAGGACTATAGTTTCCTCCTGGATTGTCTCCTGTTGGTACTGGTGTAAAATATTTTTTCCAACTCATTTTATATCCTTAATATGCACTCTCTGGGTTCTTCTCAAGAAGAGCCTTAGTTAATCTATTGTTTTCACGCATAAGAGTGACAAGGGTTTGCATACTAACATTACTTAGCCCTCCACCACCATCTCCGCCGGTAAGAAAGGACCCTGCATTTGGTCCTGTACCTGATTTGAAGAATCCATTGTTATCTTTGGATAATTCAGCATTTAGATCTTTCATTTGATCTACTAATTTGTCTAGTGCTTCTGCAAAATCTTCAACATTTTTAGCATTTAGATCATCTGCAAAAGCCTTTAACCCTTGCAATCCACCTGATGATGCTGTTAAATTTTCAACTGCTGTTGCGTCAACACCAGCAAATTTATTAATACCGTCAACCATTTTATCAAATGGTGATGATGCACCAAAGAAACTAGCAATACTATCTAAAACTCCACCAGCGGCTAAACTTAACATAGCAGTACCTAATTGACCTAATGATTCTGCAACATTTGATAAATTTGCAGTGTCCTTGACAGCGGCCATTCTTTCAACACCAGCCGCCATTTTCTCAACACCATCTCCTGCCGCACTAATTCCTTCTCCTGCTAATCTTATTGCCGCGCCTGTACCTAATAATAATCCTGCTAATACTCCTGCACCTAATATAACTGTTGGACTAGAAAATCCTGACAGCAATGCTTGGAAGCCTTTGATAGCAACATATACAACACCACCTACTGCTACTAATCCTGCTAAAGTAGTAAGTGCTGTGTCGAGTCCAACAAATATACCACTACTTGATTTTTTCTTCTCGCCCGAACCTGCTCCGTCAGCCGCTTCTTCTTCGCCTCCGCCGCCAAAAATACCTCCTATAATACTGCCAATCATTCCACCTAAGCCTGACAGTCCTGTTGCTAACATATCTTTAATATATTGCATTAGGTTTCCTGATTTGAAAGCATCTAATAGTTCCTTAAATTTTGTAGATAATGTATTTGTAAATTCTTCAATTCTCGCAATACCACCAGGGCTTCCTAACCATGCAGTAAAGTCTCCTAATATTCCTGCTACTTTATCAAACAATCCAGAACTAATAAGAGCGTCCATAATTTTGTTTTTTGTTTGTTGTAAAATACGTTCAAAATCTGCTGTTGCTTTTGATCTTGATTTTTCAGCATCTAATTGTGCTTGTTGTGCCGCAGAAAGTGCTTTACCTGCATTTTTCATTCCTATAATTTCAATTATAGCACTACCAACTTCACTGCCCATTGCCGCAAGTGTTGAATACTGTTGTTTCTGTGCATCACTTAGATTATCTGCCATCTCCGCAGTTTTTCTAATTTCAGCCATAAACTCTTCTTGGCTAACTGAACCGTCTTTTAATCCTGCGGACATTTTTGATAAATTTGGATTCAAACGTATTAAATCTTGTCCCATTGCATTTAGTGGAACACCACCTGTTGCAACCATTTCAGTAATTGCATCTTTTAAATCAGGACTTGCTGAATTCATCATTGTAAGAACACCATTTAGATTTTGCTGTGCCGCTTGATCCATTGTGTTAAAGATAAGTTTGAGACGTTTGTCTGCCTGATTATCTTTCATTTCTTCCATGATTTGATCACGCCGTTTGCCTGTTACTCTTGCAAGTTTATCAATTTCTAAAACTGTGTTTGCCACACCTGCACTTAATTGAGCATCCGTCATTCTTTGCGAACGACCTAATCTTGTTTGTAGTTCTAAATAGTCTGCTGTATATTCAGCAGTTTCTTCCATTGTCAAACCTAGTTTACTAAACTGTGGTCCAAAATTCTTTTGTATCATTCCGCTAATGTTTGCAAAACGCTTGGCTCCTTCACTTGCACCTCCTGCAAATAATGCCAGTGCTTCTGAGTTACCTGTAATAACTTGTTGGAAAGTTTCTAAACTTAATCCTGCTTGTGTAGCCGCTAATTTTGCACCAAATATACTATCTCCAAAGTCAGCACCTACTTGACTCATTTCTCTAAATGTTGCAATATTACTATCAACTACTCCTACTAATAGTTGTAATACACCTCCTAATACTGGACCAACTATTGGTATTGCTGATATTGCACCTGTAATATGTGATGAAAAGTCTGATATAGATGTAGCACCGCCCATAAATTCATGGGCTAATCCTTGTAGCATGCCAGTTATTTGGCCGAATCCTCTGGCTAATGCACTGCTGGTTTCTTCTACTTGATCTTCAAATTCCTCTAATTCTTTGGTAGTTTTGCCAGTTGCTTTGGCCATATCCATGAGGTTTTCTTCAGAACTTTTGGCTCCATCTCCGCCACTTCCGCCTCCGCCGCCGCCTTTTTTCATGGCCGCAAGTATTTTCAGTAGCGTAGTTTCCGTAGCCGCGTCATTTAGGGTTACTTCGTCTTGCCCTATAGTTCCTTTTACAGGTCCTGCCATATTACCTTAATTCCTATAAAGTGCGTACATAAATACAAACACTAATTACTAATGTATTTATACGGAGAAAAACATGCCAGAGTTCAACCCAGAACAATTTAAACAAAACGAAGGAAATAATATTAATCCTTTGTTGAATCAAAAAAAATCAAGTAAACCAAATCCTCTTGCAGGTCATTTTAGACAAGCAAAAATTTATATAACACTACCTAGTGGAGGAAAATATTATCCAGAAAATTCTTTGGAAATGACAGAAACAGGAGAACTTCCTGTTATGCCTATGACTGCTAAAGATGAACTAGCGTTGAAAACTCCGGACGCACTTCTTAGTGGACAGGCTACTGTTGACTTAATACATAGTTGTATTCCTAATATCAAAAATGCTTGGGGCATGCCAAGCCTTGATATTGATGCATGCTTAATTGCTATTAGAATGGCGTCTTATGGAGAGCATATGACTGTCTCTGCAACTGCACCTAATACTAAAACTCCAATAGACTATACAGTAGACTTAAGGCAAATATTAGATAGATATAGCAATGCTAAATTTATTGATACATTTGAAACACAAGATTTAGTTGTAACTATTCGTCCTTTGACTTACAAAGAATTTAGTAAAGTATCAATGCAAACATTTGAAGAGCAAAGAATATTTGCACTTGTCAATAACGATAAAATTGACGAAGATGAAAAACTTAAACAGTTCAACACAACATTTAATAAATTAAGAGATATAACATTAGGTATGGTGATTAATAGTGTAGTGTCAATTAAAGTTGGTGATGATGTAGTAACAGATAGAAATCACATAGTTGAATTTTTAGAAAACACTGACAAAGCATTTTTCAAAGCACTAAGTGATCATATCGAAGAACAAAAGAAAGAATTTCAAGTTCCACCTATGGAAGTTAGATCAAACGAACAACAACTTGAAGAAGGTGCTCCAGAGACTTTTGAAGTTCCAATTGTTTTTGATCAATCAAATTTTTTCGCCTAAGGATCGTCAGTTGGCCGGTTGAACAGATCCTAGAAGAAGTTAATAACTTAGAAGGCCAAAGCAAACAGTTTAAATCTGAGATTTTTAAATTGATGTGGTACATGCGTGGTAGCATGACAATGGCTGAAGCATTTCAATTAGGACCTGAAGATAGAAGACTTATATCTGACTTAATCAAAGAAAATTTAGAAACTGCTAAGAAAACTCAAATGCCTTTTTTCTAAGCACCTACACCTTGTGCATCTAAAGGCTCTGTGCCTTTGACACCTGCTTGGGCGGCTTTCTGTGCTCCTGCTGTTCCTGCTTCAACACCTTTAGAACTAATCTGTGCCTTAATTGCTTTTGCCATTGCAGGATCTTTCTTAGCCGCGGCAATAATTGGATCTAGTTTTGGATTAGGTAATCCTTGTTGCATTGAAGGAATAATACCAATTGGTTTATTTGTTGCTGTGTTTACCCATAATGCACCCATCCATTCATACTCGTTGCCATCTTTGGCTTTCATCTTAGTACCTTTTTGAACTGCTTTAGTTTGTGCTGGTGCGTCACCGCCTGCTTGTGCTGGTGCATCGGCTTTAGCATCTATTGGCTTTCCTGTGTTATCATCTTTACCATCTTTGTTAGCATCAACTGGTGTTGCATCACCACCTGCTTGTGCTGGTGCATCTTTTGCTGGATCCTTAGTAGAAGTTGGTGCTGGTAATTCTACTTTACTTTCTGCACCAATTGCACCAATTTGCTCATCACTCAAACCGTTGTCGGCTAGTATGTTTACAATACTTGCAGTGTCTGTAGGTGAACCTGCCGCTTTGTGTGCTTTGGCAAGTTTTTCTTTAGTAACTTTAAGTCCAACTTGTCTGCCAGCGTCTTTAACACCTTTTACTACTTTACCTACTCCTGCTGAAGCGGCCGCGCCTGCTTTATCTAAACCTTTAGACACAGCACCGCCTACTGCTTTTGCACCTTTTTTAGCAAGGCCAGCAATATCAATTTCATCTAATTGCTGTTGCTTGTATTCTTCGTACAAATGTGCATATGCTTCTGCATAATCAAAAGATTCTTTCGCTGGTTCTTTTTCATCTTTTGGCTTAACTTCTGTTTGTGCTAAAGCACCACCTAGTGCAACTGCCGCCGCGGCTTTTGCAATATTTTGTGCCATGTCGTCAACTGCTGTTTCCATTGATCCTGAAACTGTTCTTGCAAACACTTGATCATATAATTCTTCTCTTACATCATCTGGTAAGTTTTCAAGAGCCTTGTCTAAGTTTTCTGAAAATGGATTAGGTTGCACAAAAACACTCTTAATTTGGTAAACAGGATTTCCATCTGCATCAACACCTTGAATCATTGTATCGGTCAAAGCAGTATATTCAGTTCCGTCTGGTAATGTTTTAGTAACTGTTGACTTGAATGTTTCACCAACTGTAACACTATCTGGTACACCTTCTACATCTATACTGTCTCCAACTTCAATTGCATCAGAAGCAGATATTTTCATACCTAAAAATTCTCTTTGCTCTAATGCTCTGTTAAAACCTTGTGCGTTTTGTAGTGCTTCAATGTCTTCTTCTGACAAGCCAGCATCTAATAATTTTTGTGTGTTGTTAGTGATCCATGCATTGTCAGGAAAATCTGCTGAATTTATTCCTGCATCATTTAACTGTTCTGCGTCAAGTTGAGAAACAACTTCGGTGTCTACTACTTCTTCTTGGCCAGTGCTTGATGTTGATGTAGTTTTTTCTATGTCAACATCAGTGCCCTTAATACCAAACTCGTCTTGCATAGCATCTACAGTATCATTTATAGATGCACCGCCACCTATTTCACGTATCTTATCATTTACCTGATCAAGTTGTCCTTGTAAAATTTTCTCTGCTTCTG
>Ga0160423_10004484_pt1 | contig 11478 bp, 16 predicted proteins | sample CRUFie14St8metaG_FD_108191 | JGI IMG/M metagenome (GOLD analysis project Ga0160423, IMG submission 108191) | Marine microbial communities from the Costa Rica Dome - CRUD Field 142mm St8 metaG | ecosystem: Environmental > Aquatic > Marine > Oceanic > Photic zone | place: Costa Rica: the Eastern... | reverse complement strand
GGAGAAGACTTCGATGCGTCCCGTGTGTACGGTCCCTTGGAAGGCCGTCGCGTGTTCTTGGAATGGACGTGGCGCCTGGAGGGGCGTTGAGTGCTCAGGCCTGACGACGCCAAAGGTTGCGCCAGCGCAGTTTCAGTTTGGCCACCTTGTGCTTGCGAATGACCCCGCGTGAGATGAGCCAAAACACCACGAGCCATGCGATGCCCTTCAGAAGGAAGAACATGAATCCGGCCACGCCGAGGGTTTGAAGCCACGTCACTGCGTCATTCATGGCTGCAAATGTAGGGGAGGACAGACGGCTCAGGGAAGGAACACCGTGGACCTGGCGTAGGTCACCACCTGGCCTGAAACGAGGACGTGTTCTGGAAGCACTTGGCAATGCACCTCTCCGCCACGCGCTGAAATCTGTCGGGCGTGCAGCACCGTTTTTCCGAGCCGTTCTGCCCAATAGGGCGCGGAAGTACAATGGGCCGAGCCTGTGACAGGATCCTCCAAAATCGTGGCTTGCGGCGTGAAAAAGCGAGACACAAAGTCCACTTGGTCCCCGAGTGCTGTGACAATCACGCCTCCTGTGCCTAAGTTCACCCGGTCAAAAAGGTGGCGATTCACGCTGAATTCTTCCACGTCGCGCTGGCTTCGGTAGACGAGCAGGTAGTCCCGCGCCTTGAGAACTTCCGTCGGTGGCAGGCTCAAGGATTCTTCCATTTCCACGGGCAGAATGGCGGGTTCTGGCGCGCGGTTGGGCAAGGCCATTTCGTACCCAGACGGTTGCCGTGTGACGACCAGATCGCCGCTGGCCGATTCAAAGCAGACCTCCGTCGCTTCGGGCTCGAGAAAGGTTAGGACCACGTGGGCTGAGGCAAGGGTGGCATGGCCACAGAGGTCCATTTCCACGTCCGGGGTGAACCAGCGCAGGTGGTAGCGTCCTGGCTTTTTCTGCACGAGAAACGCCGTTTCTGCCACGGCGTTTTCCTGCGCCAAAGCGAGCAAGGTGTCATCCTCCAACCAAGCCGTGAGCGGCATGACGCACGCAGGATTGCCCCCAAAAACCCGTTCCGTGAATGCATCCACGCGGTACAAATCCAGTTCCATGGTTGGAAGGTACACGCGAGGGACGTGCTATCCTTGCATCCATGAAGGCTTCTGCACTCAAGCTTGTGTTGGGACCGGCATTCGCCGCGGTGACGTGGGTCGCCACGTCGGCCTTGGGCCTGCCTGACGGGCAGGTGGCCGTGCTCAGTGCCGCCGCGTGGATGCTCGTGTGGTGGGTGTCTGAGGCGGTGCCCCTTGGGGTCACGTCCGTGTTGCCGTTGGTGCTTTTCCCCGCCTTGGGCGTGACGGATGTGGCCAGTGCTGCCGCACCGTACGGATCCAAATTTGTGTTTCTCTTCATGGGCGGATTCCTCATCGCGCTGGCCTTGGAGCGATGGAACCTCCATCGGCGGTTTGCGCTGCGCATCTTGGTGGCGGCTGGGGGCCGGCCTCGGCGGTTGCTGGGCGGCTTCATGCTGGCCACTGCGGCTCTGAGCATGTGGATTTCGAATACGGCCACGACGCTGATGATGTTGCCGATCGCCCTCTCTGTGGTGGCCAAAATCGACGCCGATGCACACCCACGGTTCCCGATCGCCTTGCTTCTCGGCACGGCCTATGCCGCCAACCTCGGCGGAATCGCCACCCTCGTGGGCACCCCACCCAACGTGGCCATGGCCGGGCTGCTGGAGGAGCACGTGGGGATTGCGATGCCTTTTTTGGAATGGACGATCATGGCGCTGCCCTTCTCGGCCATCATGCTGGTGTTGGTGTACCTGCTGCTGACGCGGGTCCTGTGTCGTGTGTCCTCCGAGCCGCTGAAATCCGGTGTAGCGGGCCTGAAGGAGGAACTCAAGGCGCTGGGTCCATGGGGTCTGTCGGAGAAGCGCGTGGCGTGGGTGTTTGGCGGGACGGCTGTGATGTGGGTGGCCCGGCGTTGGCTCGTCGAGGGCTTGGGATGGCCCTTGAACGACACGTCCATTGCCATGGCAGCGGGGGTGTTGTTGTTTGTGATTCCCTCGGGCGACGCGTCACGTACGCCGCTGCTCTCTTGGGAAGACACGCGTCGGATGCCCTGGGACATCTTGCTCCTTTTTGGGGGTGGATTGACGTTGGCAGGGCAATTGGCCGAGGCTGGTGTGCTCTCGGCGGTGGCGGATTCGCTGGCCTCAATGCCTTCCCTGTCTCCGGTGTGGTTGATTGCAGGCTTTGTGATCATGTCGCTTTTTCTCACGGAGGTGATGAGCAACCTCGCGCTCACGGTGGTCATGGTGCCGGTGGTGGCGCAGGTGGCAATCGCGTGGGGCATGAATCCTTTGCTGCTTGTGGTGCCTGTGACCATGGCGAGCAGTTGCGCCTTCATGCTGCCCATGGCCACGCCTCCCAATGCGATTGTCTTTGGCAGTGGCAAGCTTCGCATGGCCACCATGGTCCAAGTGGGGGTGGTGCTCAATGTGGTGGCCGCGGGGCTTGCGTGGCTTTGGGCGATGACCGTGTTGCCATGGTGGGTGCAACTTCTCTGAGCGCGGAAGGGTTTTGTCTCTGTATCTCCCTCTCAAGAAAGCAAAACACATGAAAAATCTTGCACTGTTGGTCTTGCTCTGTTTGAGCTCACTGATGACTTCCGCCCAGTTTGGCACAGCACCTGATTTCACCGTCACAGACATTGACGGGAATGAGCACCAACTCTACGCTGACATTTTGGACCAAGGCTTGATTGCCGTGGTGGAAATTTCTGCCACTTGGTGTTCCAATTGTTGGAATTTTCATCAATCCCATGCCTTGCAAGAATTGCACGAAGCGTATGGTCCAAACGGAACCAACCAACTTCGGGTGATTTTTTATGAGGCCGATCCAACTACGACTTTGGCTCAGGTGCAAGGCATGGGAGGAGGCACCCAGGGCGATTGGACCAACGGGGTCACTTACCCCATTGTCAACGAGAGTCCTCTGTCGCTGGCTCTCAACATTTGGGCCCCCATTTCATACCCCACGGTGAACGTCGTACGTCCTTCTGATCGAGAAATTGTCCTTGACACGTCCAGTTTGTTTTCTGTTGAGGCACAGGTGGACGCCATCAACGGCGCGAACATCGACGGCATCGTCCTCGGCGTGGCCAACACCGCAGAAGTGGCTGCAGGTCAAGCCAACGTCGAGGTGTACCCCAACCCCTCGCTCGGTGAATTTGCCGTGGAGCTGAATGGCTTCAATGGCGTGGCGACGGTGGAAGTGTACAACATCGTGGGCCGCAAGGTGTGGACCTCTACAGCTCAGGGTGAAGGTGCCATTCAGCGCATCGACCTCGGTGCACTTGAAGCAGGCAACTACCTCATCAGCGTGTCTGACGACGTCACCAAGGTGACCCGTCGCCTGACGCTCCTCGACTGAGGAATCCAACGACTTTGTGAATGCGGCGTGCCGAGGGGTGCGCCGCATTTTTTTTGCGCTACTTTGGAGGCATGCAGTGGGAAGTCTGGCAATTGTGGATCGCGGCAGCCATCGGGCTCATCATCTTGGAGGTGTTTGTGCCCGGGTTTGTGCTCGCGTGTTTGGGCGTGGGTGCTTTGGCAGGCGCTGGCGCGGCCGCGCTCGGTTGGGGGTTGAGTGTTCAGCTGGTGAGCGTCGCGGTGTTGAGCCTCTTGTCGTTCTTCTTTCTGCGCCCCGTGGCCCTGCGCATGTCTCAATCGGAGGGTGCGCGCACGGGCGTCGATGCGCTGGTGGGACGTGAATGCCACGTCACCACGGCCTTTGATGCCGCCACGGGCCTCGGTCGCTGCAAAGTGGATGGAGACGATTGGCGTGCCCAGTTGGCTCCCCATGCCCAAGCAGACCTCGCGGGAGAGCGGGCGTCGGTTTGGGTGGAGCGCGTAGAAAGCAACACCTTGATCGTTCACACACAACCCCCCACATCGTGAGTCCCACTTCCATTCTTGCCCTGCTTTTCCTGCTTTTGGCCATTGTCATCGTCGTCAAGGGCGTGCGCATCGTTCGTCAGAGCGAAAGCATGGTCATCGAACGCCTCGGCAAATACCGCACGACGCTCAATGCCGGCATCAACATCATCATTCCCATCGTAGACCGTCCGCGCGACATCGTGTGGCGCCTGGCGGGTGAAATGCCTGACGGCACCAAGGTCGTGCAGTACAAGATGCGTGACCGCGTGGATTTGCGGGAAACGGTGTTTGACTTTCCCAAGCAGGGCGTGATCACCAAAGACAACGTGGTGACCGAGATCAATGCCTTGATCTACTTTCAAATCACGGATGCGGTCAAGGCCGTGTATGAGATCAACAACCTGCCCAACGCCATCGAGAAGTTGACCCAGACCACCTTGCGGAACGTCATTGGTGAGCTTGAGTTGGACGAATGTTTGACCTCGCGCGACACCATCAACATGAAGCTTCGGACGATTCTGGACGAGGCCACCAACAAGTGGGGTGTCAAGGTCAACCGCGTCGAATTGCAGGACATCAACCCGCCGACCGACATCAAGGAGGCGATGGAAAAGCAGATGCGTGCTGAGCGCACGCGTCGTGCCCAAATCATCGACGCCGAAGGCACCAAAACGGCGGCCATCCTCGAGGCAGAAGGCCGGAAGGGCGCCGACATCAACCAGGCGGAAGGCGAGAAGCAAGCCCGCATCCTCAAGGCAGAGGGCGAGGCGTCGGCGCGCTTGGCAGTCGCAGAAGCGGAGGCGGAGGCGATTCGCCGCATTGCCGCCGCAGTGGAAACGTCCTCGGCCGACCCCACCCAGTACCTCATTGCGGTGAAGTACATCGAAATGATGGACCAAGTGCTGCGAGAAGGCGGAACGGGTTCCAAGACGGTGTTCATGCCCTACGAGGCGAGCGGTTTGATGAGCAGCGTGGGGGGCATCAAGGAATTGATGAATGCGGCCAAAGACTGAGTTGGCTGGCGCCTTCCTCGCAGTCCTTGCCATGCTTTGCGTGGGCTGTGTCGATGGCTTGCGGCCAGGAAACGCCACCTTGCTTGATTACACGGGGCTCGACGGATGCGGTTGGGTGATTGAGGCTGACGAGGGAGCCGTGTTGGAGCCGTTGAATTTGGGCGAATTCATCTCGGATCCTGACCCAGGCATGCGTCTCAGGGTTGAATACGAGGAAGAATCAGACTATTTCAGCATTTGCATGGTGGGCCCCATGGTGACACTGCTGGCTTGCGAAAGCATGGACTGAGGATTTCCCCATCTCGGGGCCATTCACGAACCGGCGCCGGGGCTTTGCTCCGGCGCCTTTTTTGTGCACGACTGTTCCACCTAATTTTGCATCCATGAAGACGCTGAAGAAGGGTTGGATGTTGAGGTGCATCGCATGCATGGTCTGCAGTTGGACCGCTGGTGCCTGGGCCCAAACCACCCTAGAAGTGGAGGTGTTGGCAGAGGACATGACGGTGCCTTGGGATTTGGTCTGGGGTCCAGACAACCACGTGTGGTGCATGGAAAAAACCGGACGCATCACGCGCACGAACCCGGACACCAAGGTGTTGGAAGAGGTGCACGCGCTGAGTGGGGTGTACCAATCGTGGGACAACAGCGGCGCCCACGCCATGGCGCTTCACCCGGACTTTCCCCGGACGCCCTTCATCTATGTGCATTACGCCTACGGCGAGTGGCGCAGCCGGTTGTCGCGCTTGAGGTATTCCATCCCACAGCGCCGCGTGGTGGATGAGGAGATTTTGATTCCGGATTTTCGGGGCAATTCGTCCCACAATGGGAGTCGCCTGTTGGAAGGGCCAGACGGGCATTTGTACATGGCGATGGGGGATGCGTACAGCAAGATGAATGCCCAAAACCTGGAGTCCCTCTCCGGCAAAATCCTGCGCATGGATTGGGATGGCAATCCCCTTCCGGACAACCCTTACGGCAACCTGATTTACAGCTGGGGACACCGCAATCCGCAGGGCCTTGTCTTCTCAGACGAGGGGCAGCTGTACGCCTCTGAGCACGGCCCGGCCACAGACGACGAAGTGAACCTCATCCAAAAAGGCGCGAACTACGGTTGGCCCTTAATCGAGGGTCCTTGCGACTCCCCCATGGAAGAGGCCTTGTGCGATTCGTTGGATGCCCGAGAACCCTTGGCTTCGTGGAGTCCGACGCAGGCACCTTGTGGGATGGACTACTTCGACCACGCGTCGATCCCGGAGTGGGAAAATTCCTTGCTGTTGACCTTCTTGAAAAAGCAACACCTGCGCATCCTTCACCTCGACGAAACGGGCACGCAAGTAACCCATGAGGACAGCATTCTGTACAACGAGTACGGCCGGCTGCGGGACGTACTTGTGGCGCCCAACGGACGGGTGTTTGTGACCACGTCCAACCAAGAAATCAACGGGTGGAACTACCTCGCAGCCGAAGAGGACGACCGCATTTTGGAATTGGTCAATCCCGACTTCTCGTACGATGCCCTTGAGCCCGTGAATGACCTGAACGAGGTGTTTTTGACCCAGCTGCTGGAGACGCCGCAAGCTGTGGGCAAGGTGTTCCCGCAGCCCGCCCGGGATGGGGTTTCCATGTTTTTGCCTGAATCCGTGGAAGAGGTCGACGTCTACCTGCACGACATGTCTGGTCGCATGGTCTTGGGCGCGGAGCCCCTTGCGCTGCACGGGCCAGGGTTGCTGTACGTCCGGTTGGGGGACGTGCAAACGGGCCTTTACGTGCTGGAGGTGCGCGCCGAGAACGGGGAACGATGGACCTCGACGGTGCTTGTAGAACGGGATTGATCAGGGACGCAGGCCTTCAGCCCAAGTGACAAATTCGTCGTCCGTCAAGGATTCCAAGAAAGCGATCAAGTCGCTCCGGTCTTGGGCTGACAGGTCCCGGGCCTGAATGCGCGCATCTTGGTTGACATGTCCGCTGCCGCCCGAGGCATAGTGTTCAAGGACCGATTCCAGGGTGGGCAAGGAGCCATCAAACATGTACGGGGCCGTCAAGGCCACGTTTCGTAGCGATGGCGTTTTAAAGGCGCCTATGTCGGTTGAATCGAAGGTCAAACGGTACGCCCCTTGGTCCACGTAAGTCTCGTACAATCCCGTGTTGTGCGTGGTGAAATCCGACAACATCACTCCCGGGTGGCACGAGGCGCATTCGAATTCCTCAAAGCGTTCACGCCCCCGAAGCGCGGCAGGAGAAAGGGCTTCGGTCTCGCCTTGGAGCCAGCGGTCGTAAGGCGAGGATCCACTGATCAGGGTGCGCTGAAACGCTGCCAGCGCCCGGGTCATGACGTAGGCGTCAAAGGGACGGTCAAATCCTTCTTGGGCCCATTTCTGGTATTGCGGGTCTTGACCGAGCTGGTCCACCAATTCGACCAAGTCGCGGTGGAATTCGGTGGGCTCTTGCACCGGGGCGAGCACTTGGGCCTCGAGCGAGGGGACGCCGCCTTCCCGGTGAAATCGCGGTTGCCACGCAAGGTTGACCAAGGCAGGGGCATTCCGGACCCCCAAGGCGCCGGAGGTGCCTGGCGTCACGGCAAGTGAATCGGCCATGGCCAGGGAAGGGTTGTGGCAGCTGGCGCAGCTGAGCATGCCATCCGCCGAGAACCGTTTGTCGAAGAAGAGGTGTCGCCCGAGTTCCCATTTGGCCTCGTTCAGCAGGTTGTCTGCGGGCTCGACGTAGGCGGGAAAGTGCGCGGGGACTTCGCGAATGTCTGCCACGGTGAAAGCAGGGACCTCGGGCTCACAGCCCACGAGCACGAGCACCGTGCTCCAGAGGAGGGTATGTCGAATCTCCGTGGGCATGCCTGTCGAAATTACATCGCACGAGAACGTTCCTTCGTTGCTTCGGGAAGTCGTGATGTAGTTTTGGGGCCTTCAAAAGCCGGACGCCATGACTGACAAACCCCACGCCATCCTCTACGTGTTCCAAGTGAAAAAGGGCCAAGAAGCTGCGTTTGAAGCGGCGTGGGCCGACGTGACGCGGGAAATTCACGCCAAGTGTGGAAGCCTCGGTTCACGCCTTCATACGTGGGTGGGCGGGACGTATTGGGCCTACGCGCAATGGCCTAACAGAGAAGCGCTCGAGAATGCGCAGATCGAGGGCCACGAGACCTTGATGGAGGCCCGCAAGCGCATGGTGGAAGCCTGCGAAAGCATGGAGGTCTTCGGAGAGGGCAACATTGTCCACGACTTGTTTGTGAAGGAAGCCTGAGTCTTTCAGGGTCAAAGTCAAATCGAGGCGGTGCCTTTGCGCCTTCATTTTCAGACCCTGCACGATGCGCATTGCCCTTTTTGATTTCCGCCAAACGGTGGACTACCGCTTGGAAATTCTGAGTGGATTGACCGTGGCCATGGCAACCGAGAATGCGTTGCGCAAGGCGCCGCCAACATTTTGAGCGGCTTGTTCAGTGGGATGGGGGGATGCGCCATGATTGGCCAAAGCCTGATCAACGTCAGCTCCGGGGCACGCGCCCGGTTGAGTGGCATTGTGGCTGCGGTGATGCTCTTGGTGTTCATCTTGTTTGGGGCGCCTTTGATCGAGCGGTTGCCCATGGCTGCCTTGACGGGCCTCATGGACAAGGCCGACAATTTGATCGAAGTCAACCACTTCGAGGACCCGACCTACAAGGTGTTGACGGACCAAACGTGAGACCTCTCCTCGGGGTCTGTAAGTTTGCGTCCAACGCATCCTTGTTCTCCCCATGATTCACTACAACCCCAAGAGCTGGTTCAGCCTGATTTTCGCGGCGTACAGCCGGCAGGTGTTTCGCAAGTTGTTCCCGTTGATGCTCGCCATGGGCGTGCTGAGTGCGGGCGTGTGCTACGTCGAGCTTCATTACCTCGAGGAGCCCGTGGAGCTGAGCAACGTGGTGCATTCGCTGTTGGGCTTTGTCCTTTCTCTCTTTCTGGTGTTTCGAACCAACACCGCCTACGACCGTTGGTGGGAGGGACGAAAGCAGTGGGGTGGTTTGGTGAACGTGTCACGCACCTTGGCCACCCGTGTGCGTGAATTCAGCACAGACGAGGCCACGGCGGATTTCTTTCGAGCCCACATCCCCGGCTTTGTGGAGGCGTTGCGCGACCATTTGCGCCCTTCCCAACCCGAGGAGCCGTTGCGGCCCGAGGGCGCGCCGTTTGTGTCGGCAGACCACGCGCCCAATGCATGGGCGCAAGCCATGGAACGCGAAGCCATGAAGCGACTTTCGGCGGGAGAGTGGACAGCCCAACAACATTGGTTGGTCTCCCAAAACCTCGAGCGCATGGTCGACATCCTTGGCGCATGCGAACGCATCCTCAAGACCCCCATTCCCTACAGCTACAGCATGTTCATGAAGAAATTCATCTTCCTGTACGTGGTGACCCTCCCGTTGGGCTTTGTGACCACCTTCGGCTGGTGGGCGGTGCCCGTGGTGATGCTGGTGTTTTACATCCTCGTGAGTGTGGAGTTGATTGCGGAGGAAATCGAAGATCCGTTTGGGGTGGATGAAAATGACCTCCCGTTGGACGGCTTATGTGAGACCATTCGGACCAACACCGAGGAGATCCTGACGCGTGGCTGATTATTCCTCAGCACCTTTTCGCAGGGGCCAAATCGCAGGCGCCCTCTTCCTCGCACTGGGCGCGACCTGTGGCGCTTTGGGCGCGCACGCCCTCGAGTCCGTGATGACCCCCGAGCGATTGGATTCTTGGGGCACGGCAAGCCTGTATCTCCTTGTCATGGGGGCAGGCCTGATTGGCGCTTCCCACAGTTCAAATGAACGTCGGTCTCAAGTCGCGCTGGATGCGGTGTGGGTGGGCACCGTCTTGTTTTCCTGCAGCATCATGGCGCTGGTGACGCTGGCGACCTTGGAGGTCGGGGCAGGGTGGCGCGCCGTGCTGGGACCCATCACGCCGTTGGGCGGGGTGCTGATGATTGGCGGCTGGCTGGGTTGGGCGTGGTCTCGCCGGTCGCGCTGAAGGTCAGCGTGCGTAAGGCCCAAACATCGCCACGTCTCGCGCCACGTCTTGCCCTTGTTTGATGGCGGAAGCGCGGAACATGCCGGTGCTGTTGAAGACCAGGGCCACCTGCCCGAGCGCGTCGACCGCAACCACACCGCCGTCGCCGCCCAAGGCGCCCATTTCGTCAAAAATGCTGGCCTCACATGCTTCTTGAAGCGATTGCTTCCCGTGCAGCATCCTTCCATGGATGTCTTGCGCGACCCCTGTTCGAATGAAGTATTCGCCCCAGCCTGTGGCTGAGATGGCGCAGGTGCGGTTGTCTGCCCACGTGCCCGCACCGACAATCGGGCTGTCGCCGATGCGGCCGTGGCGTTTGTAGGTCATGCCTCCGGTGGATGTGGCCGCGGCCAAATGGCCTTCCATGTCCATGGCCACGCACCCAACCGTACCCCGCTTCTCTTCCAGTGGCACTGGCTCATCCCCGGCGCGCTTGGCTGCACGCCGATATCGCGAGTAGGCTTTTTGCGTGTCAAACCAAGCAGGCTCCGCGGTTTCGGCACCTTGTGCGGCGGCAAACACGCCCGCTCCGTGGCCGCTGAAGAACACGTGTTCGCTGCTGTCCATCACCGCCCGCGCCACAGAAATGGGGTGCCGGAAGCCCTGAAGCCCGGTCACGGCCCCGCAATTTCGGGAGGTGCCATCGGCAATGGACGCATCCAGTTCGTGGGTGCCTTCCGAGGTGAATACGGCGCCACGTCCCGCGTTGAACAGGGAGTCATCTTCCATCAACCGCACCACACCCTCGACGACATCCACGGCGCTGGCGCCTTGGTCGAGTTGGGCTTGCCCCCACGAGAGAGCAGCATCAAGGGATGCCGTGTAGGCCTGTTGTTGCGCTGCGCTCAAGTCTTCTTCACCAAAAAGGCCGGCCCCGCCGTGAATGGCGAGGGACCACACCGCGCGTGGCGGGGGAGGAGGAGCGTCCGTGTGCGAGGGCTGGCAAGCCAACAAAACGAAGGCGGTGCCAAGAAAGGCGAGGGTGGATTTCATGTTCTTGAGCGAAGGAATGCATGGCCCACGAGTCCCACCACACTGAACGGCACCAGGGCGTCCACGAGGTGGGCAAAAATGTCGGGATTCTTGAACCAGATGAAGTTGCTGCAGGGGAAGAACATGAATCCGACCATGCCCACGGCACCGGCGAGCATCACGCGTCGAAACAGCGTGGGATGTTGGAGCTGTCCCAAGAGCCAAATCAACAGTCCCGACGTCAACAGATTCATCACAAGGCTGCGGATCAAGTTGGGGCTCATGTCGCCCCGCCACTCGAGTTGGTAGTTCAACACGGCGTAAGGTTGACCTTCCATGCGGGCCATGTATTCGGCCCCCAGGCCTTCGGGATCTGCACGCTCCTCAGGGGAGGGGCTCCCCAGTGCGTACATCCCCACGCTGTCCCTGCTTCGCAACTTGGGGATTCAGGAGCCGGGCACCAATGTGCGGCTCCAGGTCGTGTATTCCCTCTGAGTCGGCCGCGCAAGTTCCAACGTTTCTGGGTCG